>Ga0075030_100000415_pt1 | contig 36639 bp, 30 predicted proteins | sample LitLauG_LLR_2012_FD_71393 | JGI IMG/M metagenome (GOLD analysis project Ga0075030, IMG submission 71393) | Freshwater sediment microbial communities from Pennsylvania, USA - Little Laurel Run_MetaG_LLR_2012 | ecosystem: Environmental > Aquatic > Freshwater > Creek > Sediment | place: USA...
AGGTTGAGGCCGTGGATGTAGCCCTCGCCGATCAGACCACCGTTGGTGTTGCAGGGCAGCGCGCCCGCCGGGCCGAGGTTGCCGTCGGCGATGAAGTCCTTGGCCTCCCCGAGGCCGCAGAAGCCGAGGGCCTCGAGCTGCATCAGCAGGATCGGCGAGAACGCGTCGTAGATCATGGCGACGTCGATGTCGTCACGGGCGATGCCTGTCCGCTCGAACAGGCGCCCGGCCAGCGCGATGGAGCCCTCCATGACCGACAGGTCCGGTCGGTAGTGGTCGCTGGCGATCTCCTGCTCGAACAGCCCGGCGGTGGCCGCGGCGGCGACGCGCACCGGCTGCTGCGGCAGGTCGGCGGCCCGCTGCCGCGAAGTGAGCACGAGGGCCACGGACCCGTCGGTCTCCTGGCAGCAGTCGAGGAGGTGGATGCAGGGCTCGACGATCCAGCGCGAGCTCTGATGGTCTTGGAGGGTCATCGGCCGCTGGTAGCCCCACGCGGCCGGGTTGGTCTCGGCGTAGGAGCGGAGCTGCACCACGGCCCGCCCGATGTCGGCGCTGGTGACACCGAAGCGGTGCATGTACCGCACGGAGTTGAACGCCATCCACGACGCCGGTGTCAGCACGCCGTAGGGCATGCACCACTGCATGGCGGTCGTCCCCGAGTGCGCCGAGGTCGGCGACAGGGCCGTCTTGGGCGCACCGAAGCGCGACGCGCCCGACCGGGCGCGGATGGCCCGGTAGGCGACGACCACCTCGGCGGCTCCGCTGCCGATCGCCGCGGCGGCATGCTGGAGGACACCCATCGACCCTCCGCCGCCATAAGGGATCCGCGACGAGAAACCGATCTCCTCGAATCCGACCGAGCGGACCAGCTCGGTCTCTTCGACCGGGTCCACGGTGTAGCTCACCAGGCCGTCCACGTCGGACGCCCGCAGGCCGGCGTCGCGGAGCGCGGCATCGATCGCCTCGCACGCCAGCTGCAGCTCGGTGCGCCCCGCCTGGCGGGAGAACTCGGTCGCTCCCACCCCGACGATCGCGGCCGCCGACACGGGTGCGGTGCCCCCGCCGGCCATCACGGCTCCCGCACCGGGCGGAACACCGGGACGGTGCCGCCGCCCGCGGTCGCCACGTAGTGGGCCTCCACCGACATGCCGATGCGGAGGTCGTCGGGGGCGGCATCGGTGAGGTTGGACACCAGCCGGATGCCCTCGTCGAGATCGACCAGCACGGCGAGCACCGGGTAGTCGAAGGCCGGGTGCGGTGGGTGGTGCAGCACCCCGTAGCTGTAGACGGTCCCCCGGCCGGACAGCTCGACGACCGCGATGTCGAGGGAGTGGCACTCCGGGCACATGGGACGGGGTGGGTGGCGCAGCCGGCCGCACGCCGCGCAACGCTGCGCCACCAGCCGGCCCTCCGCAGCCGCGTCCCAGAAGACCGCGCTGTCCTCGGTCACGATCGGCGCCGGGCGCCTCGCTGCGTCGCTCACCTCCACGCTGCTCCCCCTCTGTCCCAGCTCGCACCGCCGACCTTCGCCCGTTCCTAACCATAGTGGATGGTATGGAAACCCGTCACGTTCAGCGGCCGGGACGGTCGATGGACGGGCGGAAGTCGGGTGTCCGCTTCTCCATGAACGCGCTCGCGCCCTCCTGCATCTCCTTCGATCGCACCATCCACCCGTTGAGCTCGAGGCCGTGTTGCAGGGCCGGCCATTGGATGTCGAAGAGGTAGGAAAGGGCGGTCTTGGCCATGCGCAGGCTCTGGGGGCTCTTGTCGAGGAGCTCGGCGGCCCACTGGGCCACCTCGGCGTCGAGGCGTTCATCGGGGACGACGACGTTGGCCAGCCCCATCTGCACCGCGGCGTCGCCGGAGTAGCGACGGCAGAGGAAGAGGACCTCCTTGGCCCGCTTGAACCCGCACACCAGCGGCAGGAGCTGGGTGCCGCCCACCATGGGGACGCTGCCCACGCGTGGGCCGGCCTGGCCGAACTGGGCGCTGTCGCCGGCGATGGTCAGATCGCAGAGCAGGTTGAGCTCGTTGCCGAGGCCGATGCAGTAGCCGCGGACCTTGGCGATGGTGGGCTTGGTCGCCTGGCGGAAGGCGTTGACCCAGCGCAGCACCTCGGCACGGCCCATCGTGCTGTGGTCGCCTTGGTCGTCGTTGGCGGCGACCTCGCCGAGGTCGCCTCCGGCGCAAAAGGCCTTGGTCCCGCTGCCGGTGATCACGATGACCCCGACGTCGCGCGCCACGTCGGCGGTCTCGACGGCTCGGGCCATCTCGTCGAGCGCCTGCGGGCTCAGGGCGTTGAGCCGCTCCGGCCGGTTGATCGTGACGGTCGCGACGCCGGCGGTGACGTCGTAGAGGAGATGGTCGTACACGGATCCCTCCCGGGGTGTTCAGCGGGTGCGGCGCTCCCGCCAGTCGATGGCCGCGGCGAGACCCTCGTGCCTGATCACCTCGGCCATGGTCGCGGCCCCGGGGTCGCGTCGGGCGAGCGCGTTGGCGTGTTCGGCGAAGGCCTGGAGCTCGGCGCGGCCCATGAGCTCCACGCTGCGGTTGACGACGGCCTTGCTCTGGGCCAGCAGCGACGGCGGGAGTGCCGCCATGCGCCGGGCCAGGGCGCGCACGGCGTCGTCGAGCTCATCGTCGGGGTAGGACTGGCAGACCAGGCCGATGCGTGCCGCGGTGGGGCCGTCAATGGCCTCGCCGCTCAACAGGAGGCGTTTGGCCCACTGGATCCCGAGGTGGTACACGGCGGTCGCGGAGTCGGGGAGGCCGCCGCCGTTGCGGATCGAGGGAAAGAAGAACTGGCAACTGTCGGCCGCCAGCGTGACATCGGCGTGCATGGCGATCTCGACCCCCCACCCGACGCAGTACCCATGCGCCTTGACGATGACGGGTTTCGGGCACGACCACAGCCGCAGCCACCGGGCGGCAGCGGCGGCGATGTCGTCACGGTCGGCGTCGACGGTCTTGCCGAGCGGCGACTGCTCGTCGAGGTGGTCCTCGATGTCGACGCCGGCGGTGAACGCCCGCCCGGCGCCTTGCACGACGATGACGTGCACCGCCGGGTCTGCGCCGGCTCGGTCGACGAGGTCGACGAAGGTGTCGGCCATGGCGAAGGTGAGCGCGTTGAGCTTGTCCGTGCGGTCGAAGGTGATCGTGGCGATCGATTCGTCGACCCGGTACTGCACGCGGTCATCGGCCATGCCAGGTCAGCCCGCGGGGAATCGCGGGGGGACGAAGTCGAAGGCGTCCTCGGCGGTCATGGACGCCCCGTCCGCACCTGCAGCTCGATGCCCCCGGCGCACGGCTGCCTGGCGGACCCGCGCTGGCGCCGGCTGGATCAGGGTCGGCATCATGGTCGGCATCAGGGGGTGACCCGCCACCGGGCCCGGACGTGCTCGGGGGCCCGGAACATCACGCCGGTGATCCTCGCCGGCCCGAACGCAGGATCCGGGCCGAGGTCGGGGAGCCGGTCCAACAGCGCGTTGAGCGCCACGCGCAGCTCCATGCGGGCCAGGTGCACCCCGAGGCAGCGGTGGAACCCCCAACCGAACGCGATGTTGGGCACGAGCGGGCGGTCGAGGTCGAAGTCGTCCGGCGCGTCCCACCGGGTCGGATCGTGGTTGGCGGCGGCGAGCGACAGCAGGACCACCGTGCCGGCCGCGACCGGCACGCCGCCGATCTCGGTGTCGCGGGTGCAGAGCCGACCGACCAGGGAGGTCGAGTGCTCGAGGCGGACGAGCTCCTCGACGCAGTCCGGGATGAGCGACCGGTCGTCGCGCACCCGCTGCAGGAGTGCGCCGTCGGCGAACAGCTCGGTCAGGAGCAGCCCGAGTGAGCGGTAGGTGGTGTTGGCTCCGGCCGGTAGCAGCAGCTTGCAGAAGGTGAGCACCTCGTCGTCGGGCAGCGGCCGTGATGCCCCGTCGCCGTCGGTGATCTCTGCGGCGGCCAGCACGCTGATGAGATCCCGGCCGGGCCGGGCCCGGCGCTGCTCGACCAATGGCGCCAGGAGCTGTTCGATCTGCTGGGTGGCGACCGCCGCGTCCTCCGGCTTGGTCCCCCCGGCGGTCATCTTGACGGCGTTGGCGTGGAACCACGCCAGGTCGTCGGTCGGCAGTCCGAGCGCCAGCGCGATGACGCGGATCGGCACACGCACGCAGTACTCCGAATAGAGGTCCGCCTGCCCGCGGCCCACGAACTGATCGATGTGGTGGTCGCATGCCGGGCGCACGTACTCGGTCTCCCACCACTCCATCTCCCGGCGGGAAAAGGCGCCCTGGATGGCCACCCGGTGCTGCTGGTGCTCCGGCGGGTCCATGTGCAGGATCGATCGGCCGATCGAGGGGACGAGCTGGGGGTCGTACCACGCGGAGGAGAACGTCTCGGTGTCCTTGAGCACCGCCTCCACCAGCTCGTAGGAGTACACCGTGACGTGCGGGCGGTCCTCGTGGAGCTTGCCGTCGGTGCCCTCGAATCCGAACAACCCGCTCAGCGTGCCCGGGCGCACCGGGCACGTCGCCTGCATCTCGTGGTAGGCGGGATAGGGGTCGTCCACGACGCCGATGCCCATCGAGCGGTCGCGCTCCGCGTTGACCTGGGCGAACGCCTCGTCCGAGGACGTCGACACGCAGATCCCCCCAGGTCCTCGCCGCACGACGATCATGCGGGTGTGGGGCGAGCCTAGGGACGAGGGCGAGGACCGTCAACGCCGCCCGTCGGGCCGGCTGGCCCCCGCGCGGCGCCGGTCCACCGCGTCGAGCGGCCATAGCATCCGTCCATGTCCATGACCGGTGAACCCCGCGGAGAACGAGCCGACCTGCTCGAGGCCTTGGCCCGGCACCGAGGCTTCCTCCGCCAGACGGTGCAGGGGCTGAGCGACGACCAGGCGAGGCGGCGCACGACGGTGAGCGAGCTGTGCCTCGGCGGGATCATCAAGCACGTGGCGGCGGTGGAGCGTCGGTGGGCCGAGTTCGTCGTGCACGGTCCCTCCGTGCTCTCCCCTCCGAGCCGAGCGGCGTTCGAAGCGCACCAGGCCACGTTCCGCATGGAGGAGACCGACACGCTCACGGCGCTGCTGGCGGGCTACGACGACGCGGCCCGCAACAGCGACCGATTGGTCGCCGAGCTCCCCTCGCTCGACGCGTCGCAGCCACTGCCGGCGGCGCCGTGGTTCGAGCCCGGGGCCGAGTGGACGGCGCGGCGGGTCTTCCTCCACGTCCTGGCCGAGACGGCCCAGCACGCAGGCCACGCCGATGTCATCCGGGAGGCGTTGGACGGCGCCAAGACGATGGGCTGAGCCGAGGCGGGCCCGGGCCATTGCGCGCGCCGCTCTCTTGGGGGACCATCGTGCATGGCTCGTGCGATCCGCAGGCACCTCGCTCCGAGCCCCGACCGGGATCCGGGCCGGGGCGAGGCACTGGCTGCCATGCAGGCCGCAGTGGACGCGCGGCACCGGCAGGTGGCGGGCGATCCGGACCCCTGCTCCGGCGCACCCGCCTCGATGCGCACGCTGTCGGCGCTGCTCGCCGCCATGGACGAGTGGTGAGCGCCGGCTGAGCGGGCAGCCCCGCTGGTGCGTGCCGTGGCCCTTCAGGCACACTGGGTGGTGTCGGCCGCCCGGCGCGCCGACGGGACGAGGAGGGGTGCATGGGTCTCGGGACCAAGGAGCAGGCCCGTGAGGCGGTGCTCGCGCATGTCGCGCACTGGAACGCCAAGGACAAGGATCGGTGGCTGGCGCTGTTCGCGGACGACGTCGCCTACGAGGACCCCGTGGGCACGGTCGCCAGTCGGGGCCGCCACGTCATGTCCGACTACGCCTGGGACAAGTCCTTCACCGCGGACAAGCAGTGGGTGCTCGAGCCCCTCCTCGTCGTCGCCGGCGGCAACGAGGCCCAGGTCCACATGCGCAACCACGGGGCGGTCGCCGGGCGTCCCGCGTGGGTGGACAGCATCGAGCTGTGGGCCGTGGACGACCGGGGCCTCGTCACCTCCGTGCGGGCCTTTTGGGAGCCGCCGGCCGACGAGCACGTGCAGCAGCACCTGGCCATGAGCTCCTGGACGGGCTGAGCGCCGGCCGGGGCCCATCAGCCCCGGAGCGTGAGCCGGGCCGGGATGGCGCGGTGCCCCAGGTTGCCGGGCACCGGTGGGTAGTCGTAGCCGGGCTCGGGCGACATCGTGGCGCAGCGGTCGAGGAGGACCTCGACCGCGGTCGCCGCTTCGAGGCGGGCCAGGGTGGCGCCCGGGCAGACGTGGGCGCCGGCGCCGAACGCGAGGTGCTCGCGGGGGTCCGGGCGGTCCAGGCGGAACGCCTCGCTGTCGTCGTACACGGCTTCGTCGCGGTTGGCGGAAGCGATCCCGACCTCGATCCAGTCACCGGGGTGGAGCTCGACGCCGGCAAAGGTGACGTCGGCGGTGCACCGCCGCGTGGTGCGTTGCACCGGTGCATCGTGGCGCAGGGACTCCTCGATGAACGCCGCCACCAACGTGCGGTCCCCCGCCAGCCGGGCGAACAGCTCGGGTGACTGCACCAGCCGCTGCACCACGTGGGTCAGCAACCCACGCGTGGTGTGCACCCCGGCCATCACCATGAAGTGGAGCTGGGTGACGATCTCCTCGTCGGTGAGGGGCCGGCCCTCGACCTCGGCCTCGATCAGGACGCGAAAGACGTGGTTGGCGGGCTGCGGCCTGGCCCGCTCGGCGGCGAGCTGCTCCACGAAGAACGCGTGGATGGGCGGCCCGCCCGGCTCCGTGCCGGGCGTGACGGGTCGGGTCATCAGCGACCCGTCCACCGACCACTCGAGGAAGCTGGCGGCGGCGTGGTCGGGCAGGCCCATGGCGTGCGCCATGACCAGCGCCGGGATGGGCAGGGCGTAGCCCTCGTGGAGGTCCGCGGTCTCCGCGGCCTCGGCGGCCACGAGGTCGTCGAGGAGGCGGTGGCAGATGTGCCCCACCACGGGCTCGACGTCCCGGGTGCGGTGCGGGCCGAAGCAGGCGTTGTAGAGGCGGCGCACCTGGCCGTGGCGCGGCTCGGCGATCTCGCTCAGGTAGAGCTGGTCGGCCGGCACCGCCTCGATCCCGGGGAGGCCGGTGATGGGACCGAGGTCGGCGCGGAACACCCCGACGTCCTTGAGGGCGGCGACCACGTCGTCGTGGCGGGCCAGGTACCACGCCCCCGCCGGTGTGGGACAGACCCGCTGTTCGGCGCGGATCTGGGCCAGCACGTCGAAGGGGACGCCGCTGACCAGGAGCTGCGGATCGTGCGGGTCGAAGGTCAGCACTCCAGGTCGCTCCCCGGGCCGGCCGGCGATCGGCTTCACCGCGCCGGGCGCGATCCTAGATGCCAGCACATCGCCGTCATGTTCGCAGAGCGGCGCTCGCCCATCTGGCCCCCTGTCCTGTTGGGGCCGGGTTGGGCTGGCGTTGCGTCCGCCGTTACGACGCACCGTCAGGATGGAGCCATGGCAGTGGAACCGCGCCTCGACACCTGGCTCAACGCGCTGGCCGAGCGTGACGGCACCGATCTGCTGCTGACCGCCGGATCGCCCCCGCGCCTCCGCGTGGACGGCCGGCTCTGCCCGCTCCCCGACGCCGAGCCGCTGCTCGCCGAGGACATCGAGGCCATCGCCCGGGCACAGATCGTCGACGGGGACGGCGAACGCCTGCAGCCGGGACGGGAGGTGGACTTCTCCTTCTCCTGGCGCGACGAGGCCCGCATCCGAGCCAATGCGTTCTACCAGCGGGGGTGCTGCACCCTGTCGCTGCGGAGGATCCCGATGCGGATCCCCTCGCCGACCGAGCTGGGCCTCCCCGGCGTGCTCGCCGCCATCCTGCGCAACCCGAGCGGCCTGGTGCTCGTGACCGGGCCGACGGGATCGGGGAAGTCGACGACCCAGGCCTCGATGATCGACACGATCAACCGCAGCCGCCCGTGCCACATCGTCACCATCGAGGACCCGATCGAGTACCTCCACACCAACGGTGCGGCCGCCGTCAGCCAGCGCGAGATCGGTACCGACACGGAGTCGTTCGAACGCGCCCTCCGGGCGGTCCTGCGGGAGGACCCCGACGTGGTGCTGGTCGGAGAGATGCGCGACCCCGAGAGCATCGCCGCCGCACTGACGATCGCCGAGACCGGGCACCTGGTCCTCGCCACGCTGCACACCAACGACTCGGCCCAGGCGGTCGACCGGATCGTGGACGTCTTTCCGGCGGATCGTCGGCCTCAGATCCAGCTGCAGCTGGCGAGCACCCTCCTCGCGGTGGTGTACCAGCGCCTCCTACCCCGCATCCAAGGAGGGATGGTCGCGGCGTACGAGGTCATGATCGGCACCCCGGCGGTGCGCAACCTCGTTCGTGAGGGCAAGAGCCGCCAGTTGCGCAACGTCGTCGCCACCGGCCGGGGCGAGGGCATGCAGACCCTCGAGTCGGCCCTTGCCGAGCTCGTCCGCACCTCGACGGTCGACTACCAGACCGCGCTCGACGCCAGCCTCTACCCCCAGGACATCCCGCGCCCGACCCAGCTGGCGGCCAGCGGAGCGATCTGATGTCGATGGGGATGCCGCCGGAGAGGGCGAGCGCGCTCCCCTACCGTGTGCTCGCGGGCGTCGAGCCGACGTGGGGAGGTTGGCTCGTCGCCCCGGGCAACCTCCAGGGCGTGACGTTGGCCCCGCAACCGGCCTTCATCCTCCCGACCCTCGAGGACGTCCTGGACTACCGCCCGTCGTTCACGGTCATCGCACTCCACTCCCCGGTCGGCACGACCGAAAAGCCGGGCGACGAGCGTCGCTGCGACGTCGCGGCCCGAGAGCTGCTCGGTCCGGGCCGAGCCAGCGCGCTCGTCCCGGCGCCGTCGCGCCTGCTGTTGGAGGCGACGTCGTTCGAAGAGGCGCAGTCCATCGAGCCCTCCTTGGACATCGTTCGCTGGCGCTCGCTCCCCAAGGCGGCGGAGTCGATCCGGGTCGTGCAGTCGTGGCGACAGCGCTTCGTGTGGGAGGTCAGCCCCGAGCTGGCGTTCCTGCAGATGAACGACGCTCTCCCGCTGCGCTACGGCCACCGCACCCAGCACGGGCGACAGGAGCGCATCGCGCTGATCGAGACCAAGTTGCCCGGCAGCGAGTGGGTCCTGCGTGCCCGCCCCGCGCACATGCGCGAGTCCAAGCTCATCGATGCGCTCGCGGATCTGTGGACCGCGCGGCGGATCCTCGCCCGGGCCATCACCCGCCTGTCGGATCCACCGGTCTGGGACGACGAAGGGGTGCGCATCGACATCGTGTGCTGACGGCCCCCTCAGGCCCGTCGTCACCCGGCCGATCCTGCTCTGGACGTGGCACGATGACGGCCACGAGAGGACGGTGGTGGCATGAACATCGATCGGTTGCACGACGAGCGCCTGCAGCACGCCTCGGCAGCCGACGTCGGTGTCACCCGTGAGGCGACGCGCCGTCGCCGGCTGCGACACCTGCTGGTCCTCGGGGCGTTGGTCGCGACGTGGCTGTGGATCTCGATCTTCCTGGGCCATCTGTGGCTGATGCCCCACTTGTCCCGCTCCGAGCGCCAGGTGCTCCCCCTCATCGCCGTCCTCGGGCTGGTCGCGGCGGTCATGGTCCTCCCCCTGCTCGCCGCCGGACGCTCGCCGCACGTGCGGTACCGGCCGGAGGAGATCGGCGTCGGCCTCGACGACGTCAAGGGGATGCCCGTCGTCGTCGAGGAGGCGGTGCGCACGCTGAACCTGTTCCTCGCCCATGCCACCTTCCGCTCCGAGATGGGCGGCACGCCGAGGCGCGGGATCCTCTTCGAGGGCCCCCCGGGCACGGGCAAGACCCATCTGGCCAAGGCCTTGGCCAAAGAGGCGGGCGTGCCGTTCTTCTTCGTCTCCTCGTCCGCGTTCCAGTCGATGTTCTATGGGCAGACCAACCGCAAGATCCGCTCGTACTTTGCGGCTTTGCGGGCGGCGGCCCGCAGCGAGGGCGGTGCCATCGGCTTCATCGAGGAGATCGATGCGATCGGAGCCACCCGGGCCGGCATGGGAGGCGGCGGGCGCGACGGGATCGCCGGGGTCGTCAACGAGCTGCTCATCCAGTTGCAGTCCTTCGACGAGCCGCCGTGGCGCACCCGTCTGCGGGGCTCGGTCGTCGAATCCGTCAACCGGTTGCTGCCCGCAGACCGCCCGTTGCGGAAGCCGATCGTCGCGCCGGCCAACATCTTGATCATCGGTGCGACCAACCGCGCCGCCGACCTCGACCCCGCGCTGCTGCGTCCGGGGCGTTTCGACCGCACCATCTCCTTCGGGGTGCCGAGCCGCGCCGGTCGCAAGGAGATCATCGTCCACGAGCTGGCCCGTCGGGCCCACGAGCCGGAGATGGAGGTGCGCGCCGATCACCTGGCCGCGTCGACGTTCGGCTACAGCCCGGCGATGCTGGTGCACCTCCTGGACGAGGGGCTGGTGTGGGCGTTGCGCCGGGGCGCAGGCGCGATGTCCTGGGACGATGTCCAACAAGCCCGCATGACCGAGGAGATCGGTCTCCCGCAGCCGGTCGAGTACACCGAGGCGGAGCGGCGCGCGGTCGCCACCCACGAGGCCGGGCACGCGACCGTGGCATGGCTGGCGGGCACCTCGCGCCGCTTGGAGGTGCTGTCGATCATCAAGCGCAACAACGCACTCGGCCTCCTCGCACACTCGGACTCGGAGGAGCGCTTCACCCAGACCGAGTCCGAGATGCGGGCGCTGGTGCAGATCTCCCTCGGCGGGATGGTCGCCGAGGAGCTGTTCTTCGGCGAGCGCAGCTCCGGCGTCGCCGCCGATCTCAAGTACGCCACGACCGTCGCGGCGCAGATGGTGGGCAGCATGGGCATCGGTGACACCCTGATCTCCTACGAGGCGGTGCAGGCGGGATCGTCCAACCTGGTGGCCAAGGTGCTCTCGGCCGACGAGGGGCGGTCGGCGGTGGCCGACGTGCTGGCCGCGGCGCGCGCCGAGGTGCACGCCCTGCTGTCGGCCAACCGGCCGATCGTCGAGGCGTTGCGCGACGCACTCCTCGAGCACGAGGAGCTGGTGGGCGAGCGCATCGCCGAGGTCATCGGCGCGGCGGCGCTCCAGCTGCACTGAGTCGCTCCGGCTGCACTGGTCGCTCGGGCTGCACGGGTCGCTCCGGCCGCACTGGTCCCTCGCCGGTCGAGGAGGCCGGCGCTCACCGACGGAAGGTGTGGGAGTACCAGGCGATCGTCGGCGCGCCCCAGACCAGCGCGAACAGCGCGCCGGCGGTGAGGAAGGCGCCGTACGGCAGTGCCGTGGTCCGGCTGGCGCGACCCGCCGCCATCAGCGCGATGCCGACCGTCGCCCCGAGGAGGTTGGCCGCCATGAAGGCCACGAGCAGGGTCCAGCCTCCGAGCCACCCGAGGGCCAGCCCGAGCAGGGCGGCGAGTCGGACGTCGCCGAAGCCCAACCACCGGGGTCGGACAAATTGGATGATGAAGAAAAGGGCGAACGATCCGATCGCACAAAATGCGGCGACGCCGAGGCGACCCCACTGGTGGCCCGCGAAGGCGGCCACCAGGAGGCCGGTCGCAACGATCCCGAGAGTCGGGTAGACGATCGCCCGCGGGAGGAGGTAGCGCTCCAGGTCGACCGCGGCGAGGGCCAGCAAGCCCGCGACGAACGCCAGCTGGGCGGGCAGGGACCAGCTCAGGCCGAAGCGCAGTGCGGTCACGACGAAGACCGCCGCGGTCAGTGCTTCGAGCGCGGGGTACCGCAACGAGATCGGCATGCCACAGGCCCGGCACCTGCCACGTAGCAGGATCCAGGAGAGGAGCGGGATGTTGTCCCAGGGTCGCAGCACGGTCGCGCAGGACGGGCACGACGACCCGGGGCGCACCACCGAGAGCCCGAGTGGGACCCGGTGGACCACGACGTTGAGGAACGACCCGACGGCCAACCCCAGAAGGCCGCACCCTGCGACGGCGACGACGGACATCTGGGTCCTCCTTCGCGATCGTCGGCCGGTCGGGGCGGATCGTAGACGAGGGGTCGGCGCCCACAGATGCCGCGCCATGCGGCCGAGCCACGCCATACGACCACGATTCGTGGCAACACCACCACGAGAAGAGGTAGTTGTCGGCCGGTGAAATCACGCTGTGTCGTCGGGCGATGACTGTGCATGAAGGGACCAGGTAGCCTTCGGACAGGGCTAGTAGGACGTTGGTCGCACCGCGGCCACTGCGCAGCACCAGGGGCAAGATGACGAACGACATGAGCACGCTCGGCGCGGCCGATATCGCCCGCCTGAGCGAACGGGAGGCGTTGCAGCGCCTCGAGCTGCTCACCGCGGTGAGCCGCATCATCGCGGACGCAGTCGACGACGTCGACGAGGCGATCGTCGACGTGGCCGACGCGTGCGTGCCCGACTTCTGTGACCTCCTCGCGGTCGAACTGCTCGGCGAGGGGGGCGACGTCGGCGTCGCCGCCTACCGGGTGGCGGCTGCTTCGGGGCTGCAGGCGCCGCCGCAGTGGTCGCCGCTCGGATGGTCGTGCACGCCGGACCGCAAGCCGGTGCTCGGTTGGAGCCGTCCCGACGAGCCGGCGCAGCTGCGCGAGGTCCGGGAGCGCCTCCGCGCCGATTCGGTCATCGTTGCACCGATCGTGGCTGGCGGCGTGACCCTCGGCTGGCTGGTCGCGGTCAACGGCTCGCACCGGCGTGGCTTTCGCCCCTCGGCGCTGCGCATCGCGGTCGAGCTCAGCAGCCGTCTCGGTGCCGCCTGCCAGCGGGCGTTGTTCCACCGCGAGACCCAGGTCCTGGCCCGCGACCAGGCCCGGACGGTGCGCCGGCTGAAGCGCCTCGCCGGCGCGGCGACGAGCCTGGCTGGCGCGGCCACGGCCGAAGGGGTGCTCGAGAAGGGCTGCATCGAGGCATGCATCCTGCAGGAGGCCGAGGGCGCGGTCGCCCGCTGGTGGCTCGCCGACGGCCGGGTGATCTCCGCGGTGGCCGGCGACGTCGCCCCCGAGGTCGCCGAGCAGGCCCTGACCTCGATCGCCAACGGGCGCCCGGCCCGGGGCAACGGATGGGTGTCTTTCCCTCTGCCGTGCACGGACCCGTGGCAGCACGCCGCGCTGGCGGTGTCGGTGCGCCATCCCCTCTCCAGCGACGAAGAGCTGCTGCTCAGCTCGCTGGCTTCGCTCATCCCCGTCGCGTTCGAGCGCGCGCTCGGCACCGAGGCCGCTGTCGTGCACGAAGCCCGGGTGCGAGCGGTGCTCGAGGCTTCGCCGGTCGCGCTCGTCAAGGTGCGGCCGGGCGGCGCGGTGTTCAACGCCAACCGTGCCGCGCAGGAGCTGTTCGGCTGGACCGAGGAGGAAACGACGTGGCTCCTGCCCGATGACATCGCGCCGGCGGTCCTGCAGCTGGTGGCCGACGTGCGCCACGGTGGCGCCATCGCCAACCGCCCGGTGGTCAGCGACCGCTTCGACCTGTCGGTGTCCGGCGCGCCGATGCCGCCCATCGCCGCCGACGACGAGCGCGCGGTCATCGTCGCGGCGACCGACCTGACCGAGCGCCGCCGCGCGGAGCGATCCCTGCTCCAAGCACAGCGCCTGGAGGCGATGGGCCAGATCGCCGGAGGGGTGGCCCATGACTTCAACAACCTGCTCACCCTCATCGTGGGCTACGGCGACATGCTGGAGCGCTCGGTCGAGGGCAAGCATGAAAAGGAGATCCTCGCCAAGATCGACCGGTCCGCCAAGCGAGCGGCGGAGCTCACGCGGCGGATGCTCGACTTCACCCGCCGCCAGCCCGACACCGATGCGGTCACCGATGTCACCGACGCGCTCCGCGGCCTGCACGACGTCTTGAAGCGCCTCGGGGGCCCGGAGGTCGGCGTGGTCATGGACACGCCGGGGACCGAGGTGTGGGTTCGCGGCGACCCGAGCGAGATCGAGCAGATCGTCGTCAACCTCGCCCTCAACGCCTGCCAGGCGATGGACGGGTCAGGCGTGCTCGCGGTCGGCGTCGACGTGGTCGTGCCGACCGAGGACGTGGCTCGTGGCCTCGGCCTACCCGGCGGGTCCTACGCCCGCGTACGGGTAGCCGACACGGGCCCGGGCATGTCCGGGGACGTTCGGTCCCGTTGCATGGAGCCGTTCTTCACCACCAAGGCCCGGGGTCAGGGCTCCGGCCTCGGCCTGTCGACGGTGTACGGGGTGGCGGCCGAGCGCGGCGGGGTGCTCCGGATCGATTCGGAGCCCGGGCAGGGCACCACCGTCGAGGTCTGGATCCCCGTGGTGGCCGAGGAGCCCCCAGGTGTGCCCGGCCCGGCCGAGGACGTGCAGGGGCAGCGCCACACGCTGCACGGCCGGGTGCTCGTGGTGGAGGGCGAGGACGACCAGCGGGCCGCCGCGCTGCGGGCGCTGGCCGAGGTCGGTGCGGACGTGGTGGGCGCCGCTCGCGCGGAGGAGGCGCTGTCCGGGATGGCATCGGCTGGTGTCTTCGACGCGCTGGTGACCGACATCGTGCTGCCGGGCATGAGCGGCATCGAGCTCGCCAGCCGGCTGCAGACCATCCGCCCCGACCTGGCGGTGCTCTACACGACCGGGCACCCCGCGCCCGCGGGGGACGGCCTCGCCCTGGTCGCCGGGTCCGGGCTGCTGCGCAAGCCATACCGGCCCGACGAGCTGTGCTTCCAGCTCGCGTCCTTGCTGGAAGCGGGTCAGGGCTCGAAGCGGTAGCCCACACCCCGCACGGTGGCGATCCAGCGCGGGTGCTCGGGGTCGCGCTCGAGCTTGTGGCGCACCCTCCGGACGTGCTCGGTGACCGTGGACTCGTCCTGCCAGTCGGCATTGGACTGCCACACCTGCTCGAGCAGCTGGCCGCGGCTGAAGACCTGGCGGGGGGAGCGGGCCAGGAACGCCAGCAGGTCGAACTCGCGCGCGGTGAGGTCGATGATGCGGTCGTCCACCCGCACCTCCCGGGTCCGCTCGTCGATGCGCAGACCGTCAGCGGAGGTCACCGAGGTCACGGGCGCCTCGGGCCGCGCCCGCCGGGCCCGCCGCAGGACGGTCTCGACCCGCGCGACCAGTTCGACGGGGGAAAAGGGCTTGGCGACGAAGTCGTCTGCGCCGAGGCGCAGGCCGAGCACGCGGTCCGCGGTGTCGCCCTGGCCGCTGATGAGGATCACCGGCAGGTCGCCGCGCTTGCGGATCTCGCCGAGCACCAGCCGGCCGTCGTCACGGCCGAGGGCGACGTCGAGCACGACCAGGTCGTCGTCGCCCTCGTCGACCGCGGCAAGGGCACGCACCGCGTCGGCCGCCACCCGCACGGTGTAGCCCTCGGCCTCGAGCACCAGCCGCAGGAGCCCCTGCAGCTCGAGGTCGTCGTCGACCACGAGGATCTGCACGTCTCGTCGCTCGACCATCGCTGCGGCGATGGTAGCCGTCGAAAGTTGGGCGGGGGTTGGGAAGCACGAGGGTGCCGGGTGAGCTGGCGCCACGAGGCTTCATCCGTGGCGCACCCCGACCTGAGCGACCTCGACCAGGCACCGCCGGCTCCGCGCGCCGCCGACCGAGGTGTCCTGGTGGTGGGCGTCGACGAGTGGGCCATACGCGACGCGGTGGACCAGCTGCGGGCCGCGGGGCTCGCGACCCACCGCTGCACCGGGAGCGGCGAGGCCGCTTTTCCCTGCAACGCCATGGTCCCCGGTCGCGGCTGCCCGCTCGACCAGCACGACGTCGGCGTGGTGCTCGACGTCCGCCACCGGCCCAGCGCCGAGCCCACGTGGAGCGAGATGGGCGCGGTCTGCGGGTTGCGCGCCGGCATCCCGCTCGTGACCGCCGGCGTGCCGGGCATGGATGGCGGCTTCGGTCCGTGGGCCCGCCGGGTCCCGCCCTTCGGCGACATCGTCACCAGCTGCGACGACGCCCTGCAGGCCAGGCGATGAGGGCGCGGCTGTGGACCCGCTCGGCCGTCGACGTCACGGCCGAGCCCGAGCGCGACCGGTCGCCCGTTGACGACGTCCCGGTCCCGAGCAGCTCCCCACGCCGCCTCGGAGAGCTACTGGTCGCCGATGGGGTGATCAGCAACGAGCACCTGACCGAGGCGCTGCTCGAGCAACCCGGCTCGGGGATGCGCATCGGCGAGGTCCTCGTGCGCTCCGGATCCCTCGACGAGGGCCAGGTCACCTTCGTGCTCGCCCGCCAGTTCGGGCTCGGCACCATCGATCTCAGCCAGGAGGCCCCGGACCCCGGGGTGATCACGCGCCTCGACGAGACGCTCGCCCGTGCCCTCACCGCGCTCGCACTCCGGGAGGTCGACGGTGTGGTCGAGGTCGCCGTCGGTGACCCGCGCCCCGGGCTCGACGCGGAGATCCGCGAGGCGCTCGGGGCGCCGGTGCGCCTGCTGGTGGCCACGCCGACGGCGGTGCGCCAGGCCATCGACCGCTCGTACCGGGCACTCGCCGGCGTGGACCGCCTCGTCGGCGCGTTCGTGGCGGCGGAGGGGTCGCGCAACGCCAGCGAGACGGCCCGGGCGGAGGCGGTCAGCTCGGACGCGCCGGTGGCGCAGCTCGTGACGCTCCTCGTCACCCAGGCGTTGCGGGACCGGGCGTCGGATGTCCACCTCGAACCGAGCGACTCGCAGATGCGCGTGCGGTTGCGCATCGACGGTGCGCTGCACGACGTGCTGACCCTGCCCATCGCCATGGCTGGTGCGCTGGTGAGCAGGATCAAGATCCTCGCCGGCATGAACATCGTCGAGCGCCGCAAGGCCCAGGACGGCCAGTTCACCACCGATGTCGACGGGCGGGGCATCGACGTGCGGGTCTCGACCATGGCCACCGTCTGGGGCGAGAAGTGCGTCTTGCGGATCCTGGACAAGAGCCGGCCGCTCTTCAAGTTCGACCAGCTCGGGATGCCCGCCGACACCTACCGCGAGTACGGACGGATGGTCCGCTCGCCTTTCGGCATGGTGCTGTGCGCCGGGCCGACGGGCAGCGGCAAGACCACGACGCTGTACGCCACCCTCGGCGAGATCGACGAGCGCCACCGCAACATCGTGACGATCGAGGACCCGGTCGAGTACGTGTTCCCCTCGATCAACCAGAGCCAGACCAACGAGCAGGCGGGCATGGGATTCGCGGACGGTCTGCGCGCCATCCTGCGCCAGGACCCCGACGTGATCCTCGTCGGGGAGATCCGCGACATCGACACGGCCCGCACCGCGGTGCAGGCGGCGCTCACCGGCCACTTCGTGCTGTCGTCGTTGCACGCGACCGACTCGGTGGCTGCGCTCCACCGGTTCTTGGACATGGGGATCGAGGCGTTCCTCGTGGCGTCGTCGGTGCTCGGGGTCGTGAGCCAGCGGCTCGTGCGTCGCATCTGCGCGTCCTGTGCCGCTCCGTATGTACCGACCGCGGAGGAGATGGCCTTCTACCAGGAGGCCGGCGGCCCCCCCAAGGACCGCTTCCTGCGGGGCACGGGATGCCACGTCTGCGCGCAGACCGGCTACCAGGACCGCATCGGTGTGTACGAGTTCTTGCACATGACCCAGGAGATCCGGCGCCTGCTGGTCGGGTGGGCGGCCCAGGACGAGCTGCGGCGCATGGCGGTCAGCCAGGGGATGCGGACCCTGCGCGACGAGGCGTTGGCCCTGGTGGCCCACGACGTCACGACCATCTCCGAAGTCATCCGCAGCATCTACGCGCTGTGAGCGCGAGGTAGGGAGCCGACGTGCCGAAGTTCCGGTTCAGTGCCGCCGCCGCCGACGGGTCCGTGATCACCGGGGTCGAGACCGCAGGCGCGCCCGGCATGCTGCGCGACCTGCTGGTGCAGCGCAACCTGCAGCCCATCTCGATCGCACCCAAGAAGAGCGTCCTGCAGTTCGAGCTGACCAAGAAGAAGGTCAACAAGCGCGAGCTGATGCACCTGTGCCGGCAGCTGTCGGTGTTTCTGCGCTCGGGCGTCTCGGTCCTCGAGGCCCTCGTCATCCTGGCCGAGGAGTCGACCGACAAGTTGTTGAAGCAGGCGCTGATCGAGATGCGCGAATCGCTCGAGGGCGGTGCCCGCTTCTCCGACGCGGCCGCGCAGCACCCCGAGTTGTACCCCGTGTACGCCGTCGAGATCCTCCGCTCGGCGGAGCTCACGGGCAACCTCGACGAGGTCCTCAACCAGCTCGGCGACTACCTCGAGCGCGAGATCGACACCAGCCAAAAGGTCAAGTCGGCCCTCGCCTACCCCATCATCGTCATGGGCCTGGCGGTCGCGGTCTCGGTCATCCTCGTCGTGTACGTGCTCCCCAAGTTCAAGACGTTCTTCTCGTCGCTCCACGCCAAGCTCCCCCTCCCGACGCGGATCCTGCTCGCCTTCGCCAACTGGATCGGTGACTGGGGCGTCTACGCCGGCGCCGGCCTCGCGGTGCTCGGTGTCGTCATGTTGGCGTGGCTGCGCACCCCCCGCGGCAAGACCGTGCGGGACAGGATCATCCTCCGGCTCCCCATGGTCGGCCAGTTGGTGCACACCGCCATCCTCGAGCGCTTCTGCCGGCTCCTCGCCTCGATGACCGTCGCCGGGGTCTCCCTGCCCGAGGCGATCGCGGTCACCACGGGCGCGACCAACAACGCCGTCTTCCGCGCCGGGCTCACCAAGGCGCGCGCCGCGATGATGCGCGGCGAGGGGCTCGCCGGACCCCTCTCGGCGACGGGCCTGTTCCCGGGCGCGGCGCGGCAGATGTTCGCCGTCGGGGAGACCACCGGGACGCTCGACGACCAGCTCCAGGCGGCTGCCAACTACCTGGACCGGGAGCTCGACTACCGCATCAAGCGCTTCACCACGCTGATCGAGCCGGCGGTCATCCTCGCCGTCGGTCTCGTCGTCGGCTTCGTCGCGATCGCCCTGGTGTCGGCCATGTACGGGATCTTCAGCCAGGTCAAGATCGCCTCATGAGGCGGCCGTCGCGGGCCTGGGCCCGGCGTGCCTTTCGCGGGCGGGGCGCGGGCCGTGACGACGGGGGTTTCAGCCTGGTGGAGCTGGTGGTCGTCCTCGTCATCCTGCCGATCATCGCGGGCGCCATCGCGACGACGGTGATCACGACCGAAAACAGCACCGGCGCCACCCAGGCCCGCCTGGGCGACTCCCAGAACGCGCAGATCGCGTCGGCCTACTTCGGGCGCGACGTGCAGGGCGCCCAGTTCCTGACGACCGCGTCCAACCTCGGCGCTCCCTACACGGCTCAGTCGCCGCAGGCGTGCGGGTCCGGCTCGACCCTTCTCGTCGCCCTGTACCGGCCGGCCGCCGGGGCCAGCGCCCTGTCGGTCGGGTACTGGGCGACCACGGTCGGGTCGACCCCGCAGGTCGTTCGCGACGCCTGCACCCTGAGCGGGACCTACACGACCACCGTGACCAGCCAGGTCGTGGTCTCCGACGACGTGTCCACGCCCGCCGCGGCCTCGGTGACGCCCGCGCAGTTCGCGTCGGCCGCCGCGAGCGGGTGGACGCCGACCTCGGCGACCACGACCGTGTCGGTCACCACCGCGCTCTCGTCGGCGACGACCTCCCTCCCGGTCGCCTCGACGCTCGGATTTCTCACCGGTGCGGCCAATCCGCTGAGCGTGCTCACCAGTGCCGGTGCGCAGACCATCACCTGCCTCGGGGCATCGACGGGCGCATTCACCGGTTGCAGCGGCTTCACGGGCACCTCCGGCACCGCCGTCGCGGGGAGCGCCGTCACCCAGTCGGCGAGCGTCGCGTCCGTCGACCTGTCGCTCGCGCAGCCGGGCAGCAGGTACACCTTCAGTCTGGTGGCCACGCCCCGGGCATGGTCGTCGCAGGCCGCAGGCTCGGGGGCGCTCGCCGTCCCTGCGCTGCTCACCCTCGGGACCGGGGTCACCGTGCAAGGCGGCCACGACGCGGTGCTCACGATCGATGGCGTCGTGGACGTCAACGGCGGGACCCTGTCGTGCTCGGGCAACCCGACGGTGACGGCGTACGGCTTCGAGGCCACCGCCGGGAGTGCCGCCATCGGCTGCGGCACGGGCGGCCCGACCACGACCGCACCGGCGATGTCGGACCCCCTGGCCCCTTACCTCCCGTCGTACCCGTCGACTTCCTTTCCCCAGCAGCCCCTCAACCCGGCGCGACGGGCCAACGGGGCCTGCGCCCCCGGGGAGTACACCGCATCACTGGGCTGCTCGACGCTGGAGCCGGGGGTCTACGTGCTCGATGCCGGGCTCAACCTCGGCAACGGCACCCTGGCGATGGCGTCGGACGCCGCGGCAGGGCAGGGGGTCCTGCTCTACCTGCCCTGCGATCCGCCCGCCGCCCCGTCCCAGTGCAGCGCCGGTGTCAGCATGGGTGGCAACGGCAGCCTGTCCCTCGTCCCCCTGAGCGCCGCCCAGGCAACGCAGTCCTTCGCCTCGACGGCGCTGGCCGGGGTCCTCGTGTGGCAGGACGCCCGCGACGCGTCCGCCGCCACCTTCGGCGGCACGCCCGCGGCGAGCACCCTCGGCATGCTCTACCTGCCCGCCGCGGCGCTGACCTTCCAGGGCAACGCCGGTGCGACCGCCGCCCGGGTGATCGCCGCCGACGTGGCGCTCGCCGGGAGCACCCCGCTCACCATCACCGGGCCATGAGCGCTGTCCCCGCCCGACGCACTGCTCGCTCCCGCGACGCCGGCGACACCCTCATCGAGGTGCTCGTCGCCGTCACCATCATCGGCATCGTCGCGTCCGGGATCATCGGCGGCCTGGCATCGACCATCGCGACCTCGGGGACGCACCGCAGCGTCGCCACCCTCGACGCCATCGTCAGGAGCTTCGCGGAAAAGGCCCGCTACGACATCCAGCTGGCGCCGACAGGCGCCAGCGGGGGGCCCCTCTTCAGCCGCTGCGCGTCGAGCTATCCGATCGCCAGCGCCGCCTACCCGGGCGCCGGGCCGGTCGGGACGCCGGTGACGGTCTTCGTGACCGGGCTCGCGCCGGCCAGCGCCTTGAGCGTCACGGTGGGCGGGGCCGGCGCGTCGGTCACGAGCCCCACCCCGGCGGTGACCTCGAGCACGGGGAGCGCCACCGTCGTGTTCGTCATCCCGTCGGGTGCGACCAGCCCGCAGGTCGTCGTGAGCGACACCCACGGGGCCAGGGCGACGACCACCGTGACCATCGGCGGGTCCCCGCCGGCATCGGATCTCGGCCCGCCGATCAGCGGGTACCAGGTGTCGCTGCGCAGCGTCTCGTACTGGAGCGGCACGAGCTTCACCAGCAGCTGCAACCCGTCGAGCGCAACCAGCGATCTGCAGCAGCTCACGATGATCGCGTCCGGTCCTGGCGCCAACGACCAGCTCAACGTGGCGGTGGCCAACCCGCGCTACGTGCCGACACCGACCATCGCAGTCCGGACCGCCCCGGCCGCACCCACCGTCGGCAACACCCTGTCCTTCACCGCCGTGGTCACGCCGCCGGTCTCTGGTCCGGCCCCGACCGGGACGCTCAGCTGGGTCATCGGGGTGTCCACCGGGACGGCTCCCAACTGCACCACCACAACGGCGCTGGCGAGCGACGCCAACCCGGCCAACCCCTACGAGGTGGCCGCCACCTGCACCGTCTCGGGGGCGCTGGCAGCGACCTACACCGCGTCGGCCAGCTACGGGGGCGACGCGCACTACAACACCGCGTCGGGATCGGGGACGGTGACCGTCGCCCGCGCGATCCCGGCCGTGTCGGTGCCCGGCAGCCCGGCCAGCCCGACCTACGGCAGCACGCTCACCTTCACGGCCACGGTGACACCGCCGACCGGAGGGGTCACGCCCACGGGGACCGTCGCGTGGACCATCGCCGCGCCCGCGGGTAGCGCCCCGACCTGTGCCAACACCAACCTCAACGGCGGGGTCACCTCCTGCAGCATCAGCAACGCCGTCGTCGGCTCGTACTCGGTGGTGGCCAGCTACCAGGGCGACGGCAACTACTTCGCCGCGACCGGGTCCAGCAACACCTTGACGGTGCCCAAGGTGGCGCCGACCGTCACCGTCGACGGCGCACCGAGCAACCCGGTCTACGGCGCCACGATCACCTTCACGGCGACGGTGAGCCCCGCCAGCGGCGCGCCGACGCCGACGGGCACGGTCACCTGGAGCATCGCGGTGACCACGGGGACGGCCCCGACGTGCGCAGCATCGACGCTCAGCGGGTCGGGGACCGCGACCTGCAGCGTCACCGGCGCGACCGTCCGCAGCTACACCGCCACGGCGACCTATGCCGGCAACGCCACCTACCTCGCCGCCGCCGCCACGGGCAACACCCTCACCGTGCCCAAGCTGACGCCGACCCTCGTCGTCGTCGGCACCCCCGCCAACCCGACCACGGGCAGCACCCTGACCTTCACCGCGACCGTCACCGGGGCGACCGGCGGCCCGACCCTCGCCGGCGCCCTCGCCTGGAGCGGTGTCGCCTGCACCACCACCACCCCCCTGGCCGTCAACGGGGTGACGGCGACCGCGACCTGCACGGTGGCCTCCGCCCTCCCCGGCCTCTACACGGCCACCGCGGCCTACACCGCCGATGCCAGCTACACCAACGCCACCGGAGCCAACAACCCGCTCACGGTCGCCAAAGCCATCCCGGGGATGGCCGTGTCGGGATCCCCGGCCAGCCCGGTCTACGCCAGCACGCTCACCTTCACCGCCACCCTCAGCCCGAGCAGCGGCGGACCCAACCCGACCGGCAGCGTGACCTGGACCATCACCTCGCCGAGCGGCACCACCCCAACGTGCGCTGCCTCGACGCTGACCGGCGGCGTCGCCACGTGCACCGTGGCCAACGCCGTCCCCGGCGGCTACGGGGTGACGGCGACCTACGCCGGCGACGGCAACTACCTCGGCGCCTCGGCGTCGAGCGCCACGTTGAGCGTCCCGAAGGTGACCCCGACGGTGACGATCGTCGGGACGCCGGCCAACCCGACCTACGCCAGCACCGTGACCTTCACCGCCACCGTCACCCCAGCCGGGGGCGCGCCGACTCCGACGGGGACCCTGACCTGGACCCTGACCGGCACGACCGCGACGTGCGCCACCTCCACCCTCACGGCCTCGGGCCGCGCGACCTGCACCGTCGCCAACGTCACACCGGGCAGCTACACCGCCTCAGCCACCTACCAGGGCGACACCATCTACACGACCAAGCCGGGCACCAGCAACACCCTCACCGTGCCCAAGCTCCTCCCCGGATCGATCACCGTCGTAGGCACCCCGGCCAACCCGACCTACGGCGCCTCGCTCACCTTCACCGCCACGGTGGCTGCCTCATCGGGCGCGCCGACGCCGACGGGCACCCTCACCTGGACGCTGACCGGCACCGCCGCGACGTGTGCCCCGTCGACGCTCTCGGGGACGGGGACCGCCACCTGCACGGTGACGGGCGCGACGCCGGGCAGCTACACGGCGACGGCCAACTACCAGGGCGACGCCACCTACAGCGCCGCCACGGGGGCGACGTCGCTCACGGTCGCCAAGCTCACCCTGGGCTCGCTCAGCGTCGCCGACGCGCCAGCCAACCCGGTCTACGGCGCCACGCTCACCTTCACCGCCACCGTGACCGCGGCGTCGGGGGGGCCGACCCCGGCGGGGACGGTCACCTGGACGCTGACCGGCACCGCCGCGACCTGCGGCTCCTCGACGCTGTCGGGATCGGGGACAGCCACCTGCACGGTGACGGGCGCGACGCCGGGCAGCTACACGGCGACGGCCAACTACCAAGGCGACGCCACGTACAGCGCGCAGTCGGCGAGCGGCCCAGCCCTCGTCGTCGCGCCGCTCACCCCGGCGTCGGTGGTGCTGACCTCGGCGCTCGTGAACGGGACGCTGACCTTCACCGCCACGGTCAACCCGGCCAGCGGGGGGCCGACGCCGACGGGCACCGTCGCGTGGGTGCTGACCGGCACCACGGCCACCTGCACCCCGTCCACGCTCGGCGGCGGGGTGACCTCGTGCTCGGTCACCGGCGCAGCCCGGGGGACCTACACCGTGACCGCCACCTACCAGGGCGACGCCACCTATGCCGCGCTCGCCTCGCCGACCCTCACCGTCCGGGTGGCGACCTGGGCGCTGGCCTCGGCCAAGAGCGGCAACGGCGCCAACGAGAAGCTGATCTTCACCGCCACCCTCACCATCCCCACCGGCGGGCCGAGCCCGACCGGCGCCGTGGCCTGGGCCATCACGGGCAACGCAACGAGCTGCACGGGGGGCACGACGGCGCTCACCGGGGCCCCGACGATCTACACGGCGACGTGCACGGTGTCCAACTCGAAGAACAACACCTACAACGCGACCGCCTCGTACACCACCGACGCGATCTATGTGCCGGCCACCGCGTCGCAAAACGGGGTGGCCGGGTGAGGACCGGGGAGGGCGCGATGGTGGTGCGGCGCTCCCGGCTCGGCCGTCTCGCTCGTCGCGCCCGCCGCGCCGGGCGCGACGAGCGGGGGGCGACGCTGATCATGGCGCTCGTGTTCGTCTTCGCCATCGGCCTGGTGCTGCTCGCCCTCGCCGACCTGGCCACCGGTGCCTTGCTGACCACCTCCAACCTGAGGGCGCAGCGCACCTCGGGTGAGGATGCCGCCACGGCGGTCACCATCGCCGTGCAAGCCACCCGCTACAGCTACACACCCGCCGTCTACGCCGGGACGTTGACCTCCTGCCTCCCGGCGGGGATCACGGTTGCCTCCTCAGACGCGCGGCTGGCGACGTCCAACTCCGTCGTGGTGTGGTGCACCGGTGACGTGCACCCCTTGAGTGCCGCGACGCGCGATGTGCGCTTCTACGCCTGCCCGGCAGGGACCGCGGCGGCGCAGTGCACGGGACGCGCGGTGCTCCTCTTCGCGGAGGTGACCTTCGACGACCGCGACACCCTGGGCGCGGCATCTTGCAACGCGACCGCGGTGGCGAGTTGCGGCAACGCGATCGACATCGCCCGCTGGGATGTGAGCGGCGCCGACTCCTGAGCGGCGGTGACACCGGGGCCGCGATGCCTGCGGCTGTTGGGAGAACGTTGTGCGGGCCGAGTGCCGGAGGTGACGCGGCAGAGCGATCCTCGACGGTGCGGGGCCTCCCGGCTCCTCACCCACCATCACCTCACCAGAAAGCGGGTTCCATGCAAGCATCCCTCGAGCGGCTCCGGGGGCGTCACGAGGAACGGGGCGAAGAGGGCGGGTTCACCCTCATCGAACTGCTCATCGTCATCGTCATCCTCGGCATCCTCGCCGGCATCGTCGTCTTCGCCGTCCAGAACCTGACCAGCAGCAGCGCCCAATCGGCCTGCAGCGCCGACCAGAAGACCGTCCAGATCGCGGTCGAGGCCTTCAAGGCCCAGGTCTCGCACTACCCGAGCGTCGGCGACAACGCGGCGGCGACCCCAGGTGGCGCATCGGCTGCGGCCGTCGCCGCGACCCCCGGCGTCCAGGACCTGTATGCGGCCCAGACGGTGGGTGGCAACACGGTGGGTCCCTGGCTCAAGTCGATCCCGGCCAACTCCGGCCACTACAGCATCACGGTGACCCAGGACGGCGCCGGGACGATCGGCGTCCTCAACGGCGCCGGTGCCGCCTCGACCTGCAGCGCAGTGGGCTGACCGAGCTGCACCTCGCTGGACCGGGGAGGGGTGCCCGACGGGCACCCCTCCCCGCCTGCGAACGGGGGAAGCACGCCCCGTCGGTCGGAGGAGGGAGGTGAGGGCACGGTGACCACGAAGATGCGGCCGGAGCGGCGCGCCGTGCCCCGCCTGCCGTGACGGTTCGACCTCGAAGCGACGGCCCGCAGCTGCGCGCCGTCGAAGATCCGTGGGGCGCCCCGCCAGCGAGTGCGCCGGCCCCAACGCCCCGGCGCGACGAGCGCCGCTTCGACTGGCTCCTGCCGGCCGCACGGGCCGGCGACGAGCAGGCGCTGACGACGCTGTACCGGGAGCTGCACCCCGCGCTGGTGCGCTACCTGCGGGTCCACGCCGCGGGCGAGGAGGAGGACCTGGCCGCGGAGGTGTGGATCGATCTGGCCCGGGCGCTGCAGAGCTTTCAGGGGGGCGAGGACGGGTTCCGCCGGCTGGCGTTCACCATCGCCCGCCGGCGGGCCATCGACGCCGGTCGCAAGCGGGGACGGCGCCGCACCGACCCCACCGATCTCGGCTCGTTGCTCGGTCTCGCGCACCGCGACGACACCGAAGCCATCGCCCTCGACCGCATCGCCTCCGACGAGGCGGTCGAGCGGATCCTGTCGCGGCTCTCCCCGGCGCACGCGGAGGTCGTGCTCCTCCGAGTGGTCGCCGGCATGAGTGTGGCCGAGGTGGCCGAGCTCCTCGGGCGCCGCCCGGGTGCGATCAGCCTGGTGCAGCACCGGGCGCTGCGCCGCCTGGCCCGCGATCTGGTTCGTGGTCGCCGGGGCGGGAGCGACGAGACATGAACACGGTGCACGAGGTGCAAGATCCGACACCCCTGGGGCGATGAAGGAGGTGAGATGCGGCGGACACGACTGAACGGGCACACCGCGGAGCTGCTGCTGAGCGGCGCGGTGGTGGCGGCGGATGCGCCTCCCGGCCTGGCCTCGTTGGCCGCGCTCTTGCGCGATGCGCGACCGCGGCCCGCCACCGAGGCATTGCCGCGGGAGGCGGCCACGGTGGCCTCGATGCGGGCCGTGCTGCGCGGCCGTCCCACCTCCGTGCCCGAGACCCCGAGGAAGCCCGTGCTCACCAAGATCCTCACCGCCAAGGCCGCTGCCGTCGTCGTGGTGGCCTGCGTCGGCGCCGGTTCGGCCGCCGCCGCCACCGGCAGCCTGCCCTCCGCGGCGCAGTCGACCGCGTCGAACGTGCTCGGCCAGGTCGGCATCTCGGTGCCCAAGCCGGCCCCGCGCAGCTCGGACCACTCCGGTGGCCAACACCCCGGTGGTCCGACGACCACGGTGCACGGCAACGGTCCCAAGGCCCCTGCCGCGTTCGGGCCGTGCACCGCCCTGGCCGCCGGTGGCCGTCCGGTCACCGGCCCCAACCCGCCGCCATCGCCCTCGAGCTGCGCGAGCGTCCCGCACCCCGGCCAGGGCACCCCCGAGGGTGGTCCCAACGGCCAGCCCGGGTCGACCTCGCCCACCACCCGGGACGGCCAGGATCAGCCGGGCGGCCCGACGACGACGGGCTCGGGCACCGTCCCGGGTCCGGGGGCCGGCACGCCCGGCAACGGCCAGGGCAACGGCAACGCCAACGGCCACGGGTCCAAGTCGAGGACCACACCGCCGACGACCGTGACCACCACGACGGGCACGTCGAGCACCAAGGCGCTCGGGGCGCCGCCGGGTCCGTCCCTGAGCGAGGTCTACCGGGCGGCGCACGGCGTCACCTGGCGTTGAGTCGAGCGGTGCTGGCCCGCCACCTGCGCTGAGGTCTGCGCCGGCCTGCGGTCAGGGGGCGTGCCCGGGGGGCGGGACCCGGCAGCCGGGCCGGCACGGTCAGGGTCGGATCCGGCGCCGGGCGCAGAGCACGGTGTCGTGGACGGTCACCGCACGCCCATCGGGGTCGGTGACCTGGCGCGGCGCCGCGGCGTTGGTCACGACCTCCCAGGCGCCGGTGTCGAGGCGGCGGGCGATGTCGTCGCCGGTGAAGAACAGGTCCGGCAGCCTGGGACGCCGCACCGTCGTCTCCATGTCGGAGGGGTGGTGGCCGACGATCAGCAGCGTGCCGCCCGGCGCGACGGCGGCGGCGAGGTGGTCGAAGAGCACCTGGCGGGGTGCCGACGGCAGGTGCAGGTACTGCGACGACACCAGGTCGAAGCGGTCGGGGGGCGGCTCCCACGCCAGGAGGTCGTGCTGCAGCCAGCTGATGCGCGCGGCGATGTCGACCCCGGCACGGGTGGCCTGCCCGCTCGCCCGTTCGATGGCGATGGCGGAGATGTCGACCCCGGTCACCCGCCAGCCGCGCTCGGCCAGCCAGATGGCGTCGGCACCCTCGCCGGCTCCGATGTCGAGCGCCTCGCCCGGGGGCAGGTCGGCCGCTTCCTCCACCAGGTGGGGGTTGGGCTCTCCGCTCCACAGCGCGTCCTTGGATCGGTAGCGCTCGTCCCAGAACGCCTGGTCGAACTGCTCGCTCATGGCAGACCCTCCCGGCCGCATCGTCGGTACCGGTGGCCATCCTGGTCGAGGGGTGGCGGCGGCCGCACGAGCCGGCGGAGCAGGTCGAAGCGCGCTCGGGGGAGCCGCCGCCGTGCACCTCGCCAGTGCGCTCGCCGTCGGAGACGTCGGGCTCGTGGTCGCCGTTTGGGATCGCCGCCTCCATGCCGGAGCCCGGGCGGCCCAGCTCGGTGTGGCGCCGGCCCGACTCGATGCGTAGAGCGGTGGAGCCTCGGCGCGCCGGGCGACGCCTCGGGGCGCTACTCTCCGCGTGGCCCGTCGTGCACCTCTCTGGCAACACCCGACAAGGAGTCCCCATGGCTGCGTCCGGTTCGATCCTCGGCAACCCCGTGCTCCGCCTCGAGGACCCCGCACTGCTCACCGGCAGCGGGGAGTACGTCGACGACCTGCGCTTCCCCGGCCTGGCCCACGTGGCCTTCGTGCGCTCCACCATGGCGCATGCCCGGGTGACGTCGGTCGACGTCGGCGCCGCGGCGGCCATGCCCGGCGTCCTCGAGGTCTGCGCCGCGGGGACCAACGACCTGGGCGTGGGATCCCTGCAGCTGTTCGCCATGATGCCGCCGGCGCTCAACCGCCCGGCACTCGCCGACGGCGTCGTGCGCTTCGTCGGCGACATCGTGGCGGCGGTGGTCGCGGAGACCAAGGCGCAGGCCAAGGACGCGGCCGACGCGGTGGACGTGGAGTACGAGGCGCTGCCGGTCGTCACGACGCCGAAGGCGGCCCTCGCGCCGGGAGCGCCCCTGCTCTTCCCCGAGCACGGGTCCAACATCTGCTTCAACACCGCTTTCGGCGCCGACGAGGACGCGCTCGCCGGCGCGGACATCGTCGCCGAGGTGACGATGGTGAGCCAGCGCCTCGCCGCGGTGCCGATGGAGACCAACGGGTGCGTCGCGGTGCCCGATGGCGACAGCATGACGTGCTGGGTGTCGCATCAGGCGCCCCATTCGCTGCACGCCGCCATGGCGCCGATCCTCGGCCTCGAGCCCGACAAGCTGCGCGTGGTGTGCCCTTGGGTGGGCGGCGGCTTCGGGCCCAAGGCGGCGGCCTACGTGGAGTACATCCTGGCCGCGGCGATCGCCCGCCGGATCGGGCGGCCGGTCAAGTGGGTGGAGGCCCGCTCGGAAAACATGGTCGCCCTCGTGCACGGCCGCGACTACACGATGACCGGCAAGCTCGGGGTCAAGCGCGACGGCACCTTCGTCGGCCTCGACGCCGACGTGCTGGCCGGCGCCGGCGCCTACCCGTCCCTCGGCGCCATCCTGCCGCTGCTGACCCAGCTGATGTCGGTGGGCGTCTACGACCTCCCCAAGGTGCGCTTCAACGGGACCACCGTCCTCACCAACACCACGACCATCGGCGCGTACCGGGGCGCGGGTCGCCCGGAGGCGACCCAGCTGATCGAGCGGCTGGTCGACGTGGCGGCGCAGATGCTCGGCATGGACCCCGTCGAGCTGCGGCGCAAGAACTTCCTCGACCCCGCAGCGTTTCCCCTCACCACCACGACGGGGGCCAACTACGACTCTGGTGAGTACGCCAAGGCGCTCGACGCCGTCCTGGCCGCAGCGGGCTACGAGCAGCTGCGCGCCGACCAGGCCGCCCGGCGGGCGAGCAACGACCGCCGCCAGCTCGGCATCGGCGTCAGCTCCTACGTCGAGGTCACCGCGCCGGTCGGGCTGCACATGGAGTACGGCGCGGTCGAGGTCAACGAGGACGGCACGGCGACGGTGTTCGCCGGCACGAGCGTCCACGGCCAGGGGCACCACACCGCGTTCGCCATGCTCGCCAGCGAGGTCCTCGGCATCCCGATGGAGTCGATCTCCTTCGTCAACTCCGACACCGCGACCGTGCCCCGAGGATCGGGCACGCTGGGCTCGCGCTCGCTGCAGACCGCAGGCAGCGCGGTGTTCGTCGCGTCCAACGAGGTGCTCGAGCGGGCCAAGCGGCTGGCTGCGCACCTGCTCGAAGCCGACGCGGCCGACATCGTGGTCGGCGACGGGGGCCTCCAGGTCAGCGGCGTGCCGGCCCGGCTGCTGTCGTGGGCCGAGCTGGCCGGCGCCGCGCGCGACGCCTCCCGGCTGCCCGAAGGGATGGAGGCTGGCCCCCTGCGCCACGACCTCGACTTCGACGGGACCGACTCGACCTACCCCTTCGGCTCCCATGTCGCGGTCGTCGAGGTGGACGTCGAGACGGGGCAGGTCGACCTGGTCCGACACATCGCAGTGGACGATTGCGGTCGCATCCTCAACCCGATGATGGTCAACGGCCAGCAGCACGGCGGCATCGCCCAGGGGGCGGCCCAGGCGCTGTTCGAGTGGATGCAGTACGACGAAGAGGGCAACCCGATCACCTCGACGTTGGTGGACTACGCCATCCCCTCCGCCGCGGAGCTGCCGAGCTTCGAGGTGAGCAACACCCAGACCGACAGCCCCCGCAACCCGCTCGGGGCCAAGGGGATCGGCGAGTCGGGGACGATCGGCTCGACGCCCGCCATCCAGAACGCCGTCGTCGACGCGCTGGCGCACCTCGGGATCCGCCACATCGACATGCCGTGCGCTCCGGAGCGGGTCTGGAACGCGATCCAACAGGCCAAGGCCTAGCGACGAGCGGCGCCACCAAGGGGGGAAACGTGGCCGCGTCAGGTGTGCCGGCGACCTTGGCACCACCCCCCTCGGGCGGGGCCCGGCCCGAAGACGCGTTCGACGATCCAGAGGACGTGCTCGCCGCCATCTTGGACCCGCAACGGCGAGGAGAGCTCTACCCGCTCTACCACGCGATGCGGGCACTTTCCCCCATCCACCACACCTCCAACGAGCGCCTGCACCACGCGTGGGTGCTGACCCGCTTCGACGACTCGATGCAGGTGTACCTCAACCCGCAGGCCATCAACGACCCGGCGACGGCGGAGATCTACCGCAACGGCGGATCGGAGGGCGCGTTCTACCAGACGATGCGGGCGATGATGCTCTTCCTCGACTCGCCCGAGCACGACCGCCTCCGCCGCCTGGTCATCCGCTCCTTCACGCCCCGCGCCATCGAGCGGCTCCGGCCGCTCACCCAGGCCGTCGCCGACGAGCTGGCCGACGCCGTGGCCACCGACGGGGAGATGGAGCTGGTGTCGCAGTACGCCTACCCGTTGCCCATCCGGGTCATCGCCCACATCCTCGGGATCCCCCCGAGCGACCACGGGATCATCGAGGCGCTCGCCTGGGACTTCGCCCGGGCCGGCGACCCCTCCGCGCTCACCCCCGAGATCGTGCGCAAGGGTGACGACGCGGCGCTCGGCTTCCAGGACTACTTCGGGCGGATGATCCACGAGCGCCGCCTGGAGCCCCGCGACGACGTGTTGAGCGCGCTCGTGAGCGCGGAGGAGGACGGCGTCGGCCTCAGCCGCCACGAGATCGTCGCGACCGCGGTGCTGCTGATGCAGGCCGGGCACGAGACCACCGCGGATCTGATCGGCAACTCGATCATCGGCTTGCTCCGCCACCCCGACCAGCTCGCGCTGCTCCAGCGCGAGCCGGAGCTCACCAAGGTGGCCACCGAGGAGTTCCTCCGCTACGACGGATCGGTCCAGGTCAACCACCGGCTCCTGCGCGAGGACATGCGCCTCGGAGACGTCGTCATCCCGGCAGGCGACGTCGCCCTCATCTTCCTCGGCGCGGCCAACCGCGACCCGGCCCGCTTCGCCGAACCGGACCGCCTGGACGTGCGCCGGGCGCCGGCGCCGCACCTGGCCCTGTCCTACGGCGCCTACTACTGCGTCGGCGCCTCCCTGGCGCGCACCGAGGTCCACGTGGGGGTGCGCACGCTGGTGGAGCGCTTCGGCGGCCTCGATGCGGCATCCGAGGCGTTTCAGTGGCGCAACACGCTCACCTTGCGGGGCCCCGCGGAGCTGCACCTGCGCTGGGACCGCTGACCGCTCCCGTGCAGGTCGGTCTGCACGCGCTCGCGGCCCGGTTGCGCGCGTACGATGACGCCGGCCACGAGGCGCCCTCGGGGCTGGTCAAGGGGAGCGTGATGGACGAGCGACGGATGTCACGGCGCGAGCTGCTGGCCGGGGGTCTCGGGCTCGGGCTCGGGACGCTCGCGTTCGGCGCATGCTCCGGCGCGTCCAACCGCGGCGTCGTCGGGCGGGCGGCGGCGACCTGTCCCGCCGGAGGCGACCTCGGTGCCATCGAGCACGTCGTCATCGTGATGCAGGAAAACCGTTCCTTCGACCACTACTTCGGCACCTACCGCGGCGTGCGCGGCTACGGCGACCGCTCGGGCGACGCGGCGCGCATCTTCGCCCAGGCCTGGCCCGGCGGGACGAGCCCCAACCGGACCCTGCTGCCCTACCCGCTCGACGACGCCTCGTCGCACCCGCAGTGCGCGGGCAACTCCGAGCTCCCCACCCATGACTGGAAGCCCCAGCACGAGAGCTGGAACGGCGGTCGGATGGACGGGTGGATCTCCACCCACGTCCAGCCGGGCAACGACGGCCCCGACCAGGGGCCTTTCGTGATGGGCTACTACCAACGCAAGGACATCCCCTTCTACCACGCGCTCGCCGATGCCTTCACCATCTGCGACGCCTACCACTGCTCGGTGATGGGGCCGACGATACCCAACCGCATGTACCTGATGTCGGGCATGCTCGACCCCGCCGGTACCGGGGGCGGGCCGATCCTCGAGACGCCGGGCATCGCCGCGGCCAAGGCGGCGGTCGGCAGCTGCAGCTGGTCGACGATGCCGGAGGCGTTGAGCGACAAGGGCGTGTCGTGGAAGATCTACCAGCCGGCGGGCACCTCTGTCGGGCCGGCGGAGAGCCTGGCGCTTGCCACCGGGTTCAACGTGATGTTGTACTTCAAGCAGTTCCTCGCCGACCCGACCTCGTCGCTGTACAAGCAGGCCTTCCTGCCCACCTGGCCCGACGAGTTCACCGCCGACGTGCGCGCCGGGACGCTGCCGGCGGTCTCCTGGATGCTGCCGCCCATCGTCGAGTCCGAGCATCCCAATGGCCCCCCCAACGACGGTGAGTGGTATGTGAGCCAGGTGCTCCAGACCCTGGTGTCCAACCCGGCCGTGTGGGCCAAGACGCTGATGCTGGTCCTCTACGACGAAAACGGCGGCTTCTTCGACCACGTGCCGCCCCCGACGGCGCCGGCCGGCACCCCCGGCGAGTACCTGACGGCGACACCGAGGCCGGCCGACGCCGGCGGGGTCGACGGCCCGATCGGCCTCGGCTTCCGCGTGCCGGCGCTGGTGGTGTCGCCGTTCAGCCGGGGCGGGTGGGTGAGCTCGGACCTGTTCGACCACACCTCGGTTCTGCGCTTCTTGGAGAAGCGCTTCGACGTCAAGGCGCCAAACATCTCTGCATGGCGGCGCCAGACCGTGGGCGATCTCACCTCCACCCTCGACCTGCGCTCGCCCGACACCAGCGTGCCCCAGCTGCCCGCCACCGTCCTCGCCGACCCGGCCAACGGGCCCAACTGCCCGACGCCCTCCAACATCGTCGCCTTTCTCGGCAAAGCCGAGCCGCTCAAGGTGCCGGCGGTGACGACGCTGCCGACGCAGGAGCCGGGGACGGCCAAGCGGCGTGCCTGCGCACCGGCCAAGGCGTGAGGCGCCCGCCGCCGACCTCGACCATGGCAGCGCCTCCGTCGCCCTCTTGCTCGGTCCGGTGACCGCTGGTCCCCACGGCGAAGCCCCCTCCCTCGACCGCCTCGACGGCGACCGATCGGCGGGATCCTCCGCGCCTGAACGTCGGTCGCGTCGGCCCATCGCGGGGCCCGCCTGGCGCGAGGTTGTCGCAGGAGTTACCGTCTTTCCGATTGGCGCGAGCTTTGCCCAGTCGCAGCGGGGCGACGGGTGAGGCATGGAGACCTTCCCTCGACACGCGCCGGAGGTACGGCTCGATGCTGACCGCTGAACCATCACTCGACGACGCCGGGGCTACCGGCTCTCTTCGGCCCAGGGATCGCCGCCCGATCGCGGTGACCATCCGGCGCCGGCGCGTGCTCGCGGTGCTGCTCGGCACCGCCGCGCTGTGCGCCGCGCTCGGTGTGATCCCTGCGCTGCGGGGCCTTTGGTGGCTGGCCGCGGTGAGCGCGCTCATGGCGGGCGCCTACCTGGCGTTGGTCGCGCGCGTGCGCCACCTCCACGCCCAGCGCGAGCTCGCGCTCGCGTTCGGTCGTGACGTGCGGACGGTGCACATCGACTGGAGCGACATGGAGCACGAGGTCGATCTCGGCGGTGCGGCCGAGCTCGACGAGTTGCGGCCCGCGCCGGCACCGCTCGACAACCACGCGCTCGGTCGTTTCCTCGTCTCCTATGCCCTCGGGTGGGTGTTGTTGCCCGTCGTGGTGGTCATCCGCCTCCTGCGCGGCGACCTGTCGGACCTCGAACGCCACGGCGTGCTCGGCCGCATCGTGCGGCTGCAGCAGTACGGTCGCTCCCAGTCGCTGCGCCTGTTGGCCGTGGGCGCCGTCGCCACGGCAGGCGTGAGCGCGATGGCCGCGCCCGCGATGGCCGCGCCCGCGATGGCTTCGACCCCCAACGCCGTCGTCGCCAGTGCACCGGCCGCGCGCGCGTCGGCTTCGAGCGCGCCCGCCGCCATCAGCACGAGCGGCGTGCGCTACACCGTGCGTGCCGGCGACACGCTGTCGGCCCTCGCGCAGCGTCACTCCACATCGGTCGATGCGCTCGTCGCGGCCAACCACATCGCCGACCCCAACCTGATCCTTGTGGGACAGGTGCTCATGATCCCGGGATCGGGCACGGCCGCGGGAGCCACGACGGTCGCGACGCCCGCAGGGCGTAGCTACACGGTGCAGGCGGGAGACTCGTTGTGGAAGATCGCCAACGACGCCGGCGTCACCCTCGACGCCCTGACCGCGGCCAACCACCTGAGCATCCAGTCGCTGATCCTGCCCGGCCAGGTCCTCGTCCTGCCCGCGCCCACGTCGTCCACCGGGGCGAGCCAGCCGACCGCACACCGCACGCCGGCCGCCCCGGCGGTCGCGACGCCGGTTGTCGCTCCCGCCCCGCATGCCGCACCCGTGGCCACGCCGGTGGTCGCCCCCGTGCGGGGCGCGTCCGGCTACCTCAACCCCTTCGCCTCCGGGCCGTGGTCGCCGGCCCGCACCGACGAGGGTGTCGACTGGATCCCCACCGCCCCGGCGCCCGTGGTGGCCATCGGCGACGGCGTGGTGACCTACTCGTCGATGAGCAGCGGCTGGCCCGGTGGCGCGTTCATCGCCTACCGCCTGAGCGACGGCAGCCACGCCGGCTTCTCCATCTACGTCGCCGAGCACCTCACCAACCTGGTGCCGGTCGGTACCAAGGTCAGGGCCGGCCAGGTCATCGCCACCGCGCTCCCCGGCTATCCCTGGACCGAGTGGGGATGGGCCGCCGCCTCCGGGCCGTCTCCGGCGCCCTCCGCGCTCTACAACGGCGTCGCCAACGGTTCGTCGACCGCGGGTGGCCGGTCGTTCGCGCGGTTCCTGAAGGAGCTCGGCGCCCACCCGCTGGAGGATCCCGGCCCCGGCCCGGACACCCCGTAGCCGATCCAGCAGCGCGAGCGCTCAGGCGCTCCTGGCCGGGGTGTGGGCGAGGAGGAATTCGCGCACGAGGTCGCAGGTCGCGTCGTGACGGTCCGGTCCGGCCCACTCCAGGACCAGGCGGGCGTCCGGCGCGAGAGAGGCGATCTCCTCGGCGACCGCCCGCGGGTGGAACGTGTCACCGCCGGCGAGCACGAGCAGGGGGACGGCGCAGTTCTGCACGAAGTCCCGATCCACGCTGAACACGAAGTCGCCACCGAACATCGCAGCGCCGAGCGACTGGAGCGCAGCTGCGGACAGCTCCGGCCGCGCGGCGAGCAGCTCCCCCGACCACCCTGCGAACATCTCCTCGAAGGCCGGCCGGTTGTCGGCGCTGAGGCCGATGGGGTTCTGCAGGACGGCCGCGACGACCCGTTCCGGTGCGGCCTGGCACAGGCCGAGGCAGTACGACGAACCGATGCATCCGCCCATGAGATGCGTGCGCTCGATGCCGAGGTGGTCGAGCAGCGCCACGTGATCGGCGGCGTAGCTGTGCCAGCCGTCGCCGGCGCGCACGGGCGCGCGCGAAGCACCGGCGTTGCGCTGGTCCATCGCGATCACCTGGAACGGTGGGGACAGCGCCGAGCGCGGATCGATCCAGGGCAGCGGCTCGCCGGGCGCGTCCGGACGCTCCCGCCACATCTGCGCGACCGATCGCATGCCACCGGGCGCGAACAGCAGGATCGGGTGCCCCTCGCCCACGACCTCGTAGTGGATGCGCGCCCCGTCCCGTTCGAAGACCGCCATGTCACCCTCCCAGCCGCACTGTAGCTCCGCCCCGGTCGCGCGGCGGGTGGTGGAGGCGCGCCGGTCAGGGCCCCGGGGGAGAGGGCCCTGACCGGCGCAGCGTGCGGCTCGCGGCGCGAGCCGCGGGAGCGGTGCCGCCCGGCGGGGTGCTCAGGCGGCGGGGTGCTCAGGCGGCGGGAACCGCGGGGCGGCAC
>Ga0075030_100000418_pt1 | contig 36455 bp, 40 predicted proteins | sample LitLauG_LLR_2012_FD_71393 | JGI IMG/M metagenome (GOLD analysis project Ga0075030, IMG submission 71393) | Freshwater sediment microbial communities from Pennsylvania, USA - Little Laurel Run_MetaG_LLR_2012 | ecosystem: Environmental > Aquatic > Freshwater > Creek > Sediment | place: USA...
GCCCGGGAAAATTCCACCCAATAACCGCCCGCTCCGGTGATTTCCAGCGAATACAGCAACAAGTCGTCGCCGCCAACTTTGCGATGGCCCGGAATCTTGAAGTAAGCATTAGCCTCGCCATGTTCTCCGGAGAGAAGGATGTTCATCATGCGCGGGCCGGCCCCGCGCGCAAAAAAACGTTCGACCGCCGGCGCCATAATCTCGGCTTCGGTCTTGCCGGGCCGGTAGGCGGTAACCAGCGCCCAGAAGCCATCCAAAATGATGTCCATCGCGTCGCGGACTTCGATCAGTTCCTCTTCGCTTTTCACGGCGCGCGCCATGTCAAATTCCTTGTCGAAAGGCACCAGCTCAAACGAACCTTGCGCCAGTTCCCGGTAGTCGCGCACCGCCATGATGAAGTTCATCCCAAACGTGCCGATGCGCTTCCATTTACGCTCGGCGGCTCGGTCGCACAACCAGCGGCCGGGAAGGTCAGGCCAGACTTGATCTTTTACCCAGGGCGTTGTTTTGTCACCGATCCAGCGAGCCTCGCGCGGGAACACCAGCGTGGGCTCGCCTTCGAGGGGAATCAGCACGTACACATAGCGGTGCACGATCTCGAACCCGGACGTGTAGAAGACCGCCCCTTCGAACCCCGCATACTGATTACCGCAGACGATTAGCGCATCGAGATTGTGCGCTTGCATGCGCGAGCGGATGTTCTTGTACCGGCGATCGATTTCTTTCTGACTCGGCAAAATGACCTCTAGTTGCCCAGCCCCTAAGGGGCATCTGATTTCTAGATACTTTTGGCATCGCTGAAGCGATGCCCTGATACGAACCACCTACCGCACCTAACCGCTCACCCCGCACAATTCGGCAGCGGTGAGCGCATAAACTCTTGTGATGTCCACCAAGGTTTGAATGCGGACCTTTTCTCCCTCCTTGTCGCGCGGGCCGCTCGAAGGGCCATAGTTCACGGTCTCGATACCGAAACGGCTAAGCACACTGGCGTCCGAGCACCAGGTAACCACTTCACGTTCGGGTACCTTGCCGGTGATGCGTTTGTGATTGCGATCGATGGCCCGGATCATCTCGTGCTCTTCGCTGATGCGCGCGCCGGGAACCGAAACGTAGGTTTCAAACTCCAGGCCCCAGTCGGGATGCGCCTTTTCCAGTTCGAAGAAGACCCGCTGGATCTCCCGGCGCGCTTCGGCCATCGGAATCGTGGGCGGGACGCGCACGTCCAGGAACAAGTCGGTCTTTTCCGGAGTGCGGCTGGCGCGCCAGGCGTGTCCTCCGCGAATGCCCCCAAGGTTCACGATCGCCTTCTTGCCGCCGTAAGCTGCCTTTTTCTCCCAGCCATCAATCCACTTCAGGATGGGCGGCATGAGTTCGACCATCCGGCGGACGGAATTCATCTCCTCGCGGCCTTCGCAGAACGCGGTGTGCACGTAGATTCCCGTGCAGGAAATGCGCACCCACATGGAGCCAAAGTGCTCGAGAACGACGTGCATGTCGGTTGGCTCGCCGAGAATGCACATGTCAGGCAATATTCCGTGATTTACGAGATAGTGCGTGCCATATCCATAGCCGCGGTACTCTTTGCCCTTGAACTCGCCCCACTGTGTTTTCTCGATTTCGCCGGCGACGGCGGCAATAATCACATCGCCTTTCAGTCGCACTCGCGCGCGCTGCAGCGCTTTCACAGCGTTCGTGTAGCAGACCAGCGCGCCCTTCATGTTGTAAATGCCGAGGCCGTAGATGAAACCGTCCCTGATTACGGCGTGCGGCTTGTAGCCGAGGCCGGTGAGAAATTCCTCGCGGCCCGTGTTGGAGGTGTCCATGTGGCCGTTGAACATCAGGTTCTTGCCGCCGCCCGAACCTTTCCAGCGGCCGACCACGTTGGCGCGCCCTTCTTCGACTTCCTGCCAGGTGATGTCGAGCCCGATCTTCTGCAGCGCGGATTGCATATACTGCGCCATCTGCAGTTCTTCGCCGGTCGGGCTGGGAATGTTGATCACGTCGCTCGACATAGAGACGATTTCGTCTTCCCGGACTTCGGCCAGGATCCGCTCGATCAGCTTCGAGTCGAGAGCGGACTTCGAGTTTGCGGTTGCGCTGGACACTAGGGAATTCCCGGTTCTCAGTTCTTAATGACGCTTCGCCAGACGAAAGTCGTCTGGGTCGGTGCACAGTTTTTCGTTGCCGGTTTCGGTAATTAGAAAATTGTCTTCCAGCCGCAACCCCCCGCCGCCCGGCCAGTAAATGCCGGGTTCGATCGCCAGCACCATTCCCTTCCTCATCTCGCCGGTTCCGGCCTGGTGCGCGTAAGGCCACTCGTGAGCGCGGGCGCCGACGCCGTGGCAAATCGGATGCGAGGGCTGCCCGGAATATCCACCTTCGGCGATGCGAGCGCGAACGAACTTGTCGAGTTCAGGGAAGCTAGCGCCCGCGCGCGCGAAGGAAACGGCGCCATTGAAAACCGCCAGTAGCAAGTCGAGCAGTTTGTGATACTCAGGCTTCAATTCACCGGGGCAGGCATTCTTGGTTAGGTCGGTCCAATACCCATCGGCGCAGACCCAGATTTCGAAAAGTGTCGGCTCGTCTTTCTGAATCGGCCGATCGCCGGTGGCTGTGAAGGTAGCGATCCCCTTGCCCGACCACACCAGGGTGAAGGCCCGCGCCATCTCCACTTTCCCCTTGTAGCCCACGCCGGTCCCGTGCACGAAGCCCTCATACATGGCTCCGACTTCGCTTTCTTTCATGCCCGGGCGCATGTGCTCGCGCGTGTAGTCCATTGCCAGGGCGGCAAGTTCGTTGGCTAAACGCATGCGCTCGATTTCCTGAGTGGTCTTGATCGAGCGGGCCTCATTGAGCAGGGGTGTTGCGTCTACCACCTCACCGCAGAACGTCTTGAACGATTCGAAATAGGACATCATGAAGGTGGTCGGTTCGCCCACCATGCGATCGGCAGACTGCGTGCCCATGTTGAGCTCGACCGCAACTTTGTCGGTCAGGCCGCGCCGCCTCAGGACGTCGTAAGCGCGGTCCCAGGCGCGGAACTGGGGCGGGCGGGCATCGCTCTCGTCATAGCCTTTGAAATAGAGGATGTCCTTGGTCCACGAATTGCGCTCGGCATCGGCCTTCTGCGGCTCGAGGGCAATCAAGGTGGGCTCGCCCTCGCACGGAAAGATGACAGCGTCATATCCCTTCATGCACCAATAGTTCGTGAGATAGAGAACATTGTCCGGCGCACGGCAGACCAGCGCAGAGACGCCGTTGGCCCTCATGAGAGATCGGACTCGATCGAGCTTCGTGTTGTCGAGAGGCCAGGCCATCAGTGAACCGTCACCGGCTTGTTCTCGTCCTGGAATTTCCAGGCGGCTTCTTTCCCTTTAATCAATCGATACACCGCACTGTGCAGCGGCGCCGCTACCCCGATTCGGTGCGCTTCGCGGGCGATCGCGCCGGAAAGAAAATCTACCTCCGTCGCCGAGTGGTGGCGCACGTCCTGCAGCATCGAGGGCGGATGATTCGTCATCGCGCCGATCTTGTTCATCTCCCAGGGATCCTCATGCAGACGAATGCCTACTGCCTCGGCCACACTCTTGCCTTCTTCGATCAGTGCGTGCAGCAGATGTCCCAGATCGGAAAATCTGGATTCTTCGGCGAAGTGCAGTGAGTGCGGGAGGCCCGTCAGGGCGGAGACTCCGTTTACCGAAGCATTGAAGATCAGTTTTGACCACTGCGCAGGTTTGGCATCTTCGAGTGCCTGCGCCTTGAGGCCCCCGGCCACAATCAGGTCGGCTGCTTCTTTCACGACCTCGTAAGGCGTGCCGGTCGGTTCGAATGGTCCCATCCAGGTGGGGGTATCGAGTTCGTACTGCACGTGCGTGTCGGTGTGACGCGTGCCACTCATGAAGGTCGTACCGCGGATCAGATAACCGCGCGTGTGGCACGCAATGATTTCTTCGCTGCCGAGCCCGTTCTGAGCGGAGAGGACCGCACCCTTGTCGAAACAATGACCGACGAGCCGAATCGATTCCGCGACGTGCGTCGCTTTCGTCGCGACAATGCCCAGGTCACAAACGGGCAGGTCCCTCGGGTTGGTGCTGGCTTTGAGTGCAACGGAAAAGTTGTGCGTCCCCGTGACTCGTAATCCGTCACGATTGAGTGCGAGGGCATGATCTTCGCGGCGGACAAGAGCCCACACCTCGGCGACGCGCGCCAGGTGGGCGGCATAGAGGCTGCCGATCGCGCCACATCCGATAATGCCGACCCTCTTCATCTTTTTTCCAGCTCCACCAGTTTCGTCAACTGCCCAATCTCGTGATCCGTGAGTGAGCGGAAGATGCTGTCGCCGTTGTTAAACGAATCGTCGATGAAAATTCCTTGAGTGAATAGCGCATCTTGCAACGCTGCCGAAACCGTGTGAATCGGCGCGGCTCCGCCTTCGCCCATACCCTTTGCCCCGCTGTAGGTGTGGGGCGAGGGAGTCGAAATGTGCCCATACTTGATGTTGGGAATATTCATGGCGGTGATCGGCGTGTAGTCGCTGAAGGTGCTCGTCAGCATGTTGCCAACCGCGTCGTATGCGCAGGTTTCCATCAGGGCCGCGCCAATGCCGTGGGCGGTCGCGCCATAAACCTGCCCTTCCACGATCGGCGGATTGATGGCCACGCCGCAATCTTCCACCGCAGCGTAGTCGAGAATCGTGGGAACGAACGTGTCACGGTCCACCTCGATCACCGCGATGTGCAACTGCGCGGAGTACGTCAGCGTGAGGTTCCCAAACTTCTTTTCTTTGTCCGGTACCTTGAAAGGCGCGCGCCAGACGTAGCGGCAGTTGAGCGTGACATCCTGCAGTTCCGGTGAGAGCACCGCGCTATTCACGTTGACGATGTTCGCCAGACCCCAGTAGTTGATGGACTTGCCGGTGCTCCTGGCCTTGACCTCCGGCCCCTGCTGGCCAACTCCGAATTCCAGATCGTCTTCTTTCGTTTCGAGCACGTGTGCGGCCAGGCGCTTCATCTCGGCTTTGAGTTTCTGCGCCGCGCCGTGCACCGCCGACAAACCTGAGACCGCAAACTGACTGGCATACGTCCCCGAAAATCCGGTGTGCACATTGCGCTCCGTATCGAAGCCAGTGCGGACCGTGATCAGGTCCGGGGAAATGTTGAGCACGTCGGCGACGACCTGCGCGGATACCGTCTCATGTCCCTGACCTTGCGGGCAGGAGCCGACGGCAACGACAACCTCGCCGTAGATATCGAGCTTGCAGTTCGCGCCCTGCGAATTGCCGGAAAAGGGCGCATACGGGTTCACGATCTGGGATTGCCCGAAATTGTTGGTTCCGGAATCGAGCGTGGTCCCGATCCCGATTCCGATCCAGCGCCCTTCCTTCCGCGCATCGGCCTGCTTCTTCTTCCACTCATCCCATCCAATCAGCTTCTTGGCCACATCGAGCATCTTGGGATAATCGCCCGAGTCGTATACGCAGCCGTTGGGCGTCGTGTAGGGGAACTCTTCCGGACGAATGTAATTGCGCAGGCGCATTTCGTCCGCCGGGATCCCGATCTCGTGGGCACAGATATCCACGATCCGCTCCAGAAACCACAGGTGCTGCATGCGCGAGTAGCCGCGATTGGGGCCAACCGGGCACTTGTTGCTGACCGTCTGCGTGAAGTCGATGCGAGCGTTTTTGAAGCGGTACGTGCCGCAGAACACTTGGGAGAAAATCACGCATCCCAGGGGTTCATAGCGCGGATAGGCACCGCAATCATCAATGTGCTTCGAGGCAATGGCGGTGATGACTCCGTTCTTGTCGAGCGCGACCCGCGTATCGCGGAACGTGCGCTCGTTTCCATGCGCGCTCGAAACCATATGCTCGGAGCGGGTTTCCACCCACTTCACGGGACGTCCGCCGGCTTTCTTCGAAGCCAGCGCGCACACCGACATCTGCGGATAGCTCGTGATCTTGATACCGAAGCTGCCTCCGATGTCGGAAGTTTGCACACGGATGCGATCAAAGTGGACCGACAGGTGGGCAGCAAGAAACTGAATCGCAAACGAGGGGAATGAATTATTGCACCAGTAATGGATTCGATCTTCTTTCGGCTCCCACTGTGCGATCACGACATTGTTCTCGAGCGGGGTCGAAGAGAAACGATGGAAGTGCATTCGGTCGATCTTCACCACATAGGCTGCTTCCTTAAATGCTTTCTCGACTTCGCCGAACTCCCAGGTGCCAGACCAGATCCGGTTCGTCCCGGCCTCTTCGTGAAGAATGCTTTGATCCAGCAGTGCCTGCTCCGAGTCGATCACCGGATCGAGCGGCTCGTACTCGACCTGTACGAGTTCGGCAGCATCATCGGCGATACTCGGTGACTCGGCAACGATCGCGGCAACCGGTTCCCCCTGGTAACGGGCCTTATCGACCGCCATGGGAAAGTCGCGAATCTTCTGAGCGTGATCGGGTGCGATCTCGATAAAAGGCTGCGTTTGTGCGGCGACTTCTTTACCGGTAATCGTGCAAACGACACCAGGCAAAGCCTCTGCAGCCGAGGTGTCTACACTGACGACGCGGGCATGGGAATAGGGGGAGCGCACGAAACGCAGATACGTCATCTCGCGCAACTTGATGTCATCCACAAATTTGCCCCGCCCCCGCAGCAGCCGGTCTTCCTCTTTTCGGGGAAGGGAAGCGCCGACCCAGCGCTGTCCGTTCTTTTTCTCTTCAGTCACAAACGACGCCTCCGAGTTATGAAGACCACTAACCACTGAGGACACCAAGGTTCACGAAGGAAAATAGGGAATGCGAGTTTCTTTCATCGAATTGAGTCCTTTGTGTATCTTTGTGCCTTTCGTGGTTATCTCTTCTTGCCAGCAGCGGCAACTACGCCAAGGCCGCCTGTAATCCGTCGATCAACTTCTGAATCTGTTTCTTCGCTAGCGGCTGCAGCAAACCGCCGGCGACCGAAGTCAGACGGCCGAAAACCTGCGCTTCACCCTGCCAATTCACTTTGGTTCCGAGTACGGGTGCGACTCCATTCGCGGTCGGCGCCGGGTCAACCGTAGCGACCATCGTGGCAGTCCCTCCGGCGGCGGCTCCCTGTACCTCCAAGGTTGCGCCTGCGACTCCGTCCGCGCTTAGTGCCGGATCAACGGCAGCGACCACGGGGACATTCCCTCCGGCGGCCGCTTCCTGTGCTGGTACGGTCGCGGGTGCGACCCCGCCCGCGCTCGGCGCCAGGTCGAACCCCGCAATCATGGTGACACTCCCTCCGCCGACTGCTCCCTGTCCTTTATATTGCGCGCGCCGCGGCCGGTCGGCCTCCGACAGTTCCATCTTCACGTCGGCGCTGCCCTTGATGTAGGAAATCCCCACGTTCACCTTGACGGCGAAATGCGTCGAGTCCTGCACTAAGAGACTCTGAAACTCCGGGAGCAGCGGAGCAAATCGACTGGGGTCGGTGAGGAAGTCGTAAACTTCCTCGGGTCTTTTTTTGACTTCGAATTCACCAGAAAACCGAATCGCCATCTCAAACCCCCTTCATGTTCCGGCCCGCTTGCCGAATGGCCTTAAAAACGTTCATGTACCCGGTACAGCGGCAGGTATTGCCGGCGATCGCGTGGCGGATCTGCGTCTCATCCGGATCGGGATTCTCCGAAAGCAATTGGTACGTCGAGAGCATCAGGCCGGGTGTGCAATAGCCGCACTGCAATCCATAGGAGTCGCCAAAGGCTTTCTGAATGGGATGGAGTTGGCCGTCTTTCGCGAGACCTTCTACGGTCGTGATCTCGGACCCGTCTGCTTGCACCGCAAACATCGTGCAGGATTTCACCGCGAGCCCGTTCATCAGCACCGTGCAGGCGCCGCAATATGTTGTGTCGCAGCCGACATGGGTGCCGGTCAGGTCGCAATTCTCACGCAGAAACTCGACCAGCAACAGACGCGCCTCGATTTCCTTGGAATAAGGCTTGCCGTTCACCCTGATCTGGACGGTGATTTTCTCCGCGGCGACAGCTTCAGGCATAGAGATGACTCCCTTCGATCTGTTCTCCGCCTGCGCGGCGTGCGGCAATCTGAATCGCCTTCTTGACCAGTGCAACAATCAACTGGCGCTTGTATTCGGCCGACCCGCGCATGTCGGGTTGCGGATCGGCGGCGGCGCGGGCAGCCTCGGCAGCGGCTGCCACCGTTTTGTCGTTCAACGGCTTTCCTCGGAGCGCAGCCTCAGCATCCGCCGCGCGAATGGACATTAACCCCACACATCCCAAAGCAATCGCGGCATCTTTGCAGACGCCGCCCTCCATCGTGAGCTGCACCGCAGTGCTTGCGCTCGGATACACCGGAGCCGTCCGCTTGAAAGCGAGATAAGCGCCGCCGCTGCCCTTGGGAGGAATCTTTACTTCCACTTCGGTGATGAGTTCGTCGTGTGCCAGCGTTGTGGTGTAAGCGTCTTTGATGAAGTCGTTCAGCGCTACTTTGCGCGTGCCGTTGGGACCTAGGCAATGGACGGTCGTATCGAGCGTAATCAGGGCGTTCGCCCAGTCCCCGCTGGGATCAGCCTCTGCGAGCGAACCGCCGATGGTCCCCCGGTTGCGCACCTGCACATCCGCGATGCCGGCGCCACAGTCGTGCAGCACAGGGATCTTCTTCGCAAGCGCCGAGCGCTCAATTTCCGCGTGGCGCGTCATCGCCCCGAATCGCAGCGTGCCCCCATCTTCCCTGATGAACGAGGTATCGGAAATGAAGTTCAGGTCCACCAGGTGTTCGGGGTTGGCAAAACGAAGTTTCAACAGCGGGATCAGGCTCTGTCCGCCGGCGAGCAACTTGGCGCCTTCGCCGAGTTGCCCCAGCATCGAGACCGCTTCCTTCAGTGATCCCGCCCGGTGATAGTGAAATGATCGCGGATACATTTCAGTTTTATCTCGCTTCTTTAGCCACTGTGGGTTGCCGGGCAAATCCCGAGGCGGTTGCCGTCAAACCGGCAATGACCAGCACGGGTCCCACCACGGCCAGCGCTTTGAACACAAAAGCACCATGATGATACGTCTGAAGAATAACGGCCAGCGGGAACACGGCACTTCCGGCCAGCAGACTGATCGCAATCGCCTGCCGGACGGCCTCGCTGAAATTCACTCGCCCGAAGAGCGCGCCCAATAAGATCATGAGCATCCCGAGTCCGATCCAGTGAGAGTGAGCATCCACCTGGCGAACATAATCGTACTTCGTGCTCGCATAGGCTTGGAGGGCAGTCTGGGATCCCGACGAATCTCGCTCGGCAGCGCTGGCAAACGCGCGGGTGAGCGATCCGCCCATTTGGTCGAGTGTCTGGTGCTCGACGAAAACAGCATAGTACAAACCATAGAGCATCCCGGCCGCGGCCAGCGCCATTCCGCCAAGAATGAGAAGTTTGCGCGAAGCGGTCATCGCGCACTCTCCGCGGCATCGAGATGGCCCGAGTAGCGCACGATCCCAACCAGCATTCCGATCAGTCCTGTGACGACCATCAGGCCGCCAACGTCGGCGATACCACCCGCCAGCAATCCGAGTTTCAACTCCAGCAGCACAAAGACCGGCAGGATCACGGAGCCGCCAAGCAGCACCTTGACCCAGCACCGCTTCCATTTGTCGGACAAGTACACGTAAGGCTGCACAAACGAAAGCAGCATGGCGAGCAACCCGAACTCGATGACGTGCGAATGCGCAGCGATATTCACCGCGCGCTCACCAGCCAGATTGCCAAAATTCGTGACCTCGCCCGTTGCCGCCGCCAGATTGCCTTCTGATGCAAATCCAAGCATTCGTTGCAGAACCGCCGGTTCCATCTGCTCGTGCTGATAAAGCATCGACCCTGCATAGTAGGCGCCATGCAGAAACCCCAGGAGCACCAGCAGCGTGCCGCCCGTGAGAAGAGCGCGAGAGGCCATGCTGTCTTCGGCGGGCAGTTCCGGCTCCGCGAGCTCGCGATTTTGCAGGTATTTCCAGAAGCCCCAGGCCTGGACCATAAGAATAAGGATGAGCAGCGCTCCCGAGGAGTCGGCCAGCACACTCGCCCATCCGATCACCACGAACGGGCTGTAAGCCAGACCCACGTAGTGAATCAGGAAAATGCCAATCGCCAACAGAACCCCGGCCATGACGAACAACCCCGCCATCGCTTTCTTGGTTGCCTGCGAAAGCGCGATGTACGGCTGAACCAGCGCAAGAAGCAGCGCCAGATAGCCTGCGTCCAGCATGTGAACGTGTGCATCCACCTTTGTGCCTCGGTCTTCGAGCAAACCGCCCAGCCGGCCGAAGATCGCGGTGGCGGCAGCTGCGTCTCGGCTCGCGACTGCACGGCTGGCATCGATCAAAGCTGCGCCCTGTTGACCCGCGTTCTGGTGCAGGATGAAGACCGCAAAGATATCGCCAAAAAGCATGCCCACGGCGATCAGCGCGATGCCGCCGAAAATATAGAGGCGGCGTGCGCTCACGGGCGCGAACGTCGAAACTGCCAGCGACGATTTGGCAACGGTAGCCATCAATATCGTTCTTGCATCAGTCGGCAGCCACCGCGTCCGAGGACTTCGGGCGGAACACCGGCATGACGTGCTTGGAAAACAACTGTTGCGTCTTAATGCTCTTCCAGTGCTCGATTCCGCCGAAATTAGAAACGATCGCGAGCTCTCCAATGCCGCCCTTCGCCTGCAAATTCCGAACCTGCTGGATCACTTTGTCAGGCGTACCGACGAAGCCGATTTCCTGCTCGACAATCTCGTCGTAGCTCAGTTTCAGCAGCGACTCCATCGCGCCGCTGGCGTAGAATCCATATCCTTTTTCCCGCAGCTCTTTCTTCTTCGACTCGCTGGCGATCGACTCCAGCGGAGACGCGTTGAAGGCAAGAAAGTTGTGGAGCGCCTGTGCAGCCTCCTTGCGAATCTGTTTCTCGTCCTCGTCGATGTACACCGGCCGGATATAGACGATGTCCGCTTCGTGTCCGTGTTCCGCGCAGGCTTTCTTGTAGATATTCAGCGGCCCTTCCAATACTTTCCAGGGCAGCAGCGGCGGGACAAAAATTCCCCAGCCTTTTTCGCCTGCCATCTGGTACGTAATCTCGCTGGTGCCTCCGGTGTAAAACTTGGGAGCGGGCTTCTGAAGCGGACGGGGAACGACCGAAACGTTGTCCACGTTGTAATACTGTCCGTGATAGGAGAAGGTCTCTTTCGTAAACGCCAGCTCCAGAATGTCAATCGCCTCGTTGTAGCGCGGGCGGCTTTCTTCGAGCGGGAGGCTCGAAGGTCCAAACAGCCAGGCATGGCCGCGCCCCAGGCCGCATTCCAGCCGGCCGTTGGTCAGGATATCGGCTTCGGCGATCATGCCCGCCAGACGCATCGGATTTTCCAGCGGCAGGGTATGAAGCGCAGTGCGGAAGCGAATCCGCTTGGTGCGCTGCGCGGCGGCTGCAAACATGGCCAGCGGATTTGCGGAGATCGAAAACTTCTGGAAGAAATGATGATCGATGACGGAATAGACATCGAAGCCGCAGTCGTCAGCGTGCTCGATCTGGCGCATAATCTCCCAGGTCAGGTCGTAGTGCGACTTACCCGGCGGGTTCTGCATCTCGCAATAAATTCCGAACCGCATCGTGCCTCCCAGCTGTTGAGTCTCGAACGCTCCGATCTCTACGGTGTGCCGCCAGTCCGGCTGTCAGTGGCGAGAGATCCCGCTTGCGGAAACTGCCGGGGTGAAATTCATCCTGCAGAAAACTGCGGACGCGTCTGGTGAATGACCGGGCGGACCGTGGAAGCAGCCCGCCCGGCGGTGAATTGCATTACCACGTGAAACGCAGCGCGAACTGGATCTGGCGCGGGTTAAAGACGGCGCTAGGCGTGCCATACGCTGGATTGGGCGAATTTTCCTTGTACAGCTGCGAGGCTCCGGCACAACCGGGAATGTTTTTGTCCGAAGCACCGCCGGTGCAAAAATCTGCCGCCGCATAGTTTGTGTTGAAGTAGCGGACGTTGACCGTGTTGGTTAAGTTAAACGCTTCCGCCATGAACTGCACGTTCACCTTCTCGCGAATCGGGAAGGTGCGTTCGAGACGAACGTCAACGGTCTGGAGCGGATCGCCCCGGAAGGTATTGCGCGGTTCCGCGCCGACGCGGTCGTTGTTGCCGAACACATCGCCGTTCACATCAAAGCCCGCGTACTTGGTGAAGTACACGGGAGATTGCAGCGTGATAATCGTACTGAAACTGAAGTCGCGCAGCGCAACGTTCCAGTTCTTGGGGCTGGTGAAGATGGCGTTGCCGACAAAGCGGTGGCGAATGTCATCGGCTGAACTGGCCCGGTCCGCGCCGAAGTTGCTGCTGTCCTGGGGAATCAGCACGAAGCTCGGGTTCGGTCCATCGTCGATTGAGTGCGACCAGGTGTAGCTGATGTTGAACGAGAAATTGTTCGTCATCCGCTTGGTCATGTTCACAAGCAGGCCATCATAGACCGAGTCCCACTTGGAAGTGGCCTCAAAGAAAACGCTGTAGTTGGAGTTGTTGAACCCAGGTACTGCGTTCACGTGAGGAACTGCTCCGACACCGCCGGGACCTGTGACCACCATCCCTGAGTAATAGGGCACGCAATTGGGTACCGGGGCTCCAATGAAAGCAAAATTGAAATACATGTCTTTGCAACTGGCCTGCCCCTTCGAATTGTGAACCATAAATGTTCCACCATAACCGGGAGGCGGTTGATTGACGTTGTAGAAGCTCCCCAGGTGCACGCCGCGCAGGTGAATTCCAGTAATACTCACCACCGCATCCTTAAAGGGCTGAAACTCAAGCGTAGCGCTGGCTTGCGCGCCGTAAGGGTTCTGGTGGTTCTGATCGAAGCGCACGATAGTTGCGGGCTGGAGGAAGCCGCAACCGGCTAGGGTGTTACCCGCACAGCCGACGGCCGGAGGAGTGTGTACTCCGTTTGGGAAAAGCGCCTGGCCGGCAGTACCGAAAGGACCACCTCCAAACAGAGCGCTCAAGGCAGCGTAAGTGATGAACGGCGCACTGGCAAAGCTGAACAAACCGGTGTTCGCGTTCAGGCTGTTCTCGAAGTTGCGGGGTACCGCAGTTACTCCAGACAGATTGGACCCCGGATACTTACTCACGCCTCCACACGATGGCTCCTGGCACATGATCAGGGGCGAGGGTATGATGCCGTGGAACAGTCCAGCGCCCGCGCGAAAGACGACGTTGTGGGATGTGCCGAGGTTGTAGGCGAGGCCGACACGCGGGTCGAAATTCTTCCACTGCGTGTTCAGAACGCCGGAAGGCCAGGTCTCGAACTCCCATCGCACCCCGCCATTAATCGTCAGCTTTTGAGAAGCCCGCCACTTGTCCTGCACGTAAAAGCCTTCGTAAGTGTGGTCGAGCGTCCCGGCCGCCTGGTCGCGGACTGCCTGCGAGATCGCTCCACCCTGGTACACCTGCAATCCGCCATTGACCGATGTCTCATTAAACATGGGTGTCGTCGTCTTATCGAACCGCTCAAAGAAAATCACGAACGGATCGGGACATCCCACTCCCCCCGGAGCGCAGGCTCCGCCGTCCTGACCAAGAAATGCGTTGAGGTCCGCGAAATCCGCCTCAAAGGGGTAAAACAGCGGAAAAGACTCGTAGGTGCCGACGCGGTCAAAGTTGGCGCCGAAGGAAAAGGTGTGGTTGGACATATTGTGCGTCATGTTGTCCACAAGTTCGAATCGTGATTCGCGATAAATGTCCGGATTGCCGCGGTTGACGCCGACCGCGAAGGTGTTGGCCACCTCCAGGTGGGGCTGCGTGGAAACAACCGGAAAATCAAAGGTTCGATGCGCATACTGCATGCGCAGCTCGTTCACCCACGCCGGTGAAATTACCGTCGTCAACCCGCCCGCGAGCGACTGGTCGCGGATGTTGTTGTTCTTGAAAGCCGACGGTAGGTCGAACCCGTTGTTCAGCGGCGACTGGTTTGTCAAACGGCCGTCGGTAAGAAAGTAGCGCACGTAGAGGTTATTGCGCGTGAAGTTCTGATCCAGCCGGATAAATCCGTTGTCGATATTTCCGTCCCGCAACACCCGCAGGTTTTCCACGGGCAGGCCGTAGACCGTCGTTTTGACGTTGTTGATCGCACCGATGTTAGTGAGCACCGTGGAATTGTAGGTCGGAGACTCGGACCGCCGCTGGCCTTCGTAATTCGCGAAGACAAAAGTCTTGTCCTTCCGAATGGGGCCGCCGATCGCGGCGCCAAACTGGTTCTGATGGAGCACGTTGAACCCCGGGGCGGAAAGAATGCTCTTCGCGTCCATCCCGTTGTTACGGAAATATTCGTACACCGAGCCGTGCACGCCGTTGGTGCCGCTCTTGGTAATGATGTTCACGATGCCCGCCGTCGCACGGCCGAATTCCGTCGTGTAGTCCGTATTGATGACGCGGAATTCCTGCACCGCTTCTTGCGGGGGCGTGCCCCGCTGGATGCCGGAAGCAGTCGAAATGTCATCGGCGCCGTCCACCGCGATGAAGTTGAAGTGAATGTTCTGACCCGCAAACGAAAGCTTGGTTACGGGCTCGACGATTACGTCCGTGCTGCCGGAGGTGGTATTGCCGATGGTGACTCCCGGTGCGAGCAAGGCAAAATCGATGAATTCGCGGCCGTTCACCGGGAGATTCTCGATCTTCTGCTGGTCGATGACCGCGCTCACCATGGTTCGCGTGGGCTCTGCCACCTCGCCAACATCCTGCACTTCAACCTGGGTTTGCACTTGACCGGGAGCGAGCGAAAAATCTACGCTGGCCGATGCGCCCACATCGAGGTGAATCTTTTTGGCTGACTTCTGGAAGCCCTGTTTGCTGGCATTGATCGTGTAATCTCCGGCGGGCAAGCCGGTGATCTGATAGTCCCCCACCGCGCTCGCGGTGGCAGAGCGAGTCAGTCCGGTGGCGCTATTCACCGCGGTAACGGACGCTTCGGGAATGCCGGCGCCCGTCGTGTCCAGGACACGCCCCTCCATGGAACTGGTGACGGTCTGGGCTCCCAGCCAAGTCGACAGGGCCAACACTACACCGAGGACCGCTGCCCAGCGACAGTGTTGAAACAACCGTGACTGCGAACTGCGCGTTCCGGCATTGGATTCCACAACGGATTGAACGGACATCGAATTGCCTCCTCGTGCGTCTGTTTGTTGTGGGCCCGCCAGCTACTGAGCTGTCCGCGCCCCTCGTTCCGCCTGCGCGTGCATGATCCGTGTCAGCCTCGACTCCGAGTCCTCCAGATGCTGTTCCAGTACGGCGGCACACTGCTTCAGCTTTCCGGCAGTGAGCAATTGGCACATCTTCCGGTGTACCGGAATCAGCGCGCCCGGATTGTCGTGACTGCGATCCACCAGCACCATGCCGACCCGGAGTTCGCCAAGCATCTTCTTATAAAACGAATCCAGCCGCTGGTTGCCGTGGAAGCGGATCAACAAACTGTGAAAATGAAGGTCGTGACTGACGGCACGGGACCAGTTGCGCTCGTGCACGGCTAGTTCGTACTGTTCGACCGCGCTGCGGATTTCCTGCAACAACCCGGCATCCGGCTCGCGCGCTGCGAGCACGGCGGGCAGTTCCAGCATCCGGCGCAACTGGTAGATCTCATGTACATCGCGCAATGAGAGTTGTGCGACCGCAGCTCCCCGATGCAGGCTGCGCCGCACCAGGCCTTCGAGTGACAAAATCCGGATTGCCTCCCGCATGGTGTTGCGGGAAACGCCCAGAGAGGAAGCCAGGGGCAGTTCCTGCACCTGGGAGCCAGGCAGGAATTCGCCCTCGAGAATGCGCTGGCGAAGGAGAGTCGCCACCTGATCCGCCACGCTTACGCGGTTGATTTGCGTCCGGTCCATGCGGAGAAACGGTCGTCCGGTTAACCGCGGGATTCTGCTACTAATTGTTCACGTTGTCAAGTGTTGAAATGTTCACCAATTTGGGGGCGTGCCAGGATCCCTGGTGACCATTTTGACGGGGTGACGAGGAATGAGTGGAGTACCTGATTCAGCGCTCAATCCAGCCTGGTTGGCCTGGCACGGGCACCACGAGGTTCCAATTAACGGATCGCAGAAGCGGATCGCAGTTCGCGTAAGTGATTGAGAATCTGGCGGAGAGGGAGGGATTCGAACCCTCGATACAGGTGTTAGCCCGTATAACGGTTTAGCAAACCGCCGCCTTCAGCCTCTCGGCCACCTCTCCGGCTATTTGTTTCAACACTTTACCAGTTACCTTTGTGCTATTTACTGCATGGTTGCTGCATGGTACGCTTTCAGATGTCAGGCTGAGAGAGGCGAAACATGCAGCGAGGATACATTTACGAGGCATCGGGTTTTTTCTATGTTCGCTATTGCGTCACTGAGATTGTAAACGCGAAACCAAAGAGAGTGCAACGGTCTCATCGGCTGTGCACCAAAGGGGGAAAGCACTACGCCTCCGACTGCAAGGCGGTAAAGCTTCTCCGTGACGAGTTCATGTTGAGCGTGAACCAAACTCAACAGACCTCCCGTCCGCAACAAGACACCCTCATTGTCGATTTCTGGGAGAAGACCTACCTGCCTTTCGCCAAGGAGAACCTCCGGGCGTCAACTGTTTACGGCTACGAGCAAATCTGGAATCAGCATCTCAAGTTGCATTTTGACGAGATGACCCTCCGGGACTATCGCACCTATGTGGGCAGCACTTTCCTCACCGGACTTGCAAAGACTCTGGGACGGCATACGCTTCAGCACATCCGTTCTCTCGCATCAGGCATCTTTAGCCACGCGGTCAATCTGGGTTTGATTGAATCGAATCCTTGGCACGATTGCAAGATTTTGGGAAAGACGAAGGCTCCAGGCGAGACGAAGCACTACACGTTAGAAGAGGCTGAGAACATCATCAGTGCGTTGGTCGAGCGCGTTGATTGCCAACTCATCATGGCCCTTGCGTTCTTCCTTGGACTGAGACCGGGAGAAATTCAGGGGCTGCAATGGGAAGATTTTGACGAAGAATGGGTCCACATCCGCCGCGCAGTTGCTCGTGGGGTTGTAGGCGAGACGAAAACGAAGAGTTCGGTTGCCTCTCTCCCGCTGATTGCTCCGGTTCGCATTCCGCTCAACCTCTGGCGTCAGAAGTCCGGCAGTCCGTCTGAGGGATGGGTTTTCCCGAACGGCAACGATAAGCCTCTGGACCTCAAGAGTCTCGTTCACCGCGTAATCGTGCCCACGCTCAAAGCGAAGAAGATTGAATGGAAGACGCTTTACGCGGGACGGCGGGGAGCCGCTACGATCCTGACGCAACTGACCGGGGATGCACTGGCAGCAAAAGAACTCCTCCGGCACAAGAACCTAGCCGTAACGACTGACAAGTACGTAAAAGCAATTCCAGAGGCTTTGCTAAAGGGCGTCAAGCTTCTAGAGGCCGCTGCAACGACGGAAAGAGAAAAACGGTGAATCCTATGATGGACAACGAAATTGACATGCTTTTATGACAAGAGAGCGCATTCTCATCGTGGACGACGAAGAAACCATCCGCGTAATTTTCGCTTCCGCGATCAGTTCTGAAGGCAACTACGACTGCCGGGCGGCGGGAGACGGTCTGGAAGCACTTGCGCTGCTTGATTCGGGAGAAAAGTTCGACCTCGTATTGGCTGACATAGTGATGCCTAACCTAGACGGTATTCAGTTGGCGGAGCGCATCAAGGACAAGTATCCAGACCTACCGGTGGTCATGGTCACGGCAGTGCACACCCCCCGAACCTTGTTTGAGGCCATCCAAAAGGGGGCGGTCGATTACATTCTGAAGCCTTTCGAGGTAGAAGAACTATTGGACGTTATTCGACGATTCGACGTGCCCTGAAAGAGCATCCCCGCCGTTCCTAAACGGAAGCATTGAATATGAAAGATGGAAACTATGTTTAGCCCTGAATCGCGTGCTGTCTGAGTTGCAGACCGAGCAGACTTCCTTTCACCACTCGCGAACGGTTTAAGTTCATTCACTCAGTTTGCTTCTTCCTCTGGCGATGGTAGTTTTCGATACGCCTCTCTAAGATCATCTTCAAAACTCTTCATAGTCTCCTCGCCAAACTCATCCTTGACCGCTTCGACCATGAAGAGGATGAGCGTGAGTATTCTGAGACTGAACGGTTGGCGCTGAAGCCACTCCCTCACTAGTTGAACGCCGGGGTCGGTCATAGTTCTCCAAACCTTGTCTAGCGAAAGCCCCTAACCAATAGGCCCTCCAACCGTCTCTTCCGAAGTTCAAGAGAAATTCCCGACACACCGATCTGGACACTGAACACCAGTCGGGTTCCAGCCGAAACTCACGTTTTCAGCAGCGCGGATCGCCGAAATCCTTCTCAGCGAGAAGCTTCCCGTCTGCGGATAGTGTACTGGTCGCGCTCTGAGCATAGTCCGTCCGAAGCCTCTCCTCGCATTTCGCCAGTCGCAGGTTAGGTAGTTATCTGGATAGGCCTTTGCTTGTCCGACAATAGTGTGAATCGGTCGTTTCGCTAACATTCGACAATCGTTGGCCCACTTCCTGTGGCCCCGCAGCGTGCCGGAGGAGGGAGCGTGTTAGTTCGGCCTCTTGTTGCGGATCACTACCGGACTCGGTAATCTCGGCAAGGAGCGCCTCATCCGATAGCTCAAGAACGGATTCGGCCAACTGTTCCATGATTCTTTCCAGCTTCTCAACCGGATTAATCCTGTCGGTCATGTTTCTCGCCTCCCCCTCCGACGTTTGTTGGGGTCAGAAGTTTCATGCGGATTCGCTTCACAGCAGCCCGATACTGATTCTCACTAAGACCGCGTTGCATTATCTCGTTCTTCGTCATGCCTTCCGACCAACCCTGAAGTACCAAGAGGGTTTCCGGGTCATCCATAAACTGTACAAAGATTCGATTCATTTTTTCCGTTGCAATTAAACGTTGATCGGCGGCCGCATCGTATTCCGAGCTTACGTACCCGAAGAATTTATTCCTATCGCTGGCAGTGACATTGTCGAAGAGACAATATTCTTGTCCATCCGCATCATCTTTAAACGTGTCGCATGCCAGAAGAGCATTGTCGTCTTTTCTGCGACGGGTGATGCTCCGCATAACTCCCATAAGATGGGTAAAAAAAGTTACGCGCTTTTTCCAGCACCTATGACCTTCGACCGTCAAGCACTTGGCTTCCTGAAGTAGGTCTTGCCCAGTTCTGTAATCTGTGCCGTGGGAGGAGGACACTCGCCCATCGCCGTATCGTTTCAGTCTCAACAGTTCAGTGGTAGTTAATGCAGTGATCGCCCGATCAACTTCTTCTCTTGTTGCCCGAGGTTGGAGGTTGGCAAGTGCTTTTCGAAGATGGCTCATGTCGAGAAGAAAGGGAACGTTCATCAATTCCTTTCGGCGCGGCACTTCATCCTCACTCTGATAGTGGGTCGCAATGATGATCATCGGTTGCGTTGGGTCTTGCTTGAGAATGTCGAGTGCGATCTCAATGCTCTTCTGCATGTCGTAGTCGATTAGGACCACCTCGAACGGCCCACAATCCCGGTACAGGCGAAGCGCATCGTCACTTTGGTAGGCGGTGCGCACCAAATAGTGATCGGACTTCAAGAATGCTGTAAACATCTTTGACAAAGACTTGTTGTATTCGATGACCAGTGCAGAGTTGTTCCGGCCTGTCATGGGAGTTGGCGGGACCATCGGCAGCACAGACCATCGTGGAAATGCAGGTTGCGAAGGAGCGGGCACAATCGTGCCTGCCGCGCAGCTGCTGTCAGACTTCAGGTCATGTGCGTCATTGGGTATGATCGGGACGATGGAATCTGAGCGCGGAAGTTTGGCCGCCGCAAGTGTTTCCGGTGGTGGCTGCTTAGGAGTTTCAAATAGCGCCAGAAAATTCTCCAACGCTTCACGTAAGTGTGTCTTCTGATCTGGGGTTGAATTGTCAAACGTGTGCTTCAGATGATGCTCCAACTCTTTCCGTAACCGTTCCTGCTCGGTTGGAGTTGGAATGTCCACCTCCTCGCACGGCGGGGCCTGGTCAGCGGGAGCGGGAATGCGCTCTAGAAATCGCTTCAACTCGCCCCACAGCTGGGCATCCTGTTCCAGAAGTTCCGCCGCTCCTGTGGAATTCTCATTAGTTCTCCGCAGCAGTTCGTGAACGAATCGGAGTGCTTCGGAAGGTTGAGAGTGAGATTGATGCATTTTGTTTCTCCACTTAGTACTGCCGTAACGCGGACACGCTAAACCCCAAAACGGGAATCAAGCGATTACCGAAGTAATGTTCTCGAAGCGCGCATATTCCAACGGGTTCAAAGGTGCAGGGTGACGGAGCAGGTGCGCCATTGTTTCTTCTCCGCTTCTAAGAAACTTCTAATAAACTATTGCTCTCGGCGCGACGTGATTTGCTGAGTTTTGTGGGTCGAAGGATTACCGAGGTAATAACGGGGAACCCTGCATCTTCGTTTTTTGCCGGGGAGCTGACGACAGGTTGCCTACGTAATCGAGGGAGAGTGCTCAGTTCTGGAGGTGCATGTTTCGTTTTTTATGATGATGCCGCGCAACTCCCCACCGTGCTATCTCTCCTCTGGCTTCGCGCTTGCCTTTGTGACTCTTGAGACTGGATTCTGCTTCGATGTCCTTTCCAACATCTAGGAGTCGGAGCACAAATTCGACGAACGTTTCGCCTTCGCTTCGCGGAGGTATGCTCTCTCGCGGCGCGTTTATAACGAGTTCTGGCGCTGCTGGGTTGTCAGTGCGAGGTGCATAGTGTACACGTTGAAATTCCCCTTCCTCCTCTGCTGTCAAAGATCGCATGACACCGTTTTCGACGCCGACAACATAGCCGCCAGCGCATGGAATACAGGAATCAGCTTCCACAATCGTTTCGTGTTCGTGCGAGCAACCGAGGAGAAATCCAGAATCGGTCCAAGCTGCGGAATAGTGAATTGACTCCATGGCTTCCTCCTTGAGACCTCGTTTACTTGCCCCAACGTGGCCTTCACAATAGTAGGAGTCGGGCTTTGCCAGCAGGTGTATTCAATGCCAGCTATCGCTAATCCCGTGACTGAGACCCGACTGGAATTGGTCTTCCCTTTGCATTAACTAATGCCCAGTTTTGAGCAGATTCGGACCGGAGGGAAAAAATCTCTGGGTGGTGAACTCTTGACATCGCCGAGGGGGAACAGAATGTCTGGTCTGAATCGTGCGTTGTCTGAGTTGCAGCCTGAGCAGAAGAGTTTGGAGCGGTGTTGCGGTCGCTGGGAGGCAAGGGCCGCAGAGGTCCGCGCCCTTTTTTACTGCGGCGGAGCGTTTTCGGTTTAGGCGTGAACTTCGTATTCCGGGCGGAGTTCAGGTTTGGATGGCCACTCGGAAAGCAATTGCAGGTAAGTACTGTGGATTTTGGAAATCCGCTTATGGGAAAAGCGATAAACGCTTCTCCTGCCAATTACATCTGCACTTGGAATTTTAAAAACATAACCTTGCAAGTTCTGGCGACCAAGTGGCAAGACAAAAGACGTAGGAATACAACGCCAGCGATGTCCTTCCCGCAAGATAATCACTGGGAAAAAGCATCGGTAATTATCTGGCCCCCGCCGTCCACGGGCATTCAATGGCCTCCTGAATTTTACCTCGGAGATAACACGCATTTGCAGTATCGGGACAGATGGAATCAGATCAAGGTGCAGTTTTCGTGACGACGGGATGTGCAAAGTCGCTCTTTTCCGACCCTGCCCAAAAACACCCCAATTAGTCAAATTGCGCCTTTCGCGGGTTTGGCTGTTGTCATACAGAGTTGTCCTTGCTTCAATCGAGCGGTTCGTATCCAGGTGCTTGGTTCTTCTGGCTTGGTTTCTTCGGGCTGTGGTTTGCTATCACCGGCAAGCGTGCTTTTCACGCCCCACAGCGATATATAAATGCCAAGCTTTCTATCGAATGGAGGCTGCTTGGCTGTGCTCCTACGTTTACGTCTTAGTCTGTTTGTCAGTCGCATAAAATCTCCTAAGTTGTTGTCCGCTTAGCCACCTTTTGCGGCAAGGCCGGTTACTGAGCTGACTGTTCGTCTCGTTGTCAGTCTCCATTAAAGACCGTTGCAAAACAGTTGTTTTTAGCGCACAATTACAGCCCTTACAGTTCGCTTGCCAATCCGGGAGGTCGAATGTTGCAGTTTCTACAAGACGTTTGGCTCAGCGAAGAAGGGCAGGATATTGCCGAATACGCTGTAATGCTTGCCGTAATTCTCGTCGTAGTCATCGGCACAATTCGTTTGGTCGGTGGAAATACGAACAATGTATTTTCCTCGGTGGCGAGCAATTTGCAGTAGACGATGAAACGCCCCCCGGTCTGCTGCCGTTTGGAGCTGCACTCTCCTGCTTCATGCCAGACCCACCTCCAATCGAAGAGACCGTTGCGAAGCTGGTGCTGCTGGCGAAGGCGCGGGGGCTCGGCATTGACGATCTGATTGAGATGCTGAACTCGGGAGCTTCGATGGCGGATATGGTCAGGGCACTCACGTCAAAGCCAAATGGGCCGGTTGAGTCGTAAGGTGAGAGGCAATGTGTTCAGCCTCCTAGGATATTGCCGATGGATTCAGGGATTCTCTGTACTCGGGTAGGTGCAGGAAGCTTCTTCTTCAGACCGAAGGACAGGGGCACGTCAACGAGTTCGTAGGAATCTTGCAGTCGGACTCTTGCGCGGACTTTTGCGGCCAAGTCCAACACTTCTGGTTCCGAGATTTCATCGGTTGTCGGTTTTGTCTCTTCTGCCGGTTCGACTAGCGTCTCCGGTGGAGTCGCTGTCAATTCCGCTTTCCATGACCGAATCGCTTCTAAGGCGGGGTCCGGGGCCGAACTATACAGGCCGTAGAGCATTCGCGAGTCTGTTTGAGTTGATTTCATCACCTTGAGTGAATCCACTCTGACCAGCTTCTAACACCAAATGGCCGCTCACTCGGTTTAGGCGGAGGCAATTTTGACTGCCGTTCCCGGAACTCAGGCTCGACGACAACCTTTCTGTAAATATCTGCGGGGAGGGCTTCAACTGCCGCGTCCGATACTTCGAGTCGTCCTTCGCACTGCTCAAGGGCCGTATTGAGATTTTCGAGAGTCGGCTCTATCTGCCGCTCGAACAACCAGTCGATAAGAACGCCCGCGTTGTATGCGGATGGTCGGTAGTCTGGATTCGCGTCCCAGAACTTCTTCGCTAAAGGATCAACTTCCCTGACTGGTTCTTTCTGCCGTGCTTGGTGCTCGGGAAGCACCACTAAGCGCTTAAAATCTTCCGCGCTCATTCTTTCAAAGTCCGCGTCCGTCAATTCCGGCTCCGGCGCGGGGTCCACGTCTTTCAGTTTGAGTTTTCCTTCCGCATTCAAAGCGCCAAAAGCTGTCTGAAACGACGCTACCGCCGTTGGATCGAGATTGCTGTTTTCGAGATACCCGAGCATCCGCTCCCAATTTTCAGGACAGACGAGGTATCGTGGGGATGTCTCCAGGAACGTCCGGGCGGCATTGGCAATAGCTTGGTCATGTGTAGTCATAGTCTTTCAATTCCTCTTTTCTTCAAGGCACGGAAGCTTGTCGAAGTCTTTCTCTCGCCAGTTCGTTCAGGCTTGTAAACGATTCCAGACGAGCCCTGCTTATCTTCGAGGGTCAAAACCCCGAGAATCGCTCGACGAAATTCAGAACTGCTCATGCGAGACTGCTCCGCTTCGCTGTACTCCCTTGCTGGCACAAACTCATTTCGCGGGGAGGTCTGTCGCGACTTGAACGCCTCAACAAGCGCTCGCCTGTCGTCCGACGATGGGCGAAAGTAGTCCTCTCTGTCCTTTTGGCGCTGGGCGTCCAACTCGACGGCTCTCTGTTTCTCAGCTTCAATCGCTTCCCAGGCCCGAAGATATGACCCGGCTTTAAACTGATCCCAACCCGAATCGGTTACGCGGCTGGCGAGTTCAATAGCCAACTCCGTCGTCATTTGAATGTTTGGCCGGGCGTCCATGAACATTTGAAATGCCGACTGCGCGATGTCGAGTAGTTCAGTTTCGTTCATTTCGGTCATTCGCTCCCCCCGATTGCTTCGATGTATCCATGATTTCCTTTCGTGTTAGTACTCTGGGGACAGGCCCACATGCCTTATGAGCTTGCCCCGAGAGCGCGGGAGTAGGTTTTCTCCCGTATTGGTCCGCCTGTCTGAAAGGAGCGGCCAATCTTAAGCTTCTGCTTGCTTCTGCTTCTCTTCATACTTACGGTTCGATTCGTCTATCTCTGCGCGACGGCGTCTGTGCTTCAGCACAAATCCGATCCTATCTGTGTAAGTTTGTTCGTGAGTGCCGTAGCTCGGGTCTTGTGTTCTGAACATGCCTGAACATACGACTAAGTTGTCGAAGCTGCTATAAAAAGGGGCTCCTTTTGTCGCCTCGAATCCGCCTAGCTTGACATCTTGACTCCAGCAATTTGCGGGGGCGGCCAAGTAATCCTCGATAATTTGCGCTTCAAGTTCTTTCAGTTTGGCTGCAATCGCCTGCTGGTTCTCGCCTGTTGCCGAGTCGCGAAGGGCGATCCATTCCTCAATTTCTGTCCAGTTCGTCATAAGTCCTCTTTTGGTGCGGGCGATCCCGCGAGTTTCCTGATTTCACGGCCAATTTTCTTTAGCCTACATTCCTCTGCTTTTTGCTCCCGAATCTTGGCCGCTAGGGGGTTATCCAGAGCGGACACGTCAACCGCCGTTTTGATCCTCTTTAGCCCACGGTAGGTAGATTCCCGTTCGGGGGGCAGACTTACCAGCCCGTAGGCGGACAAGATCAGCTCGGCAGCACGAGCACGTAGAGGTACGGGGTTCTGAGGGGCCGCGCAAATCTCTTTGAGCACACGGACGGCAATCTCAACGGGTCTTGGAAAGATACTCATAACTGTCCTTCTTCGTGGGTCTAACTATCGCTGTGATCGCTTCCTATTGCGTTCTAGGGGCATCCTTAAGGCGGTCTTTAAGAGACTCCCGAGCCGAATTACAAAGCCGGGGGTGCCTTCCCGGAAAAGGAACCCTTGGGCGAGAACAAACAACCGGAGTGTCCCTCAAGGAAAGGGACCCCCTTTTCAGCTAACCCAAGCTTTGGCCGAAGGTGGTCTCCCGTGGGGGTGAGGCACTCGGGATCGCAGCCCAAAAAGGATGCCTTTTCCCGTGCTCCGGGGACTCTGATCCGCCAATCTCCCGTCGGCTCCAGGCCGCTAGACCCTCACCGCGAATGCCCCTGATCCACTCTGGAATCAGCTCTGAAACGCCTGTCTTGCCAGCGTTCGGGCGTTAGGATGGTCACCATCCGTTTTGCACGGTCGGAGTGCGCACACACCCCCCGGTTTTTCGGGTCACACGCCGCTTGAGCGACGGTTCATGCAACCGACGCACACTTCTAACCGATTGCAACATAAGCGTTTAGGATGCCTACTGCATGGTTAACTGCATAGAAACTCAGGGTCAAAACGGTTGAATCTCTAGTGGGTTGCTAGACATTCGCTAAGGTCGGGCCGAAAATCACGGATCGGACGAAATACAGGCGAAAGCGTAGTTTTGGATACCCCTTTTGTCACTTGAAGGGCCTCAGGTTGTGGCGCTACCCTCACCGAGAGGTCGCTACGAAATGTCAGACACGCCAGACGAGAAGACCGTTGCCAGCATAATTGTGATTTGCAGACTGTTGGGCAAGGAGACTGTCAATGCCAATACGGTTATTCAGAAGTTTGAGGCTGTGATGAAAGAGATGAAAGAACATCGGAAAACTGAAGAACGACTTCGGAACCTCTCTGGTCATTAGGGGCCGCGCTGTCCCAATAAGCCTGATGAGTCGCCCTCAGCCATTTAATAGCGGTTTCCAGTACATCTATTTCAAGTCCCCAATCATTGATGCCGAGTCCCTCTAGAGTCTTTAGTACGGCTTCAACGGCAGCGTCATTTGTCTTTATCGTTAGCTGTAACATAAGTAGTCTATCCCTTCTATTTTCCTTTCAAGAATTGCGCGGCCCGTTTAGAGCCTTACTGGTTACTTCTCTCCTGCCCGTTCTGCTCCTAGGCTTCCGAAAAAGGGGGTTGTGGTTATATGACTGACATCGGACAAGTCTTTAGACCTGGACAGCCCGTTCCCGCGTCAGGCATTTACGGGGTTATCCATGATCCAGAACACGCTCAGGAACATGAGGTCACATGCGTTAAAGGGAAGAAATTTCCAACGTGTAACCAGTGCGGTGACCATCCTCGTTTTGAGCTAAAGAGAAAGGCGGCACACATCGAAGACCATAGGAATTTCGAGCACTTCTATTAAACTTGCGCGGCTGCGCTTCTGGACTTGTCCAAATGTGGACGGCTTTACTTGGCGGACTGCTAGGTTTTCGTGCACCAGTCGGGGGGTAGCTTGTGCTTCTCGATCAGCACACTGCGGGTTTCGGCTATCTCGTCACGCACCCAGCCTGTCGTGACGAAGAACTTGAACACGGTCTGCTCTCCCGCCGCGTAGTCCTGTAAGTAAACCTCACAGTTGCGTAGCACACCCAGTAGCAACTTGATCTTTTCCTCCACCGACTTCCGCTCTTGGTTCGCGAGATCGGAGATGAGGGCATTCGCCAACTTGCGCACTTCCTGTGGGTTGCTCTCCGTCATTGTGCCTCTCTCTGCTGTGTCACCGCCATTGGGTCAGTCCCCTCATAGCCAGACCTCTATCATTTCAGGGTCATCGCCGGGGTGACGCCCAATGCAGACGAGGTCCAAAGCTCTCAAATGCCGACGCGCCTCTTCCAGAGAACCGAAGCACAATATCTCATTTGTCGGCTCGTCGTAGTTGAGCTTCCGTGCAACAAAGTCATTGGGATAATCGCGCGGGTGGTCGTACAACAGCCAGACAATGGCGACGCTCCAACGCCCTTTTATTTCACGCAACCGTACGTCGGCAAGGAACGCCATAACATCGGGCGTGTCATCCCATTTAACGACATAGATATAGTGCAGCTCGTCGTCGAATTGCACCATCTTTGCGGGTCCTAGCGACGCTTCGATTGTTCCGAAGTCGCCCGGCCTGTGGCCATCCTGATCTTTATAGGCGCTCGCCACTGTCACCCGTGTGCCATTCGGCATCGCTCCCGGAGCTTCCATGCGGCGACGGGGATACCATGCTCCGTCAACTCTTAAATCCCTCACCAGTCTTCTCCCATCTTGCTGCACTACGACTAGACTGACGCAAAACAAACTAGCCCTTGACCGAGGGAGGTGCAAGGTGACCAAAGTAATGTGGGAGGAGCCCTCCTGGACTTGTTCAGATGAGGACAACGGATCGGTCAACTTGCGTGCGATAACGCGTGTCGGATGTCGTTTCAAGTTTCTGCGAGGCAGACAACAACAGTCGGACATCTGAGACCAAATTGACGGCAATCAGATGCCCCGCAATTTCCGATTCTTTTTCGCTCATTGCGGTGGATCGGGAAGCGACGACCTGTTTAACCGTCTTGTCCAATCCGCTGCCGCACTGCCGTAATTCCTCACATGCCTCTAACAGTTCAGCTTCATGATTGACGGTAAAAACGGCCTTGGGGTTAGCTTCCCAAGCATATTGTTCGATTCGGGCAATTCGAGGGTCTTGCTTTTCCTTGCCCGAGGGTTTTGGGTTTGGGTTTTGATCCTGAGGAGCGGGGGAGCGATTTGCGCTTCTCTGTTCTCTTTCTCTGTTAATAGATGCTTCTTTGTTACTTCTTTGTTCCCCAACGGAGTACGTTGGCTTTGGCGCGGAGTGCGTTGGCTTTACAGAAAAAGGCAACGGAGTGCGTTGGGTTAAGGCAACGGAGTGCGTTGGCTTTGTGTCAAGAAAGGCAGCGGAGTGCGTTGGGTTCTTTCGTTTGGAACGTGATAACGCTAGTGCTTCCCTCTGGATTTCAATAGCGTCCTGAATCTCTTCGGAAGTGGTTTCCTGGAGGCGTTCCACGTCAAACAAGTACTGTTCCGTATTTCCCCGACCACCGCGTTTGTCACCCCTAGCGTTGATTATTTGAAGATGCTCCCATAGACGCAAAGCATTTCGAGTCTCGGTCTCACCGAATCCCGCCTCTTCCGCCAAAGAGCGAACAGACATCCAGATGTTAGGATAGCGGTCTGCCATTGCCCGAAGGACGGCTTTATAGCTGCCCCTCACGCCTCTCAGGTCAGCAACCATTTTGGAAAGCTTGTATGAATGCAAACCATCAGATCGTTCTATGATTTCCCTGGAACTCATTATGTTTCTCCGTGTTCTCCGTGTTTAGAATTTTAGGGAGCCACTCTCACGGAGATAAGAGCAGCCCCCAAACCCACTCTGGTTGGAGCGGGAAACCTAAAAGTGTTGATACATCTGCATCTGTTCAAGTTCTTCCGCGCTGACTAGTCGCACCCGGCAACGAGAACCACTCGATTACAAAATCGTCTTCGGGTTTATCGTCTTCGGGAACCGGTCCCAGGGGTTCTTGCTTGATTTGCTAGAAGCTCGATACGCGGCTTTCTGCTCGGCAGGCGTCAACGCATCGCATCTTTCCTGTTTGTGGCCTGTCCGAAATTCGATGTACGGCTGCCAGCGCACGGTAGTCCCTATTCAGCCTTGACGGATACCGCCTTCATTTCCTGTCCAGGGCGATTCGGCGCATCGGCGATAAAACTCACCCTCATTCCGACCGTTGGCATCGTTCCGCACACATCGGCCTTATGGAAGAAAAACCTCCGGCCATCACTCCAGAGAAATCCCATCCCTCCGCCGTTCGACGGCAGAACTTGGAGAACTTTTCCGAGTAATCTTATTTGCATCTGTGTCCTTAAAAAGAAATGGCGGCATCTGGGAGTCGAAGCCAGAGCCGCCTGGTTGGTCTGAATTGTCGCACCGCTATTTAGGCGGGAAATTCGTTTTAGAAAGCTGCTTGCGACTCAGACCAAATGGCAAATTTCGACTCTGCCGGAAAGACTGTTGGGATTCGGTATTCGTTTGGGGTACGAAGTAATCCAAGAAGGAAGAACCCTGTTCAGATGTGGACGAGATGACCCGCTGAAGGGCCTAATCTCCAGCGGATTCGGAGAACTATCTTGCCTCTACTCTATATAGACGAGGAGAGACCTACGATTTCGGACAAACCCGCAGAATTATTTTGTAGATTGCTGACGGGGAAAGACCATTGTCAGCCGCGATGTCTTCTACCATCTCCTCCTCCACAAAGTACCGCACGAGGATTTGCTTCGTGCGGTCATCGAGCGCCTTCAAGCGCGGATCGTCAAACCTGCCAGACAGTTGATCGTGGATGATGGCGTGTCTTTCTGGGTTGGGGGCAGGGTCCGCCAATTCCGCACCTTCCTCCCAACTAACAGGGTCGGATTCGTCCCGCTGGCTGTACTTGCGCTCCAGTGCTACTCGATTTTCCATTGCGTCTTCCAAGAATTTATTCTGCCGTTTGGCTGAGCGTCTCCAATCTCTGAAAACGGACTCTGCGATGCCGTAAATCCAGGTTTTTAGGGCACACTCGCCCCGAAAGTCCGACTGCCATAACTTCACTAGGGTGTCAGCGGCCAGCTCCTCTGCGACACCGTCGTGCTTCACCCGTTTACGAAACCAAAAGAATAGTTGCCGGTTATAAAACGTGTGAATGCATGCAAATTCCTGCTCCGTAAACGGAGCCTTGCTTACTGCGTTTTGAGGCACATGAGTTCTCCAAAGCGGCACAGGTTAAGCCAGCCGCGTAATAAAGCGTCTTTGTCGTTCGGAATCGGCTATTGCTTGGCCCCTAGTGGTCATTGCTCCAAGACTTGTGGAGGTGTCTTTTTCACGCTCAACACGAAAGAATTCAACCGAGACATTCCTTCCGGTGAGAGCGTAGCCGCCAACTTTTTTCGCGCATTCTCCACCAGTTCATCTGGCGTACGCTCGAACTGCCCGCGCGTTTCTGCCCCGCTGTCGTACGCATTGGAATGAGCCATGAAGACAGACTCGAAGGCAGAGATCGAATCGAATGCCGCTCGCTCATCTCGGGGCGACAACCCAATGGGCCGTAGCACCTTGCCTGGATAAATAGCTGCCGCTTGCAACCAGAGCAGATAGGCCCAAGGATCAGAGATTCTCGCCTGGGGAATGACACGCGGCGGATCGGCCACCTGCGCGGTCTGCGCAGGCAAGGGAGAGCAGGCCAGAGCGCAGAGGAAGACAATTACTACATGGGGTCTGGTCATTGCTTCCCGCCTTTCCTGCGCCGCTCTAGCCATTGCCAAAAATTCTTGTCGAGGACGAATCTGCAATATTTGCCAAGTTTCAAATGCGGGATTTTGTCTTCGCATCTTGCGCGGGTTTGCTCCAACACCCAGGTACGCGGGACGGACAACCGCGCAGCCAGTTGACGGGCGTCCAAGACTTCAAAATGTGGTTGAGCTTGTTGCGCGGGTATTTCAGTGGTGCTGGTACGCATAGGGTCTTCCCCATCCATGATTCAAGATTAGGAAAGACTCAAAGCGTCTGGCCGCCCGAAGGCGCTCGGTTGGGGTATCTCGACGGAAGCCGCGTTCCTTATCGTTCAGGAAACCGACTCTAGCCTCTGAACCGCGCTTCCATCATAGAAGGGTTGTGAACCTATCTCGGCAAACTGCCCCGCTTGATTGCACTCCCGGAGCTTCGCGCTAGCAGCTTGTTTTGTTGGCGGGTATTCGTTTCGCCAAGGGCCAATTATGACCTCGCTACATTAGATCCAAGTCCGAACACAAAGGTTGCATTATTTCTTAGTCTGACTTACGCTATGTTATGACCATGTAACCCGTCAACCAATGGCGCCAACTACCTATCTCCACTTACCACTAAAGTGCAACCGTGTGGGTACTGGTCATGACTATCTATTCCTTAGTCGCCTCTGCGAGCATGTCTGCCCATTTCTGGTATTGGTTGTGCAGCCCGTTCCACTCTGCGGACTCCTGGACGTTGTCTGCATCGCGTGCGCCCTTGGCGCGCAGTTCTGCGTTTGTCGCGGCCATGTCGAGTTGATTATGTAGATTGCGGAGCTTTTTGATATCCATAGTTAGCCTCTCTCTTGGCATGTCCTAGAAGCACACGCCTACTGTGACTAGAGCAATCCGCGCACCAATGCAATTGCCCGTCTGAGACGTGCTGAGACGCGGGACTGCTTATAGTGCCTTACTTTAATTGGTCGAAACGCGGCCTTAACCCCTTGCGCAATCAACACGCGATGGAGCGATTTTGTAAAGTACAAAACTATAAGCAGATTCAAACGGGGTTTGGTGCTATCCGCATCTGTACAGATGCGACGGGGAGGTCTGCAATCGTTTGCGCATTAGAAAGAATCGGATTGTGGTGTCACCTTGAGCAGTTCAACTCCCGATAATATCGCTCCCAGTCGTCTATGCGAGGAAGCCTGCCGCCGTTTCCTTCCATCGCTTCATTGAGTACACTGCAAATGCATTTCGCACGCTCGGCACCACCGCCTTGCGCGATGAAGCGGTCTCTGCATCCTTTGACCCGATCAGCGAGTGCTTGAACTTCATCTTCCGAGTATGTTGAAAAAACGACGCTCACTCTGTGAGCTTCGGTAATCGTGTCACTCTCTTGCCGATGGCGTTCATAGGCTTTTTGGAGATCGGCTCCCAACGTGGTTGCATCAACGAGAGCCTTGATCCATGACAAGACTTCAAGCCAGACCTGAAAAGATGCCATGGCGAAGTAGCTTACCACACAGAAAAAACCACGGCCTAGCTTTCAGTTGCGAAGAGACGTGCAGTTTCACCTCGTAGGCGTTCATGCGTGCTATTTTTTTCGTTCGCATCTGGCGAACGAGGGAAAGCATGAGTCTGGAGTCCATCACCCAACAGGTCAAGGCAGAGATTTCAAAGCTGACTCAGGTGCTGCATTTGCTCCAAGGCACAGGAGTGAAACCGACAAAGACGCAACCGCAAGCGAAGGCACCACGGCACAAGATGTCGGCGGCTGGCAGGAAAAGAATCGCAGCGGCACAGCGGGCACGCTGGGCGAAGATCAGAGCAGCGAAGAAGGCATAGGGAAAAAATGCTGCGTTGAGTTCTGTCCCAGTGAGCTTGGCACCCATGAGGCGGCTGACCTTCCCAGGTCAACAGCAAAACTTCAAGAGCAGGGGAGCACAGGGTAGCAGGCGAATGTGACAGGGAGATTAAACTACGGTCTGCGGTAGTGTCCTAATTCTGCCATGGGGGGCTTTTCTATTTTGTGATTAAATCATGCTAGAAGCTATCTCATAATGAACCAAAGGCGTAAACTGCCGGGCCCTCAGGGGCTAAAGCCCGTGTGTTAGGCGGTCCGAAGCGGCACGGCTGAAAGCCGTGCCCTTCCCAAACCATTTATGAGATGGCCTGGCCTCTAGTCAAGAGAGACGAAGGAAAATGACTAACAAAACATATTGCGTGGCGAAGTTCAACAAACGAACTAGCGAGAAACTCGGGCGTTGTCTTTTCAGTTCTTTAAATGAGCTGAAGGCGAAAGAGTGGGTCGAAGAGGAGAACGCTAAACTGCCTCAGGATCAGAAAGAAGAAGTCGAATTCCGTGTTTACTCAGGCGATGCCTCCCATCACATCTCAATGGGCCCGACGCCCAGACCCCGAGAAGGATTTCAATCGTAAGAGCTAGGAAAGGAAGTCCTATGCAGTGGAGAACAGCGGCCTTGCTGATTCTGATTGCGGCTGCCCTTGGCTTCTCTGTCGGCCAGCGGTTCCCCGTTCATCATTATGTGATTTTGGGCGAGAAAGATGTACTTCTCTTTGACGCAGGAACTGGCAGGGTTTGCGATCCCTTGGCAGCTACTCGAACTAACAAACTTCCTTTCCCCGCCTGTCCCAACTAGGCAAATGGAATGCTAAACCTCTTTAGCGGAGCGGGGCAAATTAGGACACTACTCGGTCTGCAAGCTGGCATTGATTTGGACTTTTACTCGCTATAGACTGGCGTCCTGCAAGTCGAGTCACACAGAGGCTCCGCAGATTGCAACGTGGAGCCTCACTTCACTCCTCTTTTCCACACACTGTATCTATCCTCTTCATGATTTTCTCGGCCCACTGGATGCTCGCATCAATGAGCTTGTCCGTTCGCGGGCTTCCCTGTGGAGTTCCGAACAGGTCGTCCGCCGTTTGCATATGAAGGCTCGCCAAAATCGCGGCCATGATCCCGATGACCCGTTTGCGACCCTCGTCCATCGGGGCATACTATACCTTTCGCCGTGTGTTCGCCAAGGAGTATATACTGTCGTTGAACCGCCCTGAAAAGCTATGCGGGGTGAGCATTATATCCCCCTCGAAAGTACCTCACTCCAGGATCGAAGCCGAAATTCCGCTTGCGGTGTCTAACGCACAAATTGCTTACCCAGCACACACGCTGGGTCAACGACATAAGAAGGTTGAATGGCGGGAACTGATCGACGAGCTTGACGAATGTATCGAGGCGATGCGCTACCACTTGCGATTAGAGCGTTCTGAGCGACGTTCTCGCGCCATTTCGGTTCAAGAGCACGACGCGGCGGAGATGTTACACCTTCGAGCGCCGAGATTTGGGTGGGATGATCGCTTCGTTGGACTTCCGCAGCATCGCTTTGTCCACCATTCCAGTGCCAGCGACCTGCGAACGGAGTGCTTTGCGGTCCTTTGCGGTTGAGGTTAGGCCAATCGCGTTTTGAGCATCCTCATGAATACGGTCAAAAACGTATTGCGGCAAGTTCAGGAGTAGTTCCGACTTCTTCCAACTATCTGAAGGAACCCAGTCAGAAGATGGAGCATCGGGATAGACTTCAACCGATTCACGCTTTTGCAAGAAAAGCTTGCCGTACCCGGCCCCGACATCGGTGCTATTCTGCTTAACCCAATCGTTTGCCAAGAATCGTTCTCCACCCTCATATTCGAGAAACGACCGGAAAATTGGCTGGTACAGAGCGACGACCTTTTGCAATGGGGTGCTTCGCTCGACCCGATTCATGATTCGCTCAGAACCGGCGGTTGGTGAAACTACCAGCTTGTGATCTTCGCCGATTCGAACCGGTTGCATGTAGGGGAAACCGAGACGTGGACTGCACAGAGAAATTCGAGAGGTGTTTGTGAGACAGAAGTCATTCACCCGCAGTGCGAAAGTAGTCGGAGATAGTTGATAGGTCAGAAATTCGGGACCGGAGAAAGTGAGGCCGACTCCAATATCTTCGATTTTGGATATTGCAACCATTCTGTCTGCCTGGCCAATTCGCGACTCAATGTGAAACGTGGGGTCAATTCCTAGCGGATTTTTGTTCAAGTACATATACCCCAACCAGAGTCCGACCCGAACCTTGTCAAGCCAATCCAACAGCAGGATCAAATCACCAGCTCCTAGGGGCTGGCTTGCGAGTAGCCGCTCGATTATCGGTTTGATCTGAGCTTCGAGTTTGCTAAAGCGATCATTGCAGTGGGCGCAAGCGGGAAAAGTCAGGGCATCGAATGCAAACTGCCTAAGGCCGATTGGTTGCTTGTTGAACTCGATTCCAAAGGTGGCGATGCGATTGGGATCACCGGTCAGTCGGATCAACCAATCCGGAAGGACATGCTCTTTGTTCTTGCCTTCTGGGGCTTTTCCGCAAAATACGCAGAATTTTTCCATCTGTACCTCTGCAAATCAAACAGTTTGATTGCGGAAACTTCCGAAGCGTTGCGGGGCGACTTCGGAGAATCAACACGCCTGGCACAACCACAGGGCGAAGTAACATCATCTCTGCGCATTCACTTGTCTGGGATTAAAGTACTGCTATAAACACTATTGTAGCGATTGCCGATGCACTCCACATTTGCAGAACTCGATGGCTCCTCGTGGTTTCGTTTCAGCATATTGGTAATCACCGTTATGCTCGCATTTGGTGGTCGTGCCAGACTGACAAGGTGGAGTCGGAAGACTTTGGAAGGTGCTTTTCAACTAGCCCAGAAGGCATGGGAACTTTGCAAGTTGAGAGGCCTACAGTCAGACCGTCCAATTGCCGCACTAGAACTTTCGGCCTTATCTGTATCCAAAGGTGACATAGATGCAAGCCGAGATTTACTGAACAATGCCCTAGAGGCAGCAACGGAACGCTCGAACCTAGTGTTGGAAGCGCAGATTTTAATCAGTCTGGCTGGTCTCAGAGAAATATCTGGTGACCGCAAGGCGGCTTTAGAAACCAACACACGAGCTCTCCAGAAGGCGCAACAGGGCAAGAATCTGTACGTACAGTCACGAGCTTTCGGAGAGATTGGGCGCATGTGGCTTGCGGCTGATCCGGAACTAGCGAGAGTATCAATCCCTACCGACTCACTAGACTTACTGCATGAAGTTACTGCATGATTCATGCCGAGTGATGCAATCCGACCCGACTTAGAGCACCTTATCCGACTGTAAGCTATTGATTCCGCGTTGGATGGGGTACAAAGAACAGATTAGCAAACCGCCGCCTTCAGCCTCTCGGCCACCTCTCCGGCGGTTGGTTTTCAACAGTTTAACACGCTGTCTGCATTTCAATCGCTCCCGTGCTGCTCGACTCGCTCGACCCACGTTGCTGCGCATTATTGCGGCTCTTTGAGCCTGTCCGGATCAGAGCGGTCGTCCTGCTCCAATCCCAAGCGTCTCCGAATCTCACGCACGATATTGTCCGGTGTTTGGCTGGCGTCCACCGTGAGGGCATGTTCTGGCTCTTCAAGCGTTGCCAGTTGACTTTCCAGCATTTCCTTTTTCATATAGTGGCCTCGCCGTTCGCGCAGCCGCTGCGACAGCAACTCGGGACTTGCTTTCAGATACACCACCCGCACTTGCGGATCCACGCGCAATTTCTCGCGGTAGGCGTGTCTCAGCGCCGAGCAGGCCAGCACTGCACTTGTTCCGCTCTTGATCCAGTCGGCGATGAGGGAACCGAGCGTCTCCAGCCAGGGTGCCCGGTCCGCATCCGTCAGCGGAATTCCGCTCCCCATTTTTTCCACATTCGCAGCTGGATGAGCATCGTCCGCATCCGCGAACCCCCATCCCAACTGCCGCGCCAGAAGAGGGCCGACCGTGGTCTTGCCCGCGCCCGATACCCCCATCAGCACAATGACCACGTCCATTCCTTTTTATTTCTTGTACGTCTTGGTGAACCCGGTCCGCGTGTTCGTCACCGTGATCGTGCCGTCGGCTTCCGCCTCGACCTTGATCGATTTCCCTTCGCACTTCTCCTCCGGATTGGCAATCAAGTCGGCCGCGACGTTGTGATCTTTGCCGCCCTCCACCGCGTAATGCAGTTGCCAGACGTCCGGACTCCCACCCTTCCGCGCGCCGTATTCAGAGCGCAACTCCGTCGAGCATGCTACCAGAATCATGGCAGCCGCCATTTCTCTGCGCAGGGGGCTCCAATTTTTTTCATCTTGACCCGTGAAACGCGATCTAATCGAAGAACGCGGTTTCGCTGGCTTGAGTCCTTGAGGATAGTCCAGTAACATAGTAGGGTTT
>Ga0075030_100000420_pt1 | contig 36432 bp, 27 predicted proteins | sample LitLauG_LLR_2012_FD_71393 | JGI IMG/M metagenome (GOLD analysis project Ga0075030, IMG submission 71393) | Freshwater sediment microbial communities from Pennsylvania, USA - Little Laurel Run_MetaG_LLR_2012 | ecosystem: Environmental > Aquatic > Freshwater > Creek > Sediment | place: USA...
CGGGAGTGCTGAAAACTTGGGGGTTCCTGTCCCGCAAGGTAGGTTTGCGGCGGGAGGCAATCCTTTGAGGTGACAACGATGGCTTGGGTCGTGAAGATTTGCGAAATCGGTGACGGAAGGCGCCGTGAGAGATCGATTTTTAACCTGGGCGACATAGACGCGCCGATTTCGATCGAGCAACTGGGCCTCAGCCTCGACCAGGGCAAAGCGATCATGGCGGCCATCCAGAGAGCCGTGATTTCAGTTCAATCCGCCGCCCTCGCCGACCATGCCAAAGCGCGCGCACGTTCTGAAGCTGGGGTCGTCCTGAAAGATTATCGGGTTCGCCAGATCGACACCGTCTATGGCCGCGCAGAGATCCGGGTCCCTCGTTTGGAGCGAAATGGAGTCGTGGATCCGTCCACCAACTGGCCATCCCATTGTCGCTCGACAACCGAGTTTGACGAACTGCGGATGACGCTCTCCGCGTGGATGAGCTACCGCGCAGCGGAAAAGCTGATGAGCGGTCTGCTGCCGATCAGCGGCGGCCGCCACCACACCAGTTTCCGCAACCAAGTTTTGGATCGGGGCGCCGCGGCGGAGGCGGTGGACGGCATGGACCCGGCGGCAAACCCCGCGGGGAAAATGAGCCTTGGATTGGACTGCACCTTCATTCGAAGCCATGATCGCGGGAGCGGCCGTCTTCACGAGGTCCTTATCGGGCATATAGAGCGCGACACCGGGAGAGCGCGGGTGTTTTCTTCAATCGGCGAGGCGAGCGCGCAGCGCATCGACCGGATCAAGCACAATCTCGCGAGATCTGGGCGGGTCGACGCGACACGGGTGACGACGTTCACGGACGGCGGCGGCGGCCTTCGTCAGCTGGCTCGGGGCAGTGGATTGACTGAAATGCCGGTATTGGATTGGCATCACATCGCCCAACGCCTGCAGCACGTCCGTCAAGCCGCCTCAGGTTTGAAATCCAGCATCCCGGATCTTCCCGGGGTGACGGCGAAAATAGCCGCGGAGGTCGAACGGCTTCGGTGGCGGTTGTGGAATGGAAAGCCAAAGGCTGTTTCCAAAACTATCGAGAAAATTCTGCCCCTAATCCGAACTAAGCGGAAGCCCTCGAAACGAAGGCGACCTCTGCGGCCCTGGAACGCCCTCATGACCGGCCTCTTCTTCCTCCGAAAGTACACTTCCGGACAGGAAGCCTGGATGATCAACTACGCTCGCCGCCATCGGGATGGCGACCGTGTTGGAACGAGCCAAACCGAGAGCGCCGCCAACTCTTTAGTGAACAAGCGAATGAACAAGTCCCAGCAAATGCGCTGGTCAATCCTCGGCGCCCAACGCCTCCTTCAGGTTCGCGCCGCTGTCATCAACGGCGACCTGGCGCCGTTCGCCGCACCCGCGTGACCCCCAACTTTTCAGCACTCCCTTTTCAATTTCACAACGTGTTGAAATCACGCAACTTTCTTAGCGTCACTTTTGGCGCCGACTTTACGGAAAGGCCAACTGGCCATCCCATTGTCGCTCGACAACCGAGTTTGACGAACTGCGGATGACGCTGTCCGCGTGGATGAGCTACCGCGCAGCAAAAAAGGTGATGAGGGGCCTGCTGCCGATCAGCGGCGGCCGCCACCACACCAGTTTCCGCAACCAAGTTTTGGATCGGGGCGCCGCGGCGGAGGCGGTGGACGGCACGGACCCGGCGGCAAACCCCGCGGGGAAAAAGAGCGCGACACCGGGAGGGCGCGGGTGTTTTCTTCAATCGGCGAGACGAGTGCTCAGCGCATCGACCGGATCAAGCACAATCTCGCGAGATCTGGGCGGGTCGACGCGACACGGGTGACGACTTTCACGGACGGCGGCGGCGCCCTTCGTCAGGTGGCTCGGGGAAGTGGATTGACTGAAATGCCCGTATTGGATTGGCATCACGTGGCGCAGCGCCTGCAGCATGTCCATCAAGCCGCAGCAGGTCTGAAATCCAACGTCCCAGATCTGCCAGGGGTGACGGCGCCCAACGCCTCCTTCAGGTTCGCGCCGCTGTCATCAACGGCGACCCGGCGCCGTTCGCCGCACCAGCGTGACCCCCAACTATTCAGCACTTCCGGCGGTCCAGGTTTTATGTGAACAGTTACAATGGGTTGCTTAGCGGCACTTTTTGCACGGAGGTTACGGGAACCCCGTCTGGGAGATCGGATGGAACGGGGTTTGGTTTAGGGATGGAGCCGCCTGGCGCCGGAGCGCAGGACCGAGGCAGGCTGCTATCGAATGACGACCACAGCGGGCATATCGTAGCCCGGACCCTTCACCTGCACCTCTTCGATATCGTCCCAGCGGACCCGTTGGTCCGGGAGAACCGAACGCAGCGCAACTGACGTCTCAATGTGCAGCGGCTTCTATCGCTGAAACTCGACCGCGATGATCGAGGTAGACGCGCAACCGGGAGCGTTCCATACAAGACCGGTGGGCGATGCGCTCGATCGCCGGTTCGCGGGCCGGGATGAAGCATTCGCGTCCGCAGTCCTCGAGCACGAACCCTTCGAAGTCGCCGAAGCAGTCGTAGCGCAAACACGCCACCTTGCCGACGACGCTCTCGCCCGGTTCGTGCCTATGGTGGGGTCCGGGCGCGGGGTTGGGGTCCGTAAGCGAAGGGGGCACCTTATTGGGGTCCCCGCCGAGCGCCCGCACCTTGTCCGCCAGCATCGCCGTCCAGCGTGAAAAGATCGGCGTCCAACGGCTGTTCGACGAGCGATGCGACGCGACATAACGCAGGAACGCGAGATGGCGGATATCGTCCGGCAACATCCGCGGTTCGTCGCCGACGGCGACGGTGAAGCGGAAGCTGCCGTTGATGCGACGCCGCAAGCCCTCGATCTGGTGGAAATCGGCATGGAAACGTTGGCCGACCCGCACCCGATCCGGCAAGGTCACGGTCAAGAGTCCGGGCTCGCCTTGCGTGGCGGAGCGCGGCAGCGTCAGATACGTGACGTCGGTGAGCGCGATCGACACCGTGTGGTCGTCCACCTTCGCCAGCGATTGCGGGTGCTGGCGGGCGGCCGCGAGTTGCAGCAGTTCGTCAGCGCTCCACTCGGGAAAGAACAGCGTCGCCTGCGAGTCGCGCGGCACGTCGTTCCAGAAAATCAGGAGTTCGTCCGGGCGATCGCGTTCGCCGACCGCGGCGGCCGGTGCCGCGGCAGTCGCCGCGAGCGCGACAGTTTTCGTTTTCGACGCCCCTTTGCTCGCCTCGGCCCTGGCGGCGATTTTCGGCGCGGGCGGGACCGGCTTTGCCTGCGCCGCCGCCGCGGATGGCTTCAGCATGAAGCTGTGGCCGACGCGATGCGTCTGCGGCCATCCCGGGTTGCCGGACGTGTCGATTGACAAGTTGCGCTGGGACAGTCGGTCCGACGTCGCCGGATTGGCGCCCGACGGGATCGGGTCCGCGCCTCCGCCTGGCTGGAAATACACCTCCGCCACCAGACATTGGTGCAGGCCGTTGACCAAAGTCGGGATCGGCTGGGCGGCTCCGCCGAACGGCCCGAAACCGGCGGGGTTGGCAGGGAACCTGTTGGTCGGCTGGTTGATGTCCAGCCAGACGCCGAAGAACATCACGTTCTCCTGCCCCGCCGCGGCGGAAATCGTCTGCACGTTGGGCGCGTCGATCGCTTGCGCGGTCATCGCCTGCGTCACTGTATCGACGCGCGGCACGGCGAAATAGGGAATCGAGGCGATCTCGCCGTCGATCTGGCCGATCAGCGGCACCGCGTTCGGCCAAGCGCCGGAGCGCGTGTAGTTGAGCGCCGGCGGGTTGGCGCCGACATAGACGTAGTCGAGCGCCGAACGCATGGTCAGAAAGGTGCGGAAAAACACCTGTACGCCGCTCGCCGCCGTCGCGTTGGCGCGATAGCGCACCTTGGCGACCGCGAAATTGAAAACCGGCTGGCCGAAATAGGTTTGCGCCTGTTCGAGTTGGCTCGCGGTCTCGTCGGTTGAAAGCTTCTCGAACGGGTGGGCGGGATCGTTGTTGAAATCCGAGATGCCTCGAAATTCGGCGAGCAGGGCGTTGATGAAGGCGAGCGCCGCGTCCTGCGGCCCGGTCGGGGTCGCCGCCGGCGTCCCCATCGCGGTCGCCGATCCCGGCGTCGTCTGTCCGGGCGTGAGTTTGAACACCCGCACGTCGGTGCTCAGCCAGTAGGGATCCCCGTCGAGCATGTAGGGATTGGGCTGTTTCGTCAGCCGGATCGCCGCGCCGGCGGCGACGCCGGCCGCCGTCGCCTCGATCACCACGAAGCGCGTATCGACGAAGGTCCCGAACACGGCGGGGTCGGCGATGGTGATGTCGAGCGGGAAGGTAATTCGCTGGGGCACGTCCGGCCCGCCGCCCTCGGTGAGGGCGGTCCCGACCGAAACCGATACGGCCGCCGACGCGTCCGGCCCCCCGGCCGCGTCGAACGTCACCGCGAGCGCCGGCGCCGGCGGCGGCGCACCGCCCAATTCGTTGAGCGTGAAGCCGTCGTAGATCAGCAGCAGCGCGCCGGGGTAGGCGGCCTGATTCTGCACTTGCGTGTCGGAGAAGCTATCGACCTGGTTGACGATGTAGGCCGAATGTGGGGCCGTGTCGTAGCTTGGCGGGAAGAGGACAGACGGGTCCCGCGAGTTTTTTTGGTTGGCCGGCAGGTTCTGTTCGTTCTCCGGCGCGAACCACGGACGGATCGCCCACAAGCTGGTGATCGTCCCGGTCGAGGCGTTCTGCGCGCCAAGTCCCGCCCAGGGCTCGAGCGGCGACAAGATGCCCCAATTCGGATCGCCGAATTCGACGTCGCCGCTGCCCGTCGAGCTGCTTTCCGATCCGTAGGCGGTCGCTCCGACCAAGCGTTCGGTGCCGGTACCCCGACGCTGCCACATCGCCCAAAGCCGATCGATGTTGGAGTGAAGCAAGAATACGAACGGATCGCGGAATGATAAATGGGGGTCGGAAATATCTCCGCCAAGGTAGCTGTGCGCGGCGCCGTGGGCGCCCACTGTGCTCGTGCCCTGCTCGTCGCCGTACATGAGGTCGCGAAACGCTTCCCATGTCGGCGCATTGATGAAGTCGGAGTCGGTCGCCCAACCCGCTCCGGGTTGTCCCACCGGCGGGGGCCCGGCCTGCTTGCCGCGAGTGAGCGAGCGCGGTGGGTCGGCGGGGTTGTAGTGGTGTCCAGGTGCGGGCGGATAGGACCACGTCGTCGGATCGTTCGGATTGGGTCGCACGAGATGCACCGGCGAGACATCGTCACGATAGTTGACGGCCGCGGGATCGTAGAAACCGGCGGCCAGCAGCGGAGCGCCGGCGGCGCCGCCATTCACTGTAGGATCGGCGTTGCCCATAAATTCGGAGTCGAACAGATTGATCGTCCCGCCCTGGCCGTCGGGCATGTTGGCAGGGTCGAGATTCCAGTCCCAGTAGTGCAGCGATAACTGTGGATTTATCTCGCGGATCAACGCTTCGAAGCGGTTCAACATTTCGCGGTGCCAAGGCAGGAACGCGGGGCAGCCATGGACGTGCGAACTCTGGTGGATTTCGTCCTGCTTGAACCATTTGGAGACGTGCCCGGCCGGAAAATCCGTGCGCGACCCGCCGGGACTATAGAAGACCGCGTTGAGCTGGAGGATCGCGTCCCGCAGCATGTCGCGCTCTTCCTTGCTGACCGTCGCCAAATTACGCCGAATTCCGTCGCCCAGCGCCATGGCATCCTCCCGACAGCGGTCCGAGGGCGTCGCACCCAGCAACGCCCAAATCGTGGTACAAATTGTTTTGCTTCTAAAAGATTAGTGCATTTTTGATTTCATTTGTCAAGCAAATAGCCCCAATCCTAGGTAATGCATGCCGACGTTTTACTAACGACGTCATGACAGGGAAGGCATTCCGACATTCTTGCTAAACGAATCCTCTGAGGCCTAGTGGTGATCTTTCGAGACCCTTGCGCCCACACTCCGTGCCCCCCCCCTTTGCGAAATTCCGCGCGCGGCCCCCTCCAAGGTTCGATCGCGGCGCGGCGTGCGGCTCTGCTATCCCGATATTTCCCCCCGATTTGGCGCTAGACAATACGGTCTACGCGGGTCCGCCTGGGCTCAGGATGACCCCGTTTCGGGACTCTTAGGCGTTGCGGCCTAGAGATATTTTGCGAGGTCGCTCAGCTTGCCAAGCGTTTCCCGCGCCTCCTTTGACAGCGGCCCCACGACCTCTTCGAGGTGATGCTCGATATGGTCGGTGACGAGGATAGTCTTGGCCTTTTCGAGGGCGGCGATCACCGCCTGGAGCTGTTGGGCGGCCTCCAGAGCATCGCGGTTCTCTTCGACCATTTTCAGGATCGCCGCCAAATGCCCTTGAGCCCGTTTCAAACGGTTCATCAAGGCTTGGTTATTGGCGTGACTCATGATGCGTCCCAAATCTGACGGACTATAGGGGTCGCGGCAGGTGCAGCCAGCCGTTGATCCCTAGATAGAGGCCAATCAGCAGGATGACGCCCCCCGAGACGTAGGGCGCCTTGCGCACGATCTCCCCAAAACCGGCGAAGCGTTTCGAGACGTGCTTGACGCTCAGGGCGGCGATGACGCCTGAAGCGACCATGGTGAGGGCCAGCCCAATGCTGAAACACAATACAAGCACCGCCCCGAGGGTGACGGCCTTCAGTTGCAGGCATAGCAGCAGCACGGTTATCGCACCGGGGCAGGGGATCAAACCCCCGGTAAGTCCGAAGACTACAATCTGGCCCGTGGTCACTTGCCGGTCGGAAAATCGGCGGCGAATGTCGTTGGCGTGCGCGAGCTCGTGCGCATCCTGAAAGCCTGCGGAGACGTCAAGGCCGCGAAGCTCCTCGTGCATATGGTCATGGCCCTGGTCGTGCTCGACGAAGGCCACATCGAAGGTGTCCGCATGGCCGCCGTGAGATAGGGTGAGACGCACCATGAATTCGTGGGGCTCGGGGATTTCTTCCTCCGATTCCAGATAGCCCGCTTTTTGAACAAACCCGAATGCCTGCCGCACCCCGTCCGGGCGCTCGGTCTCCACGCGCACGTCGTTTGCCGCGCAGCCCGGTCCCTTTTCGGCGCGAAGGCGGAAGCGCGGCGGAACGCCTTGCTCGAAGACTTCCAGCCGCAATAGTCCGTGACCCGTGTCGATCCGGCGGACTTCGTCGTCATGTCCGTGATGGTGATGATGATCGCTCGCCCCTGCGGCGGCCGAACGCTGATCGCGGCGGGTGCGCCAAAGCATCCATCCCCCCATGAGGATGATGATAACCGCCGACGTGACCTGCAAGTAGGGCTCAAGCGTTTCAGGTGCGAGCCCGCGCCACAGGTACATACCGCCAAGCGCTATGACCCAGACGATTGCGGTGTGCGAGAGTGTCGCGCAGAGACCCAGGAGGATCGCCTGTTTTACGGTGCCTCGGACCGCGATGATGAAGGCCGCCATCATCGTCTTGGAGTGGCCGGGCTCAAGCCCGTGCAGCGCCCCCAGCAGGATGGCGGATGGAACAAACAGCCACGCGTGCGTCGCGCCCTGTTGAAGAAGTTCTGAGAAGCTTGGCATGCGAGAGAAATATCCCCCTAGGGGGGATATGTCGAGACGCTTTTCGACGAGCTGGAGGTGCGACCAGAGCCCCATGATGCAACAGCGGTCACCACCAGAACCGTGCATGAATCTACGACTTGGGAGGACGCACAGGGAAAGGGACCACCCATCCGTCGGATTTAGGTTTCAAAACCAGGACCGAATGCCGATCACGCCGCTCCGCTGGTGCGGTGAGTCGCCTGCCGCGCGGACATAGTCCGCGGTTTTGCCGGCGGCCCAGGTCCATGAGACGCCGATATACGGCGCAAATTGCCGCGTGATCTCGTAGCGCAGCCGCAGGCCGAGCTCGGCATTGTCGAGACCGCCGCCCAAGCGTTGCGCCGGCATGTCCTGCGCGGAAAAATCCAGTTCCATGCGCGGCTGCAGAACGAAGCGCCGGGTCAGGCGTTCATCGAAACTGGTTTCGATCCGCGCGGTTATCTGACCCTTGTCCGAGACGAACGCCGCCGCGCGCACATCGAATTTGTAGGGGGCCATCCCCTCGATTCCGATCGAGGCGTAGGTGCGGGCCGGTGTGGGACGAATATCCTGCCGCACGCCGACCTGCAGATTCCACCATGGATCGAGCGCCCGGCTGTAAACGGCCTGGAGTTCGGCGTTGTCGACGCGCCGAGCCGTGCTGCCTTCACCCATGCTGCGAAACACGAAGCGGTTGACGTCGCCGGTCCAGGCCTCGCCCTCCCAGCGGTAGCCATCGTGGCCGTTGCGGAACTGGTATTCGGCGAGGTCAATCCGGACCTGGCTGTAGCTGGGCGCCGTCTTCGGGCTCATCATCGCGGATTCGGCCGCGGACATTGCCTTCCGATCGAAATAGCGGTCGGCGGGGTGGTCATGGACGACCGAGGGTGGCTCCGCGCTGCCCGGAGGTTGGTCCGTGCCGGTTGGCTCGTCAGCAATGGATGTGTCCGGTGACGGCTTCGCCTTCGGCTTAGCTGCTACAGTCGGCGGCGCGGTCGGCGCGTGCCGCGCCGCGTCCGCGCTCATATCCATGCCCGGCATCGACGGGTCCATGGTCTGCGCGATAGCGGGCATGGCGACAGCGGTGAGCGCGACAAGTGCAGGACGCATCATCTCCGACGCCCCCTAAACCGGGCGGACTTGGACAATGCGCATCATGCCCATCGCCATGTGCAGGAAGAGGTGGCAGTGGAACGGCCAGTCGCCCGGGATCGCCGTCACGTCCCAGCTCACCTTGCCCCCGGGCAACACATTGACCGTGTGTTTGCGCGGAGAATGCTCGCCGCGCCCTGTCACCAGCTCGAAAATATGGCCGTGCAAGTGGATGGGATGCGCCATCATCGTGTCGTTGATGAGAGTAACGCGAACCCGCTCTCCGCTGCGCATCGCCAGCGGCTCGTGCGCTTCCTGCATGGTTTTGCCGTCCATCGACCACATGTAGCGGTCCATGGCGCCGGTGAGATGAACCTCGATCTCGCGGGCCGCCGCACGCGTGTCGGGGTTCGGTTCGCGCGCGACGAGATCGCGGTAGGTCAATACCTTGTGCCCCGCGTAGTCGAGCCCCAACCCGGGTTCACCGGTGCGGTCGACGGGCATCGGATTGATCATCTCCACACCAGGCCCAAGGACCACCTGCGGTGCATTGGCGCCGTCGCGCATCTTCATGCCCTTCATGTCCATGCCGGGCATGTCCATTCCCATGTCCTTCATGGTGAGCAGCGGGCGCTCGCGCAGGGCGGGCACGGGAGCGACCAGGCCTGGGCGCGGCGCCAACGTCGCCCGCGCCATGCCGGAACGGTCGACCGCCTCGGCGACGATGGTAAAGGCGCGTTCCTCGGTAGGGTTGACGATCACGTCATAGGTCTCGCCCGGCGAAATCTGGAATTCCTCGACCGCGACGGGACGTACGTCTTGGCCGTCCGCCGCGACCACCGACAAAGGCAGGCCAGGAATGCGGATGTCGAACACCGTCATCGCGGCTGCATTGATGAAGCGCAGCCGCACCCGCTCGCCGGGAGTAAACAGGCCCGTCCAGTTGTCGGCCGGACCGTGGCCATTGACGAGATAGGAAAGCACCGCGCCGGTGACGTCGGAAATGTCGGTCGGGTCCATGCGCATTTTCGCCCAGGCCAAACGGTCGGCGAGGCGCTGGCCCTTGCCCGCCAAGAGCCCGGCGAGTGTCTGTTGCCGGCGGTTGTAATAGCCAGGATCGACCTTGAGATTGCGCAAGATGCGTGCGGGGTGAACAAAGCTGTGGTCGGACAGCATCACCACATGGTCGCGTGGACAGGCGTTCGCGTCGGCTCCGATCGGCTCTATGAGGATGGGGCCATATTGTCCCATCAACTCCTGCAAACCCGAATGGCTGTGATACCAATAGGCGCCCGATTGCGTGACATGGAACTCGTAGGTGAAGCGGGAGCGCGGGCCGATGCCCGGGAACGAGACGCCGGGCACCCCATCCATATGGAATGGCACCAGGAGCCCATGCCAGTGCAGCGAGGTTTCCTCGTCAAGTTCATTGATCACCGTGAGCCGCAGATTTTGCCCCTGGCGAAGGCGCAACAGCGGGCCTGGAACAGTGCCGTTGATCGTCACCGCACGGGCCGCCTTGCCGTCGATCGGCAGCGAGCCCTTGTTGATCCGCAAGGTGATGTCCTCGCCAGAAAGGGTCTCCAGGTCGGGCCTGCCGATCGCCGCGGGTAGGGCCCAGTCCGGCATTGCCCATCCAGCCAGGGACGCGCCGGCGGCAATGCCGGCCCCGCGCACGAGGGCGCGGCGATCGAAATCGGGAAGTTTCATGCGGCGTGTCCCGGGAACGAGGTTCACTTCTGGATACGCGCCCGCCGCAGGATCCCCTCAGTTATTCGCGCTCAGCAATGTTTTTAGCTTTTCGCGTGCGCGGTACAGGCGGGTCTCGACTGCCTTCTCGCTTATATCAAGTATGGCGGCGGCCTCGGCCTGGCTCTGTCCTTCGATCGTGCGCAAAACCAGCACGTCCCTGAGTTTCGCCGGCAACCGAAGGATCGCCGCCATTGTCCGTTGGAGCTCCTGCCGGTCGGCCGCCTGAATGTCGGCGGCGACCGAGGGGTCGGATAGCTCGTGGGCGGCATCGAGCGGCCTTGCGAAGCTGAAAAACCGGCGGACCTTGCGCCGCCGGGCCCAGTCGTGACACTTGTTGATCGCGATCCGCGAAAGCCAGTGCGGAAAACTGCGGGATTGGTCATAGCGATTCAAAGCGGCGAAGGCGGCGACAAAGCTCTGCTGGGTCAGGTCAAGCGCGATATCGTCATCCCCGCAATGGTGGCGAGCGATGCGGAATACCGTTGCGCGATGGCGGTTCAGCAGGTCCCCGTAGGCCGATTGCCGCCCTGCCAGCGCCAGAGCGGCCAACTCGCCGTCCACACAGGCCGAAAGATCGAGCATCACCGCTCCTTGGCGGTGAGAGCCTTGGCGATGGCGGCGTCGAATTTGGCGGCCTGATCGGGTCGCAGAACGGAGCGCATGGCGAAAATGTGTTCCAGCGTTGCCTTCTGAAGTTCCCCCATTGCGCTGTGCGAGCGGTCGACCGCGGCGCTCACCTGCGGGCCGTAACCGTGCTCGGCCTCTATCGCCGAGGCCAGTTGGGCATTGTCGGAGCGCAATTCCAGCTCCAACGCCTGCCTGCGGATCGCGAATTGCTCTTCGACGGCCTCGACTTTGGCGCTTTGGGCGGAATCCAGGTCAAGCTGCCGGTGAAGGACCTGATGCAGCTCCGACTCGACGGCGCGCGGCGGGTTGATGAAGGTCCGCCCGATGAAGGCTCCGCCGATCGCCGCCCCGAAGGCGAGCAATATGACGAGGACGAACTGCGTGCGTCTCGTCGACGGGAGGCTCACTGGCCGTCCGCCAAAAGCGTGGATGGCGCGAGCGCGCCGGGCATGCCGAGCTGATAGAGCTCGACGTGACGGCCGGGCGGACTTTCGGACACCGTCGCCAAGACCCCGATACCCGTCGCGAAGCCGGCGATCGCCGCCAAAGCGGCGCGGGGAGCCACCGGGCGTGTGGCGTCCGCAAGCCCGGCGAATACCGCCGCGTCGATCCCCCCAAGCCGGGGATCGAGCGGCAATCGGCCGATTCGCGCCAAGAGCTGATCGATGTCCGTCATTGCCACGTCCTTAGCCGTCCATCCCGACTTACTCTCGCTATACGCGCGACGTTGACCTAGCCCTTATCGCCGGGGAGAAATTGTGAGGGGTGGCCGGCGCCTAGGCGTATCACACTGCAACAGTTGTTGGAGCCGAGCCATGCATGTCACCCGTCCGTTTGCCGTCCTAATTGCCGCCACGGCTCTTGCCGTCGCAATTCCGGCCTTCGCGCATCCGCAACTTGTCGCTGCGGATCCCGCGCAAGGCGCCGTCGTCGCCGGGGTCGGCCGAGTCGCCTTGACCTTCAGCGAGCCGCTTGTCGCCCAGATGTCCGGCATCGCACTGATGATGACCGGCATGCCCGGCATGGAACATCACGCCGCCATGAAGATGACCGGGGTGCGGGTGAGCGTCGGACCGGACCGCAAATCGCTCGTCGCCGTCCTCCCCCGGCCGCTCCCCGTCGGCAGTTATGAAGCCGATTGGCATGCCGTATCCACCGACACCCACCGGGTAACGGGTAAGCTCACTTTCGAGGTGCGATAGCCTTGGGCTGGGCGCTCCCCGCATTGCGTTGGGCGCTCTACACAGACCTTTGCATTGTATTTGGCGTGCCAATGGCAGCTGCCTTGACGCAAAGCCGCGGTGTGATCGTCAGCGCGCGCGGCGTGATTGGTTGGGCGAGCGGCATCGGGATTGCCGTCAGCCTTGGAGGCTTTCTGCTTACGGCTGCGAACATGGCCGGTATCCAGCCGACCGAGCTTGATCGCGGACTGGTGTTGCCCATGCTGACCGGCACGGCCGTCGGAGCGGCGCTGATGGTGCGATGCGTCGCGCTTGCCGTTTGTGCCTGGCAGGCGATGTTTCGCGCGCCAACGCCGATCGGCTTGCCAATCTCGCCTGGCGCCGTCGCGGTCGCCACGCTCGCATGGTCGGGACACGCGGCCGCCTCGCTAGGGGTCGCGGGCTGGGCGAGGCTCGCCGGCGATATCGTCCACCTGCTTGGCGCACATATCTGGGTCGGGACGCTCATGTTGTTCGCTGGCACGCTCTTGCGGCCCCTGCGGAATGTCTACGCAACGTCGACTCAGACCGCGGAAGCGCTTTCAAGATTCGCCTTCTCGGGGAGCGTGATCGTCGCCGTGTTGGCGGCCAGCGGCGTTGCGAATATTTTGTTTCTGGTCGCCTTGCCGGAAATCCCGCGCGTGATCCGTTCGTTTTACGGGCGTCTGTTGCTGTTCAAGCTGGCCCTGTTTCTCGCGATGCTCGGCCTTGCGGCGCTCAACCGGTTCGCGTTGGTTCCGTCGCTCGCGCAGCCCCTGCCTGTCGAGGCGAGGCATGCCGCGATCCGCAAGCTGAGGATCAGCGTGTCGCTGGAACTTCTGACCGCGCTAACCGTATTGGCACTGGTCGCCTGGCTGGGTGCGCTCGATCCTCTCGGGAACGAAAATTGAGCGGGGTTGGGGAGTTTTGGCGATGACCAATCGAGACGTGCACGGCCGCCGACACCAGGTTCAAGCACCGGCGCGCCCGCCAGGGACCATTTACACTTGCCCGATGCACTCGCAGATCCGCCAGGTCGGTCCGGGCAGTTGCCCAATCTGTGGGATGACCTTGGAGCCGGTCAAGGCGACGGCGGAGGCCGGCGAGAACCACGAACTCAAGGATATGAGCCGGCGGTTCTGGGTCGGACTGGTCCTGACCGTGCCCGTGTTCGTCCTCGAAATGGGTGGCCATATTACCACCCTCGGGCTCGACAAGATCGTCTCCCCACAGGTCTCCACCTGGGTTCAATTCGCCTTGTCCACGCCTGTCGTTTTGTGGGCGGGATGGCCATTTTTCCAGCGAGCGTGGGCCTCGCTCGTACACCGCAGCCTGAACATGTTCAGTCTGATCGCCCTGGGGACCGGCGCCGCTTATCTCTACAGCCTGTTTGCGACCTTCGCGCCCGGACTGTTTCCGGCCGGATTCCGAAGCATGGGCGGCACCGTCGCTATTTATTACGAAGCGGCCGCGGTGATCACGGTCCTGGTCTTGCTCGGCCAGGTCCTGGAACTGCGAGCCCGGGAGCAAACCGGCGGCGCGATCCGCGCCCTGCTTAAGTTGGCGCCGAAAACCGCCCATCGCCTTAGGGCCAGCGGTGAGGACGAGGAGGTCGCGCTTGAACTGATCCAGGTCGGCGATCGGCTCCGCGTCCGGCCCGGCGACGGCGTGCCTGTCGATGGGGAGTTGCTCGAGGGCAAAGGGGCAGTGGACGAGTCCATGGTCACCGGCGAATCGATGCCCGCCGCCAAACAGCCGGGCGACAAACTCATCGGCGGGACCGTGAACGGTACGGGATCTTTGATCATGCGCGCGGACAAGGTTGGTGCGGACACCATGTTGGCGCGGATCGTGACGATGGTCTCGGAGGCGCAACGAAGCCGAGCGCCGATCCAGCGCCTGGCTGACACCGTGTCGGGTTATTTTGTGCCGGCGGTGCTAGGCGTTGCCATTGTAGCGTTCGTCGTTTGGGCTGTGTGGGGACCGCCTCCGGCGCTCGCCTACGCTTTGATCGCGGCGGTCTCGGTTCTCATCATCGCTTGTCCCTGCGCGTTGGGCTTAGCCACGCCGATGTCGATCGGCGTGGGCATCGGCAAGGGCGCGGGCGTCGGCGTGCTGATCAAGTCGGCCGAAGCGCTTGAGCGAATGGAAAAGGTCAACACTCTGGTCGTGGACAAGACAGGCACGCTGACGGAAGGCAAGCCGAAGGTCATCGCCATCGTCCCCGCATCGGGCCTGTCGGAGGCTGACCTTCTGTCCTTGGCCGCCAGTCTCGAACGGTCCAGTGAGCACCCGCTCGCGGCGGCCATCGTGAGCGCCGCAAAGGAGCGCCAGGCCTCGACTCAGGAGCCGACCGATTTCGCATCCGTCACCGGAGAGGGCGTAACCGGCAAAATCGGCGGGCGGCCGGTGGCGCTCGGCAACGCCAAGCTGATGGCGGGCCTCAGCATCGCGTTCGGCGATCTCGAACAGAAGGCCGACGCACTTCGCGGCGACGGGGCGACAGCCCTGTTTCTAGCGGTCGACGGAAAGCCAGGCGGCGTCATCGCCATCGCCGATCCGATCAAGGCGACGACCCAGTCCGCCCTCGATCAGTTACGAAGCGACGGCATCCGCATCGTGATGCTGACCGGCGACAATAAGACGACCGCCGAGGCGGTAGCGCGGAAGCTCGGCATTGTGGAGGTGGAAGCCGACGTCCTACCGCAGGACAAGAACCGCATCGTCAAGAAGCTCACCGCCGAGGGGCGCATTGTTGCCATGGCCGGCGACGGCGTGAACGACGCCCCGGCCCTGGCCGAGGCCTCGGTTGGCATCGCCATGGGGACCGGGACCGAGGTCGCCATCCAGAGCGCCGGCATCACCCTGGTGAAAGGTGATTTAGCCGGCATTGCACGAGCCATCGTCGTGAGCCGGGCGACCATGCGCAACATCCGCCAAAATCTCGTTTTCGCGTTCGCCTACAACGGAATCGGCATCCCGATCGCGGCGGGCGTCCTTTATCCGACCTTTGGCCTGCTGCTCAGCCCGATCATCGCGGCGCTCGCCATGTCACTCAGCTCGGTGTCGGTGATCGTGAATGCGCTACGCCTGCGAAGGCTCAAACTCTGAGCGCTCGCCATCCTCTCGCCATGGATGAAGCCAGATGGATTATGTGAAATTCTTATATCGACCGCTGGCGACACGTGCGGCAAGGCAGGCCCTGGTCGGGCGGGAGCGGGCACGCGGGGCGCCAGAGCTCGGGCGCTATACCCGCTCTGACGTGGACAGCCTCCTGAAGACCGCTTGGAGCAACTACGCCGTACGCGAACGCAAACTTCCCGCGGAGCCTACTGTCGGGAGCCGCATGAACGTACGTCTCGCCTGCTTTACCATGACGCTCTTCAATGCGTTGCGCGCGGCGGGCTCTGGCCGTGCATACGCGACCGAACTGGGCGCGGACGCCGCACTATCCGCTTGCCGAGTTGACCGGCGAGAAGCTCGTCCGCACCCCCGAGCAAATGGCGGCCATCTCTTCGTGCCTGACCCTGCTGACGAACGTCGTCATGGCTTGGAACGCCGGCAAGATCGGCGAGGCGCGCCTGCGCGCGCCGGAAACCTTCCCAGACCGCCACCTCATGCACATCGCGCCCAACGCGCACGAGCACGTCAACACCAAGGGCATCATCACCATCGACGTGTCACGGCACCGGGACCGGCTGCTCGGCGGACCCCCGCCCGGGCTCAAAATAAGGGTTGCAACCTGAATCGAGCAAAAAACTGCATATAAATCAACAAACTAACAAAATCGCGCCGATCGATAGTTGTTATTTTTCAATAGCTTGCTTAGCGGCACTTTTTGCACCACGGTCACGAGAACCCCGTTCTCGGTGGCAGCGTGGGAGCCGGCGTTCGGCCCATCCTGGCTATCGCGCAATCCTCCGCGCGCCGGTAAGTGAGAATAGCCCATGACTGACACTGTGACAGTCGTCGCCGGCGTCCTGGACCGTGCTTGAAGCGGGTGCGGGCCTGGAGCGCGCGAACCGCGCCAAGCTGGCGGCGTGTCGCGCGGCCTTTGCGAGGTCTGGAAGACCACAGACCTGCCTGATCGCCGTGGGCGGGGGGTCGTAGTTTGTCCGTGTTGCCGTCCGGAGGTCAATTTGTCCGCAAACTCGACGACCAATCCGGACAAGGCACCAAGAAGGTTAGGCTGACAGGCCCGCGTCAATTGCGGCCACACCGCTTGGACTGCCTTTGAACGCCGCGGCCAAGCCGATCCAGATCGCGCCGAGGCCGAAGACCAGGCCGCCAATTTGAATTACCTGAACGGGAACGGGGCCCGGGGGAAGGTTTGACAGGACCGCGCCAAGGGCGAACAGGACGGGCGATCCCGTCGGAAATTGGCGTAGCCGCAGGAACACGGCGCTCAGCGCCACGAGGCCGATCATGGAGATGGCCGAAAACGCGATGAAGGCCAACAGCACCGGCGGAACATTCATGGCGCCGGTCAGCGCCAGTAGCCCCGGTGCTTGCCTTGCGAGCGCGGGAAAAACAGCAAGCGCGATAACCCCGTCAGTGAAATAACACATCGCACCGACGAGAGCCGTGGCGAAGCTGATCATGCCGATCACGCCGAGCCGGCCGCGCAGAGCCCCAAACAGGGCGACAAGACCGAGAGTTCCCAGGGCCGCGCCAATGACGTGCAGCCATTGGGCCGGCGCCCAGGCCGGACCAAGAACAGCCGATGCCCCGACGAAGGATCCGATTTTCCAAACCATCGCCCAGAAGCCGAAATTGGCGACACCGCTGGCGACCATTGCCCAGCCGCCGAGCTTCATGAGGAATTTGTCCGACATGCCAGATCCTTTCGTGGCCAACAGCGGCCTGTTCGATTTCGACCAAGTATGGTTCGGGCATTTCCATACGTCCAATGCATAGATAGTATGTCGGTCATGCGTGACGCGAATTTAGCGGCGACAGACCTCAACCTCTTGAAGGCCCTCGACGCGCTGCTGACCAAACGGCATGTGACGGCGGCCGCGAAGGAGGTCGGCCTCAGCCAACCCGCCATGAGCCGCGCGCTTCAGCGGCTTCGCGCGCTGTTTGACGATCCGTTGCTGCTTCGCGGACCGGGCGGGCTGTTCCTCAGCGCGAAAGCCGAGAATCTCGCGCCCAAGGTGCGCACTCTATTGTGCGAGATCGCCGCCTTGATCGTCAACGAGGCGTTCGACCCTGCGCTTATGGAAAAGACGGTTCGGATCGTGGCGTCTGACTACCATATGGTCACCTTCATTCCGCGGTTTCTGCGAGCGGTGAAGCGGGCCGCTCCAGGGGTGACGGTTCGCGTCGAGCCCTATTCTCCGGACGCGCCCATCAGAGTCGCCCGGGGCGAAATTGACCTGATCTTCGCGACAGGTGACGCCCCGATGCCGCCTGGCGCGCACAGCGAGCGAGTTCTTGAGGATCAGTTGGTGACAGCCGTTCGAAGAGATCATCCGATCTTCGAGCGGCCGATTAGTCTCAACGCCTACGCCGCCCTCGAACATGTCGTGATCTCGATCATGCGGGACGGATGGACCGACACCGATGCGCTCCTCGCTGCTCACGGCCTAAAGCGATCTATCGCCCTGAGCACGCCCAGTTTCGTCGGCGCCCTTGCGGTCGTTGGTGCGTCTGACCTCGCCGTCACGGTGTCCGGGCGGCTGGTTTCGATATTCGCGGACCAGTTTGGTCTGGCGGCCTTTGCGCCTCCCCTTCCCAAGACCGCATTTGTGGTCACCCAGGTATGGTCGGCTCACCGCAGCAGCGATCCGTTCCACACCTGGATTCGAGGACTGATGCGGGATGCGGCGGACGCGAAGGTCAACATCGCTTCGTATTCTGCCATCCATCCAATTGGTATGGAGCCCCCGACCGAGACACCCGGTTCATAGATTGTCAGTTTTCGAAGTCGATGTCAGCGCCCTAGTCACAGGCGAGGTCAGTAGGCCGGTTGATGAGGGCACCGCAACCATTGCTCCGCAAACAATGCGAGAGTCGAACGAAACGGGATCGGATCGTGCCGGTCCGCAATTGTAGGGGGCGCCGCAAGGTTTGTTACACGGACGGCGCTAAATCGGACAAATCAGGAACGATCTTGCGAAATTCGCTCTACTCGATCCGAATCCGTTCTACAGCGTCCTGGGTGATCTTGTCGCCGCGCCTATCATAGAGCTTGGTCGTGCGAGGGGAGGCGTGGTTGGCCATCTCCTGAGCCAACTCCAGCGTTCCCTCATTCTCCAGATAGGTCGTGATCCCAGTGCCGCGGAACGAATGGTTGCCGATCTTCTCGGCGACTCCGGCCTTGATCGCCCGCCGGCGCACCATGGCGTAGGCATCATGCCGATTGAGGCGCTGGTCGCCGAGTTTGCCGGTTCTGCCGAGGGCCGAGCGGAAGAGGGGGGCTTTGACGTCCTTCTCGCCGATCGCGGCGAGATAGACGTCCAGGTGCTCCAACAGACGATGGTGCACCGGCATTTCATGGACCTTGCCGCCTTTCTCGTGCAGGCGCAGCCAGGACCGCCCGGCGGTCTGCACCAGGTCTTCGATATCCATGCCAACGGCGGCCGAGACCCGCGCGAAGCTATAGACCATCACCGCGATCAGCGCCCGATCCCGCAGACCGACAAGACTGTCGGTTTCGATGGACTCCAGCAGACGCTTAGCCTCGGCGGCGGTGAGGATCGGGGTCTTGCCGCGCTTGTAAGTGTAAGCCGGGCCTCGCACCGGCGCCGCCGGATTGGTCTCCAGGACGCCGTGGCGCGCCAACCAGTCGAACAGACCGCGCAGCGCCGCCAGGCGCAGCTTGACGGTGGGCGCCGAGAACCGCGCGCTCACGGTCTCTATATATAATGTCACATGGATCGAGCGGATCTCGGCCAATGATCCCAGTTCGGCGACCGGCGCGAAGCGCAGAAAATCCGCGACGGCGTTCATATAGGCGGCGCGGGTGTTCGCGTTGCGGATGGTCGCCGCGAAATACTCCAGGAACCGCTCGCCGGCGTCGCGGTGCGTGTCGGCGACGATCGCCGGCACGATGGGGGTGAATCCGGTCGCGTCCGGAACCGTGGGAGTGTGGAAATGCGCGGCGTCGTCCATGGCCGCATCCTGGGCCGAAAAACCCTACCGAAGGGTTACATAAAGGACGTTATGTGTGGTGATCGGCGGCATCGAGCCGGTTCTGCCGACAACCTACATAATCGCAATTCAGAGCATCCGGTCGGTCAACCACCCCTTGGCCGGAACCATTGAATCTGTTGACGACTCGCCGGCTCCCCCTTGAAATGTTCCCGGTGCGTTCCCATGCTCCTACACGCGGCTGATTGGGCAGGGGCGAGGGATGAGGCAGCTCGAGATTGAAAACCAACTGCGCGACATCGTCAGCCGCATCATCCTGCAGGTGGAGCTGGCGACATCCCAGGGGCGGACGGACATCAACCTGGCGTTGGAAGACGCCTTCATTCCGATCCTGAGGTCGGTCTACAACCTCCCGCACCTTGTCAATCTGAACCGCAAACAGAAGAATTTTCCGGGGATCGATCTCGGCGACGACCATGACCGGGTGGCGTTCCAGCTCACGTCGACGACGACCTTAGACAAGGTGAAGTCCACGGTCCGCCAGTTCATGGAGCGAGGCTACTACAACACCTTTGACGAGCTCTACGTCCTGATGCTGACGCCAAAACAGACGTCCTGGCCCGAACTAACGAACGGCCCATTCTTGTCGCATAGCCGGACAAAATGCGAACATAGCGGTTGCTTTCCGGCTCGAACTTGGCCCGGTCCTAAGGAGGAGCCAAGCGAGCGCGACGGGCGTTTCTGCTCGCTGTTCAGCCGGTGCTGCGTTCCCAGCCGCCGCGCGGATAGGCTGTTTGCGATGCCACGAAAACCACGCCCGGATTTCCATCTTCGAATTGGAAGTCGCGGCTTTCGTCGCGGGCCAGGTTAAGGCGCGCCATCACCGCCAATGACCGTACGTTTGTCGGCGAGGTGAAACTGATCACCTCGGCTGCACTAGTGCGGGCGAAGATGTCAGCGAGCGACGCGCGGGCCGCCTCCGTCGCATAGCCGGCTCCCCAAGCCCAGCGGACAAGCCGCCAACCGATCTCCAAACCCGGTGCGGGTGGGAGTGACGGCCAGATCGGACTAACGCCGCACCAACCGAGAAAGGCAGCGTCAGCCTTTCGGCGGATCGCCCACTTGCCGAAGCCGTCTCGCTGATGCGCGGCCACATAGCGGTTGAACCGCTCGTTGGCGTAGGTTCGATCCCAAGCACCGCCGTAATCGTGCATCACCTCGGGATCGGCGCACATGGCTACGAATTGGCCACGTTCGGCCTCGGTCAAGCTATTCAGGGTCAACCGCTCACTCTCGATCATGGTCCCTGCGCCCGCAAAACCTGATAAATAGCATGAGCTGGGCGATATTGGTCTTCCACCCCACCTCTGACTTCGCGGTTATCGGCTCCCGTGCTGTCGGCAAACACCTGTTTTCCGACAGCTTCGCCCGGACCGACTGACTCCGCGCCGCGAGGCCCGGTAAGTTGCATGACAAACCCTGTCGGAATGGCCCTGTTGCAAAGATTTCACGAGGCATACGATATCCTCGACCGCAAGACCGATCAGGCCGCTTGGCCGATCATTTGGGTGTCCAGATGTTCGACGAGTTCGGCAATCACGCCGGGCCCGAGATTGAAGGACCTCTCGATCAATCGAATTTCGCCTGTGGCGCCGGGTTGCAGACACCATGGTCGCGCCTGGTTCTTGCGCAAGGCCAGCATCACTTCGAACCCCTTGATCGTGGCGTAGGCGGTCCGCAGCGATTTGAATCCCAGCGTTGGTTTGATCAGCCGCTTGAGCTTGCCGTGGTCGGCCTCGATCACATTGTTCAGATACTTGACCTGGCGATGCTCGGGGTCCGACGGACATTTTCCTTCGCCCTTCAATTCTCGGATCGCGATCGCGTATGTGGGCGCCTTGGCGTTGCGTGTCGCCGACAGATAGAAATCGACCGTGTCGCCGGCGGAAGTGACCGCCCGGTAGAGATAGGTCCATCGGCCTTTGACCTTGACGTAGGTCTCGTCGACCCGCCAGCTTCCGCGCCAGCACGCCTTTCGCCACGCCCACCGCAACCGACGCTCGATCTCAGGAGCGTACCCCTGAACCCAACGAAACAGCGTCGAATGATCGACCTTCACTCCGCGCTCGCCCATCATCTCTTCGAGGTCGCGATAACTGATGCCGTACTTGCAGTACCAGCGCGCCGCGCCGAGAATGATCTCGCCGCGAAAATGACGCCATTTGAAATCGCCAGACATCGCGAACCCTCCGGTCAAGCCTCAGCTTTCTCCGCCGGCGTCAATTTTTGCAACAGTGCCTCGTGGCGAATATCTCCAGAACTAGATAATACAACAACTAGCTTCCGCATTTAGGTAATCTATTCGTTGAGATACCATCTATACGTGCGATAGGTAGATCAGCTCTAGACTATAATTCGGGTGCTTCGTAGAAAAATATTCGCTCATGTGTACCGTCAACTGCAAATAATATCACCTGCGGCCGATCGCCAATTGCGGGAAGTACCACATGCTCCCGGCGTATGAAGGTGGAAATCCCATGTTGTTTGAGCTTGCCAGTGTCCAAGGTGCCTATCAACAGTGAAGGCCACCACCACTTGCCGGGGTTGGGGATGTACCTAACCGATTCGGGCAATGTGCGCACGGACTGAAGGCGAGCCTCGAAGCTTTGGATGTCAGATCGAGGAATGCGAAAGGCACACCAGATTTTCGGGTGCTCGATGCGATGCACCTCGTGAATATCCCCTGCACTTTCTGGCAGGTATTCTGGAAGCCAACCTCTGGATACTTCGCCACTCGATTTGGCGATTTCAAAATTTCTGTAGCTTGTTTCAATGGATTCATTCGAAGAAGCCGCCATAAACATCACGACGGCCACCATCACTACGATAGATCCAATTGTAATCGTCGAGAGTATGAGAATCGCGCGACTCAATTCGATAAGATTTCCGCTTTTAATGGAGAATATTCGTCAATCACATGTGTCAGTCACAAATATTGCGTCGGCGCGCGCTGTTGATTTCACCAGCCCGGTAATAATGGATTAACGGGCGATGAAGTTTAGATAAACGCAATATACGGAGAAATTGTAATGTACGGGAGTTAATTATTATCGATGTACCTACCGCAATCCATGGAGCTTTACTCATGATTGTTCGGCGATAGTCGAGTGACTGTCAATATGATTTCCTTTTCGCGAGAACGCCGTGCTGTCGATCTGTTACTGCCTTGCTTCGAACGATGAGCAGACGACGAGCCGGGCAAAGCGGGCTATGATCCCGATGTTAGAGCATAATTTCCGGCACCGTCAAATATGTTCACCGCTACTGTAACTCATTTTTGCGATTTATTCATTTGCAGGCAGGTTCTATCCACCCATCGGGGAATTTTGTCGAGTAGGTTGCCGCCTCCTTCAAAATTGAAGGGTTTCTATCCTTTATATATGATAACGCGGTATCAATATTTTTCTCTCCCGCGACCGCGTCATGTATGAGTTGCATGTCAACGTCAATCCGAAATTCCAGGAAACTCGAAGCGGGCGCATAACATCCCTTCCTAAGGTAATTGTAAAGCTTATGTTCCTCTTCTATTCTATCAAATGTCAGCTTAGTTTGTGTATTATTAAGTACGTGCGACAGGGTTGGCATCATTTGCCTTTGACCAACGCTCACACCTATAGCAAACGCGCCCACCACTGCTACCGCACAAAGCCCTGTCACACACGCTACCGCCACAATGCGGCGCCTACTTTTCATTTCTAAATTTCCAAGTGAGGCAGCTGCAATTGCTTGGGAGATCTCCGGGGGAAGGCGATTCGGGCGTCCATACTGTTACCACTTTCGAATAACTGTGGAGGCAGCGATCTCGGTAAAAGCAAAGCGCTTTGGCGCAGGATTGTAGCCTATCTACACAGGATTTTGGCCAATAATCGCAGAGGGCATCTGGCAGATTTTCGTATATCTCCTTACTTTCCGCATATCCTCCCAGTTGTGGGCTGGCCAAAAGGCCTGTTGGGTCGACATTATTGACCGGGTCTCCATCCCCATAGGGATACAGGTTGCCCTCAGCGTCCACAACCTCGCCGAACGGGTCCCTTGATAACCAGCGCCCGCCAACGGGATCATAGACCCGGCTAGGCGTCAGGTAGAGGCCACTGTCTGGGTTGTTGAACATGCCTGCATAAACGTAGTCGGTCGTGGGCGCGGTTCCTTGGAGGGGGTTACCAAAAGCGTCGTAATCGTAGGGAACCGTGCTCGTGGAAGCGAATACGCGCCGTACCGAGCCTACGCGATCAGGCGCATAGTACGCGCTAGTGATCGCCCCACCTGGTGCATATTCCCCCTGGCGGTAGTAGGCCTTGATCACGACGTTCGCCGCGTTCCTTGCCTGACACGGCCAACTTCCGCACCACAGATATGTCGTTGTTGTTTTCGCACCTCCCGCTGGGGTGCTGGAGATGCTTGTCCGTCGCCCGAGCCCATCATAGGCGAACGCAGTCGCCTTGGTGGGCAGGCCCAGATATCCGATCCCCACCAGTCGGTTCTCCGCGTCCCACGCATAGGTCCGCGTCGCATCCGCCGTCAGGTTGCCGTCGGCGTCGAACGTCTGCGCGTTTCCGCTCAACGTCGTTAGTTGGTTGAGCGTGTTGTATGACGCTGTCTGCGCCAGCCCCGCAGCCGGATCGCTGACGCTGGCATCGCTGACCTGTGTCTGTCCCGTGGTCTGGTTCACCGGGTTGGTCACATAGGTGAAGGCTGTGGATTGGCCGGCGGAAAGTCCCGTTGTCGCAATCCCCGAGAGTCGGCGATCGCCGCTGTTGGGTAGATAGCTCCAGGTCGTCGCAAGCGTCGTGCCGGTCAGACTGCGCGTCGTAGTCTGGTTGGTCTGGCCGAGATACCCGAGGGTGAAGGCCCCCAGATCGTTGGTGTCGCCCGTCGTACGGCCAATGGGGTCATAGCTGAACGTCTCCAGCGCCGATCCCGTCACCTGCCGCGTCGCCAGGCGCATCAACTTGTCGTAGGTGTAGTTGATCGTCCCCGACGCTGGCGGTGGCGTCTCCGAAGACATCTTGAGCGCGCCCAGCACCCCCACCGGATAGTAGGCGTAGGTCGTCGTCCCCGTGCCGTCGGTCATCGACGTGCGCCGCGCGAAGTAAGGATCGTAGACAAAGCTGACATTGGGCGTGGTGTGCAGGGCGCTCAGGTACGTCAGGCCCATGATGAGGTTGTCCTGCGCATAGCTGTATTGCTTCACTTGGCTCAGCGCATCGGTGGTCGAGTGCAACCGGCTGGTGGTGGTTTCATAGGCGTAGGTGAGCGTGGTGGTGTCGGCATAGGTCTTCTGTGTCAGCCGGCCCTCAACGTCATAAGCCCAGCGGGTGATATTGCCCTTGGGGTCCTGACGGCTGGTGACTTCGCCGATGCCGTTATAGCCAAACAGCGTCGCCTGGCCGGCCGGATCGGTGACCTTCATCAGGCGGCGGTCGGCGTCGTAGACGTAAGCCCACACCCGCCCGATCCGGTCGGTCACCGAGGTCAGGTCGAGGTTGGTGTAGGCGCGGGATTCCGAGGTGCCGTCCGGATAACTCACCTTGGTCACCCGGTCGGCGGCGTCATAGCTGTAGGTGACGACCCATCCCTCGGAGTCGGTGACTGTCGCCACCCGGTCATAGGCGTCGTAGGTATAGCTTGCCTGGGTGAGATTGTTGGCGTTGACGATGTTCAGCAGATCGCCAGTGGCGTTGTAGTTAGCGGTCGTGACCTCGTTGAGCGGATCGGTGACCGTCTTCAGCTGGCCGGCGGTGTTATAGGTGTAGTTTGTCGTCTGCCCCGCCACGTCGGTGTGGGTCATCGGCCGGTGGTTGGCAAAGTAGGTATAGGCGTCCAGCGTCTGCTGCACCCCGCCCCCCACCGTCCGCGTCACCGCCGTCAGATCGATGTGATTGGGATAGCTGTAGCTGGTGATCCGTCCGACCGGGTCGGTGGTCTGGGTGAGGTTGAAGTAGCCGGTGGTGTCGTAGGCATTGGTCGTCGTCTGCGTTGTGCCGTCGTCGAGTACCCGGGCGATGGTCGAGGGTTGCTGCCACGTGCCGGTGGAATAGGCTTGGGTTTGGCCGGGGTAGAGATACCAGACCCGGTTCTCCAACGGCTTCTTGGTGCTCTCGATGGTCGTGGATTTGATCGCCTGGCCGTTGAAATGCAGGAAGTGGTCGTCCACCGCCTTGGTGTAGTCGCACCCGCCCGTGGGCGTGCATCCGGCAAGGGTGTAGGCGTTCTTGTCCCAATAAAACGTGTCGCGATAGGTCAGGTACTGGTTGACGAAAGGGACCGACGTCCCGTTCGTCGGCACCGTTGCGGCCGGATCGCTGTCGGGAATCGGCGCCGGCTCCAGCCACTCCATGCGCTCGTTCAGGCCCAGTGGATCGGTCACCTGCAGGAACCGAGGCGGACCGGAGGCTCCCGGGGCCGTGTAGGTAAAACCCGTTGTCCCATAGGGTGTGGTCATCGAATAGATGAGCGAATTGACGTCGTAGAGGAAGCTTGAAGTGAGGCCGAGGACGTCAGTGATTGAGCTCAGACGGCCGCTGGAATCGTAGCCGAGGGTCGCTGAACGCCCGAACGGGTCGGTCACCTGGGTTATCAGCAGGGGCTGGGCGTAGAGGGTGTAGCCCAGGGTCGTGACACGTCCGGCGGCGTCGGTCAGGCTGGTCAGCCGGCTCTGAGAATCATAGCCGAGCATCAAAGTGTTACCCTGAGGGTCGATCTTCTTGGTAAGGTAGACGTTGCGCGGGTAAGCGGTCGCTCCGTTGGATTGTGAATAGATCTCCGTACTGCCGTCAGCGTAGGTGAGCGTATAGGTGACCGGGCTCGTCGAGGTCAGCGTCAGCACTGCGCCGTCGGTGAACTGCGCCGCAAACTGGCCCGTTCCGGAAGCGTAGCCCGTGTAGTAGAAGGCCCCACCGACGGGCAGATTGCGCGACACTGTTGCGCCGGGGTTGGTGGGATCATCGGTTATGTAGTTGATCCAGCCCATCGTCCATTTCTGACTGACGTTGGAGGTCGGAAACACGGCCGGTTGGCTGTCCTCTCCCTGATAGTACGTGAGCGTGACGATCGGCGAGGGGCCGATGGGTGGGGTATATCCGACAGGGACATCGGTCAGGACTAGGCTGACGTCGTACTCACTGAAGCAGTAGGACGTCATCCCGTGTGACGGCGGGCACGGCCTGCCCCGCCCGCCTGCGCCGCCCGGCTGCTTCTTGCTAGTCGGCCCCTTACCCCAGATCTTCCCCGCCTCGGCCACGTCAACCGCGCGCCAGGCGGTGTCGCGACGCATGTGCGCCGCTACCAAAAAATACCCGCTGGCTTCGTCATCTAACGCCTTCTGAGTCACCCAGATCGCGCCACCAGGAAAGCCGGGTTCCTCGACGCGATAACGACCGTTCGCGTGGGCGGTGATCGTGCCATAGTGGCCGACCTTCCAGTGGACCACGGCCGGCATCGGCACGGTTTGGCCAGGTGTTCGCCCGACGACCTCGCTCGGCAACTTAGCCTTGTCCGCGAGGCCTTTCAGTTCGGCCATATTGGTCCCGTTGGCCCCTGCGCGATAGAACTGCAGGAAGTCGCCCTGCCGGCTTTTGGCGTCCAGCGCCTCGATCAACAGTTTCAGCGCCACCGGACCGCAGTTGAAGAGGTGCCTTGGGTCCTTCTTGACCAGGTCCAGCTCTTCGCGGGCCGTCTGGATATCCTCCGTGGCTGAGCCCTCGACGTGGCGCCCGCCCATATCGGTGAACATGGCGCTGACATTGTCGAACTGACCGACCGACGTGTAGAGCCGCAGCAGCTCCCCCAGCGCACGGTCGATGATGAGCTTGACGCGCGGGTCGGTTGAGTTTTTCCCCGCCTTCCAGGCCGCGCGCCAGGCGTCGATAGCCTGGGTGAAATAACCATCATGAAGATAGGCCACCCCCATGTCGGTGAGCAGGGTAGGCGACCAGCCGGAGTTGGGGTTTTTCGCGAGAAAGGCCTTGAAACCGTCGAGGTCGCCTGGGTGGGCGGGGTCTCGGTAAATCGCGATCGCCTGGGCCAGCGCCGCATCCTCGTCCGTCGTCGTCGGCGCGGCGCGCACAAGCGGTTCGGCCATGTGTGGGTCGGGCACGGCTGCGGATTGGACGGTCGGCGCGGCATCCTGAGTCGCCAGGGCTGGCGAGACGGTGGCCGCGGTGATCAGCGCGGCAAAAACTGCAACAACCTGGCCGGTGAGGAGCCGCCGCACCGACGCAAGAATTGAGGGCGGGCTCATCGCGCGGCCCTGCGCCTGGCGCCGCTGGCTGCCATCCGCGTCTTGGCTCCATCGGGCGAGAGCGCGGCCGACCCGGTCAGTTTCCACGGAAAACAGCCCCAGGTTCCCGTGCCCCAGACCGACGATGTCGGTCCGCTGGCGTTCGTGTTGGTCTGGGTGGTTCGGTTGCCGTTGACGTCGTAGGTGTAGATCACGCAGACGCCGTTATCGTAGCGCGCCGTGATCACCCGCCCGACCTGGTCATAGGCGTAAGAAACGGTCGCGGTCGCGGCGTGGACGTTGCGGGCCATGAGGGCGGCGCAGAGGACCGCCACGATCGGTGCGATCAAGATGGGACGGCGGGGTCCCCGATCCGCCGATTTCCCCCCGCTCACTTGACGAGCTGGGCGAAGACCCAGCGCTGGTAGAAAGTGAGATTGCCCGTGGCGCCGGCGTCGGCGACGTATATCGCAATTACATGCGAGGCGTTGTCACCCGGGACGATGACCTGAATTGGCCCTATGCTTGCGGCAACGTCGTTTTGCCCGGCCCCTTGGGTCCATGTGCTGTCGCCCGTCCCCTGTTGAACGCCATCAAGGGTTATTCGACCCCATTGGCCATGTGTTCCAGCTCCAAGGAACACGAACTGGCCCGTCACCATATACGTATGCTGAATCGTGCTTGCGGGTATGGTCGTCGAACAAGAGTCAAGCGCTACAAACGGGATCCCAGGATCATACGTCTTGGCAACCATCGTCCCGGCCCAATAGGTCGTCGCCGTACCAGGTGCCCCGGTGTTGCTGATCGTCACCTTGCCGGCGGTGTTGGTGATGCCAATCCCGGTCCCGGCGGTGAGTTGGGCCGCCACCGGTGTCGCGCCGGTGGAGCCGATCACCAGCTGGCCGTTGGTCAGGGGCCCCAGCGCGCCAAAAGCCCCGCCGCCAGCGTTGTACTGGATCGAATTGGTGGACCCGACCGGACCGGCGACAATGCAGGCCGTGAGGGCGTTGAAGTTGGCCATGACCTGGGTCGCATCGGCCGTTGTGCCGTTGGTGAGGGTGTTGGGCACCGTACAGGCGGCCCGCGCGTCGTTAGGCGTGGCAAGTGCAACCAAGGCGAGCGTCGCCGCAAGGCTAAGGACAAAGGTCATCCGCATCGTGGGCGTTCCCCGCTTGTATCAATCTGCCACCCGAGACTGAGAACAATCCCGAGGCCATCGCATCAGATCATTCAATACAGCGTATATGACAAACTGAATGTCCGCATACCGACATCAGTCATCATCCCCTCGCGCGGCTTCGATGACCCAACATGGTCTCGCGCAAGACAGATAAGATCCTGCGACAATTTATCGCGGATACCGCCGAGTCAAGAGAAATATTAAAATCAGCGCTCGTCCCGTTCCGGGGGATGACGCCGTATCGGCCACGCTCCACCAACATTCGCAGGGTCCCGGACATCACACACCACCCGGCTCCCCAAGATCGCGTCAGAGTCCGAGCTTGCCGGAGGGGCTCACCTGGCTAAGTTTAGAACGGCGAACATAGGTACGCATGGTGGCAAGGCTCCTATGGCGGGTGTGCCCCATGATCTCTTCATCGGGTACACCATTGCGATACGCCGTGGTGACGAACCCGGCGCGCAATCCATGCGGGCTGATGGGTTCGGCAAGGGTGCCCTTGATGCCGGCCTGACCGGCGCGCTTGAGCAGGATCTGGCGCACGGCGTCGGCGCTTAGCCGGTTAGGGCCGAGCGCCCCACCACGGCTGATCCTCCGGAAGAGCGGGCCGACCGTGAACCCTGCCTGCTCGAGCCATGAGCGGAGAGCCGAGACCGGACAGGTCTCTTCGGCGCGTCCGCGGGTGATCACCAGCTCGGCGCCTTCGCCGCGCTCATCGGTCTTGGACCGCTCGATGAGAATCTTCATGCAGTCATCCGTCCAACTGACATGCGCGACGTCCAGGGCGACGAGTTCGGATCGGCGCAGCGCCCCGGCGAAGGCCAGCAGGAGCAGGGCTCGGTCGCGAACCCCGGCAAATTCCAAGCCACAAGCGCGGCACAGCCTGCGGATCTCCGTCGTCGTCAGCGCCGCCGACCGGCGAGAACGACTGCCATGCTTGCGGGCGATGCCCCTCAGCGTCTCGCGGATCGCAGGGTGCTTGGTGTCCAGGGGGTGGCCGGTGACCCCGCAGGCTCGAGCGATTGCCGCAACCCGGCGGCGCAGCGTCGGCGCGGCATAGCCTTCGCCGGCGGCTGCCAGGTAAGCGCCGACGACCTGGGGTGTGGCCGGCATCGCCTCCAGGGCGTTGGCATTGCACCAGGCGGTGTAGTTGGCGAGATCCGTCGCATAGGCCTTCAGGGTCGACGGGGCGTCCGCAGCGTCCTGGTAGGCCTGCGACTTGGCAAGGGCCATCGCCGCTCGGGCGCTGGGCTGCTTGTCACTAGACCCCAGAGAAGCCTTTAACGTGCTGTCTGACAAACCCTGTTCCCCTGATCATAACACGCGATAATCATGCTTCCCGCGTGTGAAAAAGCCGTTGACGACGGGGACCGCAATCAGAGAAGGACGTTATTTGTGGCTAACTCGGCCAGGAGGGGACCCGGCCTGTGGTGTGCCACGAACGTTGGCCACATCGTGCCACGCTTTTTGGCCACGTCATGCACGGCCGATCACCGGGCTCTCGCGGGCGGCTTCGACGACGGCTTGAGTAATAACGTCCATGCCGTTTACTTCCAGAATTCGACCGGCCTGGCTCAGCAGCCGAACAACCATCCGGAGGTTGGCCGAAGTGTTCCGTTGGATGGCGTTCACGGCTTCGGCGGCGATGCCGCAACCCATGGGCAACGCGAGACCGAGCGCCCGTGGGTCATTGTTCAAGAGAAGTTCCAGCTCGTCGGCCGCGAGCGGCCGATACGAGTGGACGAAGCCGATGCGCGAATAGAGTTGCGGCTGGCGGGCAAGTCGCTTCTCGAACCCGGGCATACCGATCAGAACCACGGCGACGCCGCTTTTTGTCGAACGAGTCGCGGACCGCCTCCAGGGAGTTGACTTTGAGCCGCTCGGCTTCGTCGATGATCACCAAGGTCGCGGGATCCGCCCAATGGCTGTAGCACTGACGTGGCGGTGAGTCCGTGAAAATCGGCACCGTGATCGCCGCCGTCGACAAACCTCACAGTATCATCGAAAACGCCCTTCACGCCCTGGGCCGGACTGATCCCACCCGGATCACGACCTTCACCGACGGCGACAAGATGCTCAGAGGCTATCTCAAGAAGGCGGGTCTGGGTCCGCCTTTGCTCGACTGGGCGCATTTGGCGCGCCGCGTGAAGATCGCCAAGATCACCGCAAAGGGTCTGCGCCACCTGACCAACGCCGAACGCCGGGCGCGGCCGCTCATCATGAAGGCGATGGACATCCTTCATTGGAGGCTATGGCTCGGCCAAATCGGCGGCGCGCGCGATGCGCTGAAACGGGTTGTCAAGTTGCTCCGCCCCTTCGATGTCGACCGCACGCGCGCCAGCACCGCGACGGCGGCGAAAAAACTCCGCGCGGCCATTTGCAAGCTCGAAGAATACATCGAAGGACAAAGCGCCTACCTGACGAACTACGGCCTCCGCCAACGCCAGGGTCGACCTGTCGGCACCGCGACGACCGAGGGCCTGGCCAATGCCTTGGTCAATCGTCGGATGAATAAACTCCAGCAAATGCGCTGGTCCGCGACTGGCGCTCACGCCATCGTCACACTGCGAGCCCACTACCTGAACTACCCGGGACAACCCCCGATCGCGCTCAACCCCCGAGTTTGAACCACTCCCTCTGCTATCGCACCTGTTTCGGCATAAAATCCGCTCTGGAAGGCCGGTCTTACTGAAGTTACAACTACGGAATGAGGATGAAAACTTAGAAGACGGCTAGTCTAAGATGGGCAAACAAGGTCTTGTAGGATCTTGGCTGCTTTTTCCAAACGGGTCCACCGCGCAGACTCTATTGAGCCATACTTGGTGGTCCCTTCATCCACCAGCCTCAGTGAGCGCCGGGCGTCTTCGCAGGCGGCCGCTCTGTCATGAGACATTGCCCTGCCAACGCCACGATTGAAATAGTTGGTCGCGAGGCTGTGGCTGTGTTCGGAACGCCATTCGCCCAGCGGCTCCAGATCGCTTCGCAGTCGCTCTTGGATGGTGATAGCCGTCCCGTAGTCCTCGATCGCTGCGGCCGGCCCATGCCCCTCTGCCGATAGGCGGGCCACCCCTCGGTTCCCGTAGGCGGTGGCCAAATTGTCGCGGTACCGAGGGATCCATTCGCCCAGCGGCTCCAGATCGCTTCGCAGTCGCTCTTGGATGGTGATAGCCGTCCCGTAGTCCTCGATCGCTGCGGCCGGCCCATGCCCCTCTGCCGATAGGCGGGTCACCCCCCGGTTCATGTAGGAGGTGGCCAAATTGTCGCGGTACCGCAGGATCCATTCGCCCCGTGGCTCCAGTTCTTCCCGCAGGCCCTCCTGTATGGCGATAGCCTTCCCGTAGTCCTCGATCGCTGCGGCCCGCCCATGGTCTTCGGCCGACTGCCTGGCATTCCCCCTGTTCATGTAGGCGGCGGCGAGGCCGTTCCGGTATTCCGGTATCCATCGCCCCTTCGGCTTAAGCTCATCGTGCAGGCTCTCGCGGATTGCAATGGCCATACTGTGGTCGTCGATCGCTGCTGCTGGCGTATTGACGCCTGCTGATGCCCGCGCGGTTCCCCTGTTCATGTAGGCGGCGGCCAAGTCGTTGCGGACCCTCGGGATCCATCGGTCCGAGAGCGCCCAGTCCTTCCATATGGCGATGGCCTTATCGTAGTCCTTTATCGCAGAGACTTGCCCATAGCCCTGGGTGGACAGGTGGGCGTTGCCCCGGTTCATATAGGCGGCCGCGAGGTCATTGCGGTATTGGGGCGTCCATCGGTTCTGAGGTGCTAAGTTATCGCGCAGGCCCTCCCGGAGGGCGATGGATTTGCCATAGTCTTCAATCGCCGCACGCGGCCCATGGTGCTGTGACGACGCCCGAGCGGTTCCTCGGTGCATGTAAGCGCCGGCGAGGTGGTTCTGGTACTCCGGTTTCCACCGGTCCCGGGTGTCCAAGTCCCTACGCAGGCGCTCGCGGATGGCGATGGCCTTATCGTAATCCTGGATCGCTGCGCGCGACCCGTGGCCCTCGGCCGACGCCCGGGCCACCCCCCGGTTCATGTAGGCAGCGGCGAGGTCGTCGCACGCACGCTCCGAAAGAACTGTCGCTCCACCGAGTAAAGCTAGCTGGGCCGAAAACGCGGCTATTGCCCAGTCTTGTCGCGACAGTTCCTCGGCCTGCGATCCGGACGCCCATAGCGTGGAGGCGAGGGCGTATGCGACGACCTCGTCGTCTACGCCTCCTGCCCTCGCATGGTGGAGCGCCGTGGTCGCGAATGCCCGAATTATGGCGGGCACCTGTGGGGTATTGTCCTCCGTCTTAAGCGCGACTCCATAGAATTCGCCTGCGTCTATTACCGCCCGAGCAATCATGGCGTGACACATCGCGACCTTCGGCCCGAGCCTAGGGTGAGTTGCGATAGCCGGAGCCAGGTCTTTGAGCCACAGACGATAACGGGCGTCGGGTGCACCGTCCCCGCGCCACACACCCAAGGCAGCCTTCAGCCTGAAAAGCACATATACGAAATTGGCACTGTAGACTTCGTCATCGATCGACTGGCGATCACGCGCCCGATTGAGCGCCAAAGCCAGGGCCTGGAGCGGCGCGCCGGTCCAGTTGGGCGCGGTGCAGCCCACGAGGGCAAAGGAAGTCGGCCGGAACAGCGGTTCCCCGTTGTCATCCTCGCCGGCCCTTTCAAAGGCGATCGGTGCCACGGCGACGAGCGCCGCCTCGTGCGCTATCTCGGCCGCTGCAAGCGCGGCAAGCACAAGGTCCGCTTCTTCCGCGAGTTTGTTCGAACCAAATAGCCTGGGCAACCGATCCAGATAGGCACCGTACAACGCCGAGGCCCCGGAGCCGCCCTTGCGCATCGCCCCCAACATGATCGAAAGCTTCAAGCGGTTGAGAGTCATTGTGTCCACCGCAACGGAAGCTGTCCTACTCAGCGTATATGTTCAATTGAAGTTTGAGACTTCCGCCGCCTGCGGTCAACGGAACGCCGCGCGACACGCCTGGGCTCGCGCGAGCCGAATCCTCGATCATGGATTGACGCTCGGGCCCAGATGCGAGGAATACCGGATTCTGTCCACCCGGCTCACTCTGGCCACCGTCGCCTCGTGTCGGAAATTGAGTGTTGATCAGTCGGCAGCGGCAAAGCAAAGTTTTGGCGCTCAGGAGAGGTCTATGAACGAACTTGTCGAAACTCAGCGACCGCCGCCCTTGCTCCACAGGGCGCTGGCGGAAGCGCGGCTGTTCCTCGTGTTCAGTGGGCGGGGGGGGCTGAGTGCCCTGCGCCGCAGCTTGGCTGTCCGCACAGTCGCTGATTTTGTCGAGGCTCAGCAATTCGAGTTAGCGCCATCGGCTGACCTTGTTGTCGACGAACCGTTGTGGCGCGCTGAGACGCTCCGTCCACACCCGGACCTTCATCATGCTCTGGGACGCGTCCTCGGAGACTGCGAAGAAACCGGAGGGCGCCCGCGCTTCTGGCGGCTGAATAGCCGGGCGTTGGCCATCCTCAACCGCCGCGGGCCGTCGGGCGGAGGCCGCGCACCAACAGGGTTGGCGCGAGTGGATCTGAAGGCACCACCAGGGTTCGGTATGGCCCTGCGTCTCACCGGTTCGGCGGCCAAACGCCTCGGCCGGCAGGAGGATGATCTGTTGTTGCCGGTTCGCATGGCCGATGTCCGTTTCTACCTTACCCAGACCCGGCAGGCGCTACTGGTGTTCGAGATGGTCCATCCTATCGATCTATACCCCGCCGCCGGAAATGTTGTGGAGATATTGCACGCCCTGGCTCACGACGTTGACCGGGTTGCCGACCGTAGCTGGACCAGCGGACTGGGCCGGCTGGACGCCTGGGGTGGGGCGGCGGGATCTGTGACAGTCCCGGAGACTGTCGAACGGGTCTCGGTCTACGACGTCGCGCAACACCTGCTGGGGCCGGAGGGCCGGCTGCACGGTTCGGAGAAAGGCGGTGCACGCGGCTTCACATATGTCATGGCCCGAACGGCGGCCGCGTTGACGGAGGCCCAGGCAGACGAATTGGCGTCGCGCTTAGCTCACCGCCACACTGCCGACTACAGCCCCGCCGGCGTTCCCGCGACGGCGGTCATTGCGCGCAGCTTCGAGACCGTGGTCCATGCGTGCACCCTAGAGGGTGGCGCGCTACTCGTCACGGACTGCAGGGTCGAGTTTCTGAAGACCTTCCTATCGAACGTCGCCGACCACGCTTATCTGATTCTAGCTTTGGCGGCCCGGAAGGAGTTCGTCGACCTGCTCGACCTGTCGCAGGACGCTGCCATCACTATCGAACACGAAGATAAGGCCCGTCACGCGACTTTGACGGAAAAGCTGGCTTCCATGACCCGGCTACAAGAGCGGCTACTCAACTTCCGTCTGACCCATAGGTTCTCTCTGGCCAGCTTGATGTCGAACCATAATCTGGTTCACGCAGCTTGGCGTAAGGCCTTCGGCGTGGATCGGTTGTTGGCGGACGTGTCAGGGGACGTGGTGGCGGCGGAAAGCTACCTCGAGCGCCGGGAGCGCGAGCATCGCGCGGCGGCTCGGGAGCAGCGCGACGCTGCCTTCGCCTTTTGGACGGTGATCGGCGCTTCGATCGTTGGCGCCTTCGGGCTCCTAGCGGCCGGTAAAGCGGTTACCGACCCGATAGCCGACGCGCTGGGCGTTGCTAGCCCATCAAAGGTGATGGCCGACGAGGTCGCGCGCACGCTTGGCCGGCATGTCGCCACTCTTCCCGATACCCGCGGGATCGAGGTCGCCTTGGGCTGGGCACCAGTGGCCGCCGCGGTGATAACCGTCTTTGTGGGCGTGTTGTTCGCCGCTACCCGCTATCGGATCGCTCGGAGCCAGCGGATCGGTCATTCTTGATGTCACCGCAACTCCGGCGCTCCAATTCTACGGCGAATTTCGCGATTGCGAACCAATCGGGTGGCGAGCGACGTCCATAATCAGCAGTCAGCGGATCGATCAGGCCGCGAGCATCGCGTGCATCCGCACATGCGCCAACTCGATTACCTATCGCGAAATTTGCGACCCCCCGGTTCATATTGCCTGCGGCTAGGTCGTGCCGCAACGGAATGTCCCACGCTCCTTCAGAATCTAAGACGGCGCCCCCCTTGGCTTTTCCCCGATAGGTATATGCTCTAGCCAAATCGGTCCGCAGCGGTGGGTCCAATACGTCCTTGGGTGCCAAAAGGGCGCGGAGGGCCTCCATGCCCCAACCGCCCGATCGTGGTCCTCAATCGATGCCCGTGGGCCACAGCCCGCGACGCGATGTATTGCCTTTCCTCGTCGCATGTAGGCGACAGACAGTTCATTTTGCAGGCGCGGTGTCCACGCGCCCTTAGGCTCTAAAAGAGCGTGGACTTCCTCCAATATTGCAATCGCCTGATCATAGTCTGCGAGCGAAGCCGCTGGTCGATAGTCTTCCTTGGCGATACCACGATTTATGTAGGCGGTAGCCAAGCTAATTCTTTGAGATGGGTCGGAGGTATCCTTGGGTTCCAATTTTGCCTCAGCCGCCAGCATACCTTCGATCGCCCGATCGTAATCGTCGATTGACGCCTCGGGTCCGTGGCCAGCGGCCGACAGTTTTGCGTTCCCCCGGTTCGAGTAGGCCAGTGCCAGGTCATTGCGCAAAGGCAGGTCCCAGA
>Ga0075030_100000421_pt1 | contig 36409 bp, 42 predicted proteins | sample LitLauG_LLR_2012_FD_71393 | JGI IMG/M metagenome (GOLD analysis project Ga0075030, IMG submission 71393) | Freshwater sediment microbial communities from Pennsylvania, USA - Little Laurel Run_MetaG_LLR_2012 | ecosystem: Environmental > Aquatic > Freshwater > Creek > Sediment | place: USA...
TGTAGAGACTGCTATAGAGTTCTTACCGCGTCCCCGCCAATGGGGTTCAACACTTCGCGCGGCGCCGCTGGCGCCGGCCAACACCGGCTGAATTGGCGCCGTTTCTCCCCGGCCCTAACACATTCGAGCGCATATCACAGAGACGTTCGGCACGGACGAGGCAGTGCAGATCGCGTTTGGCACGGGAGACCGAGCGGAGGGACTCAAGAGCCTCTACCACCGGCAACTCCGGAAGGTGGCGCGGTTCGTGCGTTACTTTGAGATGCGCGATCGTGACCACCGGGTCGTGTACTTCCTGTTCTTCGCGTCGAACAACACGCTGGGCCACCTCAAGATGAAAGAGGCGATGTGGAAGGTCGATCCCCTGGGTGACTTCACGTTCTCTGATGCGACCGATCCGAACCAGGCATTGCTCTTCAGTGCACCATCCACTGCGCCTCTTGCGGAATCCCTCACTGCCAAATTCAGGGGTGCGGAGCAGATCCCAGTCCAGCGTGTTGAAGCGTATGTCCTTGATGAGACTGCGTACCTGCGCAAGCACATGGGCGAGGCACTCCAGCACCTCGAAACCAACAAGCAAGTGCTGGTCGCCGAGACGAAGACGGACGGAAAGAAACGCCGGGCAAAAACCTTCCCGAACCAGGCACTCGTCACCTTCTTATAAAACGGAATCCGTTCGCGGAACATCCTGCCTAACCCATCGTGATCTTGGCCAACAATGGGGGTGGCTGATCCGGGTCCGAAACGGCGCAATGGACTTCGACGTTCCAGAGCTTCGCAGCACTCAAATACTCCCAGTGCGGAAGACTGGCAACTCGCGTCACTTCGATGGCCTGCCCGAGCAACAAGTAGAAGCGCATGAGTAACTCATCTTCGGGCGATGTGCGTTGCAGCGCGATCCCCCTTGCATCCATCGGATTCGGGCATACGCCACCATCGCAATGGAATGTGATCAGGTACTGATCCAACGCGAGAATGATGTTCGTCCAGACGTGCGGTGCGGTGACGAGAACACGATCCATGAAGGCCGTTTGCATCGTGCTGTCCTTCAGGGCCTGGCCACAGATGAGTAAGAACGTGAAGATTTGGTGCAGGTGATTATTGACGTGATCGATTTCTTCTCGGCGTTCCACATCGAACGCTCGACCATTGGCGGACCGGTCGAGTTCTTTGACGGATTCCAGGTTCGCGAGCGCACTCTGCAACTCGGCATCGCTCGTGAGTGATGATTTCACTTGGCCCACTGCCACAACTGACTCGCAGGGATAGTGTCTGATGCCTCCAGCAGTCTCGAAGCGGGGGCAGACTTGGGCATTTGCGATGATGATGTCGAGTTGTTTGCTCACCTTTCCTTGCGAGTCGAAGACGAAGCCGGTGGAGATCTCGAACCGCGCCGAGAGGTAGCTGCGGAGGAATCGCCGGATTATCTCTTCCCGTCCTACGCCGAGTTCACCGGGGTGGCCTACCATCCGCTCTGCGAGATCGGCACGCATCCGCTTCCCAGCGGCAGCGAGCATTTCCTGGAGGCTGAAACTCTTCACATGCCCTAGTCTACCTGCTTAGGTGCGGCATTGCGCGCCTGCGGCAAGTCTCGCTCGTAGACTTGGATCCACTCGTCGTTCTCGTCCAGCTCCGTCAAGGAAATGCCATAGCTGAAGGAACATTGGAGACGATAGCTTGAGATCTCCGGTTTGGTCGCCATGTACGCCTTGAACCCGTCGGTCAGCTTGAGTTGTTCCGCGTCCTCAGCGACCAGAAAAAGGAGGATACGCGGTGTCGGACCATGGATGTCCCACCCGCAGAGGCGGGCGCACTGGTCGCGCCGTCGCAGCACGTCATCAACGTCCGTTGCCGAGAACGACGCGCCTTTGGGCTTAAAGACGTACGTGATGAGCACCAGATCGTCGCCCAGATGCGCAAGGTAATTGAATCCCCAGAAATCGTGGGGCGTTTCGAGTTCCTGCGCGATGACCATGTCCTGGAACTTCTCGATGAGGAGCTTGTACAGGGCAAGCTCGATGTAGTCAACGGGCTGTGGCGACTCCGTGAGTTGTTCGAGCGCAGCCTTGTATTCAACGCTGAGCGTCTTGGCTCGCGGGACCGTGATCTTCCAGCCTTTGGGCGTGCGAGCCACGTTGGGCGCGGCGATATGCTCCCAGTAACAGGTTCTCGTTGCGGGATCGCACAGGAGGATGAGGACGGGCAAGCTGTGCCCCGTCCAGTAGTTGAGGTGCTTGAGCGCGCCGCGATACACGAACCCGTCGTCGGTCGGCTCGGCAAGATAGCTCGGCCCCGTTTTTATCTGGACGGCGAACAGCCGTCCTTGGCTCTTGCGGTCATCCCGCAGGATTTCGACGTACCCATCAATGCCGAGGTCGTCTTTGGGGATCTCACGGAAGATCCAGCGTAGCGAGTCGCGAACAATGTCTTCGACGAGACGCCGACCACGGTCGCCCAGCTCGGCGTCCTCTGAATACTCCGGATAGTCTGCGTCAGACATGATTCGTCGTTGCTCTTCCTCTGAGCCTAGTCCTCATCCTCATCCTCGTCATCTTCATCTTCGGCGTCTTCATCATCCTCTTCGTCGGCATTGAACGAGATGACCTCGATGTAGTGAAGACTCTTCTTGTCGAGTAGTTCGACGAGCTCTTCCTGCTTGTCCTCGTCCATGTCGACCACGATGGCCCACGTGACCCACTCAACGGAGTACTTGCAGCACTGCCCGATCAACCGGTCCTTCTCTCCCTCATGTGGACCGACCTTCAGCTCAAGCACGAGCCGGTCGTCGATACGGACATCAGGGATGCCGGCGTCCGTCCGGACCCGCTTTGCGACCTTGATTCGCCGGCCATCATCGGGAGCCTCAACGCCGCCCAGGTTCGCCCGGAGATAATCAACCAGGTCATCGGTGTATTCGTCCTCTGAATCGAAGCCCTCTGGCTCCCAATCATCGAGCAATTCCCAGATGAGATTGCATAGCCACCCGCCTTCTTTTCATAACCAGTCGTCCTGATTCCGGCGTGTGCCACTCGCGCGCGAGAGGCAAAACGGGGCTACCTTCGAAATCTTCCAGACTCACTCGCCAGGTTTCGGCAATCCTGGGTGAAGGTATCGCGTGTCTTTGCGCTTGGTTTCCGCCTGCTCGCGGATGGCGTTATCCCAACCGCAAAGCGCCCTTTTTCGCGAGCCAATGTGCCAAGGCCGTGTTTACCAGGATATTCATCGAACTATCCCGGTCATCAGCGATCTTCTTCAGCTTCTTGTGCAGAACCCGCGGCATTGTGATCGTAGTGTCCCGGACCATCCGCTCTTCGGCGCTTACCAGGGCGGCGCGTGTGAGGTCCACGGCATCGAGCGCCGCCAGCGCCATCATTGAAAGATCCCCGCGATAGCGAATTAGGGTACGCAACGCTTCGTTGATGCCTTCGTTCAGGCGGATGGCGAGCTTGATCGTCTGCTCCTTTGCCTCGGCCACAGCCTTCTTCTGCGCCTTTTTCGCTGCGGAACTGGTCTCCAGCCGAACAATAGGTTTTGAGGTGTCGGTCATATCCGTATGCCTTGGCAAACAAAGGTCGTACAGGCATTACGGTACCACTTTTGGCCAGCACCCGGAATCGCAGCGGAAGGCTGACAGCGTGACTTTGCTCACCCGGCGACGGGTCGATATGGCAATTCAAAGAGCATATCCCGGTTTACGCGAACGTTGAAACGGTAACCGACAGGCACCTTGATCGTGGGTTGGATGTTCAGATTACGGCGGGTCACATCGGCCCCAAGCTGGGAGATGTTGCCGGCGACCGCACTACCGGCCGTCTCCGCCGCCGATGGATATCCGAGGACAGTTCCGCGCCGCGTCTGCGAGAGTTGGAAGGCTGCACTGAAAGCACTGGTGAGTAGGCCGAAGCCCACCAGCCGCTTGTAGTGGTTGTCCACATCGTGACGAAGGCCGGCATGGCCCCTTGCATCCTGCCCTGCCATGCCGTCAAGGTTGATCGAAGATCCATCCGGGAAGATGAGGCGGCTCCAGACCACCTGAATACCATCCTGGCCGTACCCAACCCGAGAGTCGTAGGTGCCGACCAGACGGGCACCTTGCGGAATCAGCAGGTACCTTCCTGTCGCCGTGTCGTAGACGTTCTCACGAACCAGCGCCTTGATCTCGCCGGGCAGATCTGAATTTAGAGCCTGTTCGAGTACAGCCGGTATGTCCCACCCAGCTTTGATCTCGTACGGGCCGGCCGGTTTCGTTCGGGTAGAGTTCAAATAGTTTTCGGCGGAGCCCGCTCGCGCCCGCGCCAGGAAGGCCTCCTTGCGGTCCTGCATGTTTTGCGCCTCATACTCCTCCGTCGGGCTGTTCGTCTGACCGGAGATCGGCAGTCCGGGAACGACTCCGTTCCCCGTCCCGCCAAGTCCGGGCGTTGTTGCCGGCGATCCTTGTAGCGACCGGAGCAGTCCAGCAAGCTGGGAGCTGCCCCCGTCAGAGGCCGTGGGAGTCGGACCTCCAGTGCGGCCGAAGCCAGTGCCGGTAGCAGCTTGGGAAGTGGTCGGGGAGTCCATCGCCTGCATTTCGCGTTCATACGCCAGGGCCAATCGCTTTTCTTCCGGTGTCGGTTCGCGATATTGCGGCGCGTTCGACGGGGGTGGGTACGAGGGCGGTGCGTACATCCGCGAAGCGTTCGGATCGCCGCCAGGAGCGACCGGAGCCTGGCCGGGCGGTCGCAGCTCTTCTGCTTGCGCAGGTTGGCGATCTGCCGAACCGCCTACGATCCCTGCTCGATTGGGGATCTGAGCCGCGATAACCTTACCGGCATCCGTCGCCGCAGTCAGTCCCTTCGCATCGTCCGGATGGAAGCCTGTCTGAAATGACCGATTGCCCCGCGTGACGATGCCGTACCCGACCAGGGCGGCGACTGCGAAGACCACGACCAGGACCAGTATCCCCGCTCGCTTGCTCAATCGGACAGGGGAAGGCGGGTGAGGATGCAGATCCAGTCCTGACGGAGATTCGATCTCTTTCACCGTCTCTGTCGTGTGTTTCATCGCGCCTTCTCCTCCAGGGCCTTCGAATACGGATCTTCCTTCGACGACACCTTCCCTCGATAGGTGCCACGAATGACTTCCGCACGCCGGGTTTTCTTGCCCACACCGAGAATAAGAGCCCCTCGCTCGAACAGTCGGTCGACGATGTACATGTCACCCTTGACCCGGTAATTCACCATCTCCGGGCCGTCGGTACCGAGCACAACAAGGACCGGAGTCTCCCGATGTGCGGCATTCGGAGTCATCTGAATAAACGTCTTCTTGCCGTCGTCAATCACCCGAATCGGCCGCATATTCTCATCGCCACCCTGGATCCGATAATCGAAATACAGGTTCTCCATCGATTCCACCGGCGCGACCTTTACGGCCTCGGCTTCCTCCCGGCGGCGCTGGTCCTCCGCGAGGCGAGCTTTCCATTTCAGCGATTCGTTCTCCGGATACGCGAAGGCGATGCGCGCCAGGTAATCTTCCGGTTTCGAGATGAGCCGCACATAGTAAGCGCGCCGATCCGTTGTAACCAGGAGATTCGTGTCCAGCCCCGACTGCTTTGGTTTGACGACAATCATCGACGTGGTGAGATCGCCGCTCCCCGAAGTCGCGGGCGAGATGATCCACCGCACGGAATCACCGATCTGGGGCTCGCCGACGAGCTTCTCGCCTGCCTCCAGTTCCACTACGCAAACTCGCAAGGGCGCGCAAACGAGCGTTGGCAATCCGGCTCCGTAGGTATAGAGCACACGGCCGTCCTTGCCGGGAGCGGGCGTGTGATTCTCCGTCATCCAAGCCTGTCCGACACTCAGCGCTTCTTTGGCAGCCGGAGGCAGAGGCACATCCTTCACTGGTCTGAAGTCCTTGGGAACCTCAGACACCGGGCTCCCGGGAGCGAGGGCGGAAACCGCGCCGATGGAAGTGGGAGAAACTGCGGGATCGGGCGAGTCGAGGGTGTTGATGAGCCGGTCGAATGGATACTTGGCGGGATCTGGGATGCCCTCCTGTTTGACGGTCCGTGCCGGCGGAGTCCGCTGAACCCGAACTGGCGGGTTCTTCTGCGAGTCGTTCGGGCGCTGCTGACCTGCAACAACTCCGGCGACGGCGAATAGTAGCAATGGTGTGACTATTGGCTTCATAAAATACCTGCTATAGGACTCTTGACCAGCTCACGTTGGTGACGTAGATGCCCAGCGGGTTGATCCGGATCAGGCGCTCATCGCTGGGTGGGTTTACGGCAATTGTGAAGGACCCCTTCCACCGTTCCTCCGATTCCACTTGACCGGCGAGACCTCTGTTGGTCTCCGTCCATTCGACTTGATACGTTCGGTCACTTGCTGCAAAAACGGCTTTCACGTCGACATCAACGGTCTTCGTCTGCGCACGCTGGTACGGTGGATCGCTTCGGAAGAATTCGCCGATTTCCACTTGTGCCGGACTGCCGTTAGCGATCATGGCGTAGACGCGATCGATTGCTTTCCGTTGCGCAACACCGTCCGTTGTGACGGAGCGGAGATCGCTTACCCACTGAAACAGAGCAGCCCGTTTCAGACGGTCGTCGGCCTGACTGGCCTGATCAGCGGGCCCAGCTGCCAGGACGCGTCCCAGGCTGTCCACGGCGACCACGTAAGGAACGGTTTTTGCCTTCATCGAAAGCGCGATCAGCCCTCCCGTCTCCAACGTCGTGATCAGCAGCGCCAGGAACGCCGCTGTGCGCCAGTTCTTTGCCCGCGTTATGAGACTGCCATACCGTTCATCCCACTCGCGGCGCGCGGAGAGATAGGGGCTCGATTCTGGAGGCCGATGCTGATTGCGCAGCTCCGGTTTTGACTGGGCGCTTTCCACGGCGTTTGCCGTCGCCCGGCCGGGCGCTGGTATTTGTGCTTCTGCAAGATTCATTCGGATCCCTCACTTCCTGTATTCAGTGGCGGCGGTGCCGCATGCGGTGCGTGGTCAGGCGGAATAGCAGACTGGGCCGCCCGCACCATCGCAGTGGTCTTGAGCATTCCCCGCGAGATTCTTGTGCTCTGACTCAACCCGCCTGACTTACGTGGCCCGCCGGACGGAGGCGGCACTATGGGCGGGGTGTCATTAGTCCCACTCGCTGAAGATGCCGACCCATCACCCGCGGACGGCGATGCGCTCAACTGCTGCACTGGGGCACTGACCTGCTGGCCGTTGCTGCCTCCATCCGAAGCAGAGGCTGAAGGTGCCGGCGGACTCACCTGACCGCCGTTACTGCTCGCGGTTGGCGCAGTTGCTGCACCACCACCGCCCGCACTGGGCTTCGGTGCAGAAGCACCTGAGGCGGCTCCGGCCGCGCCACCGCCGCCTAAACCGCCAGAACCGCCGGAGCCCGCGGCACCCCCAGCACCGCCGGCCCCCATGCCGGCAGCCTGACTCACACTCATCGCACCGCCCTTCGTCGCAAGGACTTTGGCGCCAAGAGCCACGCCACCGGCAACCGCAGTGCCCGCCAACAGTGCACCTTGTGCGAGGCCGCCGACTACTCCTACAGCGTCACCTCCCGTAAATGCTGGTGTACCGCCGAGAATCGCCGCCGTAAACTTGGGGACGTTCCAGCAGATCATCAGCAGGAGCACCGCAGACGCAGCGATATCGAGGGCGTCCACCGCCGGTTCTGCACTCCCAGGGATAGCCCGTGCTGCCACCACCCAGCCGTTCGTCAAAGTCAGCCCGGCCCCCAGTAATAAGTAGAGGACCATCACCTTCACGCCGGTGGACACGGCCAGAGAGATGTAGCGTTCCACGTAAGGCGCGGTCCAACGCGAACCGCCGAAACCCAGGAAGATGAATCCGGCGCCGACCACGAGATAGCTTTCGACTAGCGTCACAACAAGCTGGACTGTCAAACCGAGGAAAGCAAGAAATGCGAGCAGCGCCGCAAACACCAGCGACAGGGCCGTGCCAATGTTGCCGAGCCAACCCGAACTGGCAGCCCCGCTGAGCAGGTTTCCAGTGATGTTAAGGCCCTGGACGAGGATGTCCGTAGGCGCCAGCGATCCGAGGCCGGAGGCATTCTGCCCAATCTGTTGAAAGCTGTTGATGATCCGCGGAATCCAGTCCGCGCCGAAATTCAGGAGCGCGAAGAACGCGCCGATGAACATCATCTTGCGGATGAGCGCCGCGGTCCAACCTTGGAGGTCCGCCCGCTCGAGGACCAGGATCGCGGCGGTCCAGGCGAATTCAATCAAGGCAAGCAGTCCGAATAGACGATTGGCATAGCCGGCTGCCACCGTCAGCCACGTCATCCGAACGGCGCGGAACTGGTCCAACATCGCGCTTGGCGACGTCTGCGCGTTCGCCACATGGGCAGTGCCCAGGAACGCCAGCGCGCAAACTGCACACAGAACTGCCGGATTTCGCCATCGCTTGCGGACCGTCATCGCCACTCCCCTCTCGGAGCGCAGCGACCATTCTCCCGGTCCCTGCGCTATTTGCCGGCTTCGTACCCTTTGCCGTCGCCCTTACGCTCTTTGAAGTTGAAGACCGATGCCACATTGGCCGCGTTACAGACGCGCCCTTCCGTGGTGCTCGACCACGTGGCAGGAGCCTTATCGCGAATCGGCCGGCATTGATCCCTGACTTCTACTGCAAATTCCGAATGCTTTCGGAACCAGTCTTCGATGGTCGGTTGTGCAGCGGCCCTCAGATCCCCAGCGCCCGCCGCCTCGACCTTTTGCACAATTGGGCTCGGCGGCTCCCTCGTACAGCCACCGAGCAACAAAACCAAGACAATGAAAGGAAGAAAACACAGCCTCATTCCTACATCATTGACCGGCCTGGTAGCCCCGTCCATCCCCTGTCCGCCCGCCAAATGTGAAGAACTTCTCAGATGCCGATTCGCTCGCGGCTTGGCGCTGAATCTGGGCCGCCTGAAACGCCTGCTTGCTTTGCAGATCGGCCAGCATCAACTGCCGCAGCTTCATGATCTGTTGCACCTGTTGCTCAGCGATTTGGTTCGCTACCTGAAGCGCCTGCATCCGCCCATCCGAGGATTGCGCCATGATCCGGAGGCGATCCAGCACGGCTTGTTCGCTCTGTAGTTGCTGCCCCTGCAGTCCGGCAGCGCGGAGCGTGCCGAGGGTTGTGTCGAGGCTGGTCTGCGACCAGTCCCGGTAGTTCAAGTACCAAGCACCGGAGTTGTATCCCCAGCCGCGGAACCGGTTGCGGAACTCCGCGTCGAGATTGGCCATCGAGTAGGCAATCGCTCGGCCGCCCTGAACGATACGCGCCAAGCTGGCGATATCCGACGTGATCGGCCCGAAGACCTGAGACGGCAGTTGCGCGGTGTTCCTGGTCATATCGAGAACCATGCGAATTTCCTGGGTCAATTGCTCTCCCTGCCGCAGGTAAGAATTGATCAATTGCAGATTGTTGGCGAGTTGCGTCCACTCCGTCGCAAAGCCGCCCACAACGCCGGCGTTCGCCTGGCGGTCGACCGTGAATGCGACGCCGACCATTGCCAGCAACGCCGCGCCGCGTTTGATAACAGGTTTCATCTGATGCTCCTTTCCAAAGCCAGTTGTTCTTCCAGATAACCCGCCCAGTCTCCCAAGCCGCGCATTCGGAGCCAGGCGGACTGCCAGTCCTCCCCATACTTCGTGATGGTGTTCTCAACGAGTTGGCGTTCTTCGCGGCTATTGACACCAACGAACGAAAGACCCACGCCTCCCATCCCGAGCGCAATTGACCGCCGGCCAATCGGAGACACGACGTAGTATTGCCGCTTCGGAATGCTGGTCTGAACGATTGAAATTTCGCGTTCGTTTAATCCGATTGACTCGTAGAACTGCCGTGACGCCGGATTCGCCGCTTCCGCATTGGGAAGCAACATCTTCGTCGGGCACGACTCCAACACGACGTCGCGAATCGGCGAGTTGAAAATGTCGGAGAGATTCTGCGTCGACAAGAGTACGACGCCGTTCAGCTTCCGGAGCGTTTTCAACCAATCCCGCACGCGTTCACGAAAGAGCGAGTGGCGCAGGTATACCCAGGCTTCGTCGAGCGGAACTAGTGTCGGCGATCCGTCGAGCCGCTTTTCGATCCGCCGGAACAAATAGAGAAGGACTGCGACGACAGCCTTTTCGCCCATGTTCATGAGGTGTTCCGTCTCGAAGGTTAGAAACCGGCCGTTGCCGAGCATATCTTCATCGGCATCGAGCAAATGCCCCATCGTTCCGCCCAGCGTGTAGTATTGGAGTGCTTCGCGAACCTCCGTATCCTGGACGTTCGCGCATAGCTCCGTAAGCGTCCGCGTCGGAGAGCCCTGCAAAAGAGTAACAGCCTGTCCCAGCGCATTCCGCTCCCGTGGAGACACCTTAAAGTCCTGCAGGGTGCATAGACTTTCGAGCCAATCGACCGCCCAAGCGACGTCCCCTTGCGTGTCGATGTCTCTGAGGGGGCAAAAGGCCCAGTGGGTCAGTTCTCCGCCGATGTCGTAGAACTCCCCGCCGGCCGCCTGAGTCAGCGTGAAGAGAGAGTATCCCTTGTCAAAGGCAAAGACCTGCGCGCGCGGATAGCGGAACCACTGGGCGGCAGCGAGCCCGAGAAACGTGGACTTGCCAGCCCCCGGCGGACCGATCATAAGGGTGTGGCCCAAGTCCCCCACGTGGAGGTTGAATCGGAACGGCGTCGCGCCAGTTGTTGCCGCGTAAAGCAGGGGCGGACTGTTCAGCGGCATGAGCGGTGACGGATTATCCTTGTCCCCTGCCCAGACGGCCGTGATCGGCATCAGATCAGCCAGGTTCAGCGTGTGCAGAATTACCCGCCGCACGTTCCGGTAGCCATCGCCCGGAAGGCTTCCGCGCCAAGCCTCCACGGCGTTCACCGTCTCTGTGCGACAGGCGAACCCAAGATTCTGGATCGTTTTGACGACCAGGCCAGCAGCTTCATCCAGCCGATCTTCACGCTCGTGGGCGCAAATGATGACTGTGTTGTAGACGCAGAATTGGACATCGCCGCTACTGGCGACGCCCATCGCTTCCTCGGCATCCGCGCTCATCTCCTGAGCGAAGAGGTTCACCGCCCCTGTTTCAATCCGCAGAAGCTGGTCCTTCCAGCCGCGCACCTTGGACCGCCACTTCCGCCGCGTCTTATCTAGCAGCCCGCGGGCTTCTTCGGGATCCAGGAGAATCGCTCGTGTGTGCCAACGGTATTCGATGGCCAGATTGTCCAGCGCCCCCAGAATGCCGGGGAAGCTGACCCGCGGAAAACCGTCAATGGCAATGACCCTTAGCGACTTTCGACCGATTCGCGGCGCCATTCCGCCAACGAAGTCCTCTGTCGACAGCAGGTCATTCAGGTATGTGGGGACCGCGGGTTGGGCGACGGGATGATCCAGAGTTGTAACGCAACGGTGGACAAACTGGAGCAGGTCATCATGAGGCTGCGAAAATCCAAGATCGTCCACAGTTCGGTTCAATAACAAGCGTTGGACTTGAAACAGCGAGCTGAAGACATCGCTGAAGGTATCGACTCGGCTACGGAAATAGTCGAGAGCCCGGCGCGCGAGAGACTTAAGTTCCTGGGCGCCGTCAAACATCCAGCCCTTCACCCGCTCCTCGGTTTGCGCGGGCGGCAGGTATGTCAGGCTCAGGAAGTACTCGCTCTCGTAATGGACGCCCTCCGCCGAAAATTGCTGGCGGCGTTCCTCGTCGATCAGCGTGGTGATCGGATCGGGGAAAGCGCCTGGCCCTGGGTACTCGGGTGCCCGCGAGCGAATGGCGTCGCACTGGATCATCCACCCCGTACCGAGTTTCAGAACAGAATTGAGGCGGGCGCTGAGGGCCGCCATTTCGCCGTTGGTCGCGGAAGCCATGTCCGGCCCACGGAAGGTCCATGCAGCCAGCAGTGCGCCGTCCTGAAGCAGCATCACTCCGTCATCGATCAGGGAATCGTACAGCAACAGGTCTGCAAGACCCTGAGCGCGAGAGCGATGTTCCGTGAATTGCATGGTCACCTCCAGGCCTTCGACGTCGCCGCCGTTTCGCCGCGTAAGCGTCCCTTTGCCGGGTAGAAGGGTCGATACTTCACGTGCCGAATGTAGACCTGCCTCAGCATCGGGTCGGACCGCCCCATCCTCGACAAGACGGCAATCGCCGATATCCAGAGGGCAATCCCGGCAGCGATTCCCCACCAGGTCACCAAGGCGAACATGAGCATCGCGGACATCAGCGCCGCAAACAGGACCAATTCCCGGTCGCCGCCCAGGAGCAAATGTGGGCGATTGGCCGACTGATGTATCAGGATTTCGCGCGGTTTCTCCATAGCGTCCTCACAGCACCGTCGCGCCGCCAACGCCGAATAGCGTCGTCATGAACCCAGCGCCAAGCACCAGGAACGCGATGGCCAGCGCGGCTACACACGACCGTCGCGCAAACTCGCTCAGCTCGCCGCCGAAAACCAGCGTGCCGCCGGCGACCATTAAGGCAATTAGCGAAATGGACAGCGCGACTGGACCCGTCAGGGACTGCGCAATCCGGTTGAGCGGCGTCTCCCAAGGGAGACCGCCTCCACCTCCGCCTGCAAAGGCGGCCGGCGCGGCCAGCAGTAGAAAGCCGATAAGAAGCGTCCTGCTGCGGAATCGGGATCGTTGAAACATCATGGACTCCTTTTGAAGTGTGTTTTAGACGTATTCGACCGCGTACCGACCGGAGTCGTACCCGGTGACAACCAGCAACTCCCGAACCTTGCGGCCGGCCGCGAGGTCGGACTCCTCGTCAATAAAAATGACGAGATCGATTGCCTCTGCAATCAGACTCTGTTGGGGCGCAGCAGTAGCCTCGGCCACCAGGCTTTCCAGCCGCACCAGGCCGCTGACGGCATCATTCGCGTGGACGGTTGCAGCGCCGCCGGGATGCCCGGTATTCCACGCCTTCAACATGACGTGCGCCTCGGCACCTCGGACCTCACCGACGACAATTCGCGTCGGCTTCAGACGCATCGACGCGCGCAGGCAATCCAGCATGGTGACCGAACCGACAGCCCGAAGATCCACATAGTTCTGGACGGGGCACTGCAATTCCATCGTGTCTTCAATCGTGATCACGCGATCATATGGCGCGATGCGCGCCAGGGCATGGAGAATGGCATTGACCAGGGTCGTCTTTCCGGAGCCCGTCGAGCCCACCACCAAAATGTTTTTTCTCTCCCTCACCGCAAGCTGGATAATCTCGGCGTGGGAGAGCCCAGCTACAAGATCCAGGAAGATGCCGCGACGGCGGAGACGGTTCACCGGGTCGTGCTGTCTGCTGAGAATCCCGCCCCGCTCGTAGTCGTCCAGCGTGAAAATGCGCCGGGGCCGTTGCCGAATCGCGAACACAGGCCGGGAGGTGACCGGCGGGATGATCCCTTCGAAGCGGCTGCCGTCAATGGGCAACTCCGCTTCCAGGAATGGCCGGTCGTAGTTGATGACCGTGCCCTTTTGTGCCGCAATCGTGCCCATGGCGGATTGAGCTTGTGCCGGCGGCATCTCACCCACGCACTCGAATCCCTCGCACTGCCGCTTCACCCACAGGCGGGAGTCCGGGTTGAGGACGATATCCTCGGTCCGTTCGTCCGACAACGCACGAAGAACCAAATCGCCCAGTTCCCGTCTGAGCTTGGCCTCGAGGCGAGCCTGTTGATCGATCGATGTAATAACGGTGTGAGCCAGCATTTCAACCCTCCAGCTTGACATTCTCCATACAGCTTGTACAAGCTAGCTAGTAATGCTGATTATCCACGGAGATCGGCACTTCGTCAAGGGGGTATCGATGAATAACCGAACCAGGGTCGCAGTGGAACGGCAAATCACGGCGATGGGAGCCGATGTTTTTGAAGTTGGACTCTTCAAACCGAGGGTACCCGGCGACTCCTCCAACGAGCCTGAGATGCTGCCGCGCGTGTGGGATAGGGAGACTCTACTCCGGTCCGTTTCTTGGCTCTCCTACCAAAACGCCAACGGTCGCAACGTTTATGTCCGCCTCAAAGGAGAGCATCACCTTAGCCTGGTGGACGACCTTACGGCCGCAGCAGTCCAGAAAATGAAGAACGAAGGATTCACTCCCGCCCTCGTTGTCGAGACGTCTCCCGGGAACTTCCAGGCATGGCTAAATCATGGACGGGTTCTGCAAAAGCAGCTCTCCACGCTGGCTGCCCGGACGTTGGCCGAGCGTTTCGGAGGCGACAGGGGAGCCGCCGATTGGCGGCACTTCGGCAGATTGGCAGGACTGACCAATCGAAAGCCCAAACATCGCGCGGAGGACGGCCGGTATCCCTTCGTGCATCTCGTACAGGCAACCGGCCAATCGTACCGAGCCGCCGAGAACCTTCTTCAAGAACTGTCGGCGCAACTCTCCGAGCGACAACGGACCCAAAGGTCTGCGCCGCACACAGGTGATGCTGTCAAAGCCCGCCTGACCATCGATGATTTTCGAGCCAAGCCAGTCTATAGCGGCGACGGCAACAGGATCGATCTCGCCTACACGGTCTACGCCTTAACACACGGGGTTAGCGAGGCCGACATCCGATCCGCCATCGCCTCACGAGACCTGTCGAAGAAGGGGCCCGAACAAAGGCAGCTCAACTACATCGAGCGGACAATTCGAAAGGCTTGCTCGACCCTAGGAAGGTGAACACTACCCGCCTGCAATCGGCACCTATTCTTGCGCCGTGTAATGCTTGATTGGCGAAGCGAATCCGGAGCGTCGCATTAGTATCACGGCAAGAAGACCGCCGGCGAGAACGTCGAACGACATGCAGAAGCCGGGCCACCATGCCGGGACGCCTGGATTCTGAATCAACAGGTGATGAAAGAAGTCGAAGATTCCGTGTCCTGCGAGAGCGGCCGCAGTCAGCCAGAGGCTCTTCTTGAAACCGATCACCGCCAGTGCCAGGAACACTGCTGCTGCCAGAGATTCCAGCGCGAGCACCGGCGCGGAACCTCCCATGGCCGCAAACAAAATGTAGTAATGCCCAACCACAACCAGCACCGTGGGATAGAAGACACGCTCGCGGTCGAATCCGGACACCATCGCGAAGACGTATACCGCCGCTGCGACTCCAACACCGATCAGGTATTCCATAAAATCCTTTCACTTTCGTAGGGGAGTCTTCCGGTCTTTAGAGCCATCGCCGCACCCTCGCACGGTATTCCGCGTAATCCTGCGCGAACCGGGAGGCAAGCACGCGTTCTTCCGGCACAATCTGGAAGCGATTCATATACAGAACAAACGCCAGGAGCGAAACCAAGGCCAGCACATTCGACAGGGCTGCCGCCCAAGCCATCAAAAGCAGCAGGAATCCCACGTACATGGGATTACGAGTATATCTGTAGATTCCTGAGACCACCAGAGACGATGTGGTGTCTGGCTTCATCGGGTTCACGGTAGTCTTCGCTCGTCGGAACGCGATAACGCCGCCGAGACACGTAAGTGCGCCAAGGAGCGCCAGACCCATGGGGAACATCAGATTTGAAGAGAACGGGAAATCGAAGTCCGGCGTGGCCGCTCGAGCGCACCACATCAGGGCAGCCGCGATTACCGCGAGCGCCACGGGCGGGACTTTCAACTCGAGGCCAGTCTGACTCTGCGTCTGCACCGCGCGCTTCAACCAGAACAGGAAAGCGATCGTCCCGCAGCCGATGAAAAGCGGCGCAAGCAACACGCGGATGGAACACGAGTCCCCCTCGATGCGCAGCGGCGTTCTGATTTCAAGCCGCTTCGCCGCGAATCTGGCCGTCCATGCATCCTGGTGGCGCGCCAGATCCTCGACAGCCGCAATATACGCAAATTGCCGGGTCCTCTCACTCCGGAGCGCCACGCTCGGAACTCCTCCTTGCGGCGTCAGAGGCGAGGTAAGGACCTGCTCGCGCGGCACAAACTGAATTCCGTGCTTCGACACAACCGAGGCCCCAGCGGACTGGGTACGGATCTGGTAGGCCGCTGAGACACCGTACACGTCCGCCGCGGAACCCAGATCCAACTCGCCCACTCCGTCAAACAGCCAGACGCGTAACCGGGGCTTCGGCCAACGGAAACCCGCGTTCAGCAGGAAGATGGCGTCAGACGGGCCAATCTCGAATTGCCGGCACTTCGGATTTTCAACAAACGGAGACGGCGGAATATGCAACGCCTCTGCCACTTTTGCTGCCAGCTCCGCCCCGTGGCGCCGGGCCAGGAGGTGCAGCGTCGCATCCACTCCGGCCGTCAATCCGGCCGTGGACAAGCGCGTGCCGCCGTCCACATACCGGACTCCACGCTGCCAATGAACCCTTGGGTAGATGTGCTGGAGCCTGTCGATGTCACCCCAATGAGCCGTAGCCGCTTTGCCGTCGATGGCTCCGCTCTCGGCCAGCACTTCAGCGCCGGTACACCAGGAGAACAGGAACGCGTGCCCGCGTGCTTGCCGTCTGACCCACGCGACGACAGGCGCATTGATGGACGCCCGGATATCAACGATTTGGGGGACCACTACGATGTCGGGATCACCGTGAAGCCGCGCCGCCAAGTCTTCGAACGAGAGATGCGGAACTAGATCCAAGCCGCCGGTAAGCGTTCGCAGGGTCCTGGATGCGGCGACGGTGTAGACGTTGTATTCGCCGAATTCCGCGAACATCGCGTACGGCCCCAACACGTCCGTGGGTTCGCTGAAGGTGTTACCCAGCAGGACGGCCACTGTAGGTTTGTGGGGATTGTGAACGGGCGGCGGCAACGGGATCGTTGAAGACACGAGCGCCGCGGGCGCCGGAGCCGTCATGACCTTCATCGACTTCGAAAAGCCAATATAGCCGGCCAGCGCAAGCGAAACCCCGAAGACGAGCGCGCAACCGGTAAGCCATAGTGTTGTGTTCCTGATTCGCATTTGCAGAGCTTGGTGTGCAACCGTCATGACCAAACGATAGCCCGGGCGGCCTTTTCCAGGATTGAACGTTGGCGCTGAAGTTCTTGAATAAAACAGCTACAGTGGAAAGACGCGGGGGGGGTGGATTGTTGGCCAAGTCATTGAAAGATAAGGCGTATCGATGGCTAAGCGAGCCGCGCTGGTATTTATGGGAGGGCGGATTTCTGCTCATTGCGCGCGCTGAAGGCATCGTACCGGCTCACGCGCACCACGCCATCCAGATTGTAGTCGCGCTCGATGGCATGGTCGCCATCGCCGGCGAGGACGACCGATGGCGCCGGGGGCCCGGAATTATCGTGCAACCCGACGTGGTTCACTCGTTCGATTGCAATGGGGCGATGGGCGCCATGTTGTTCGTCGATCCCGAATCCAATGAGGGAATGTGGCTGCACCGCGCCTTGGAACAGGAAATCGCGGTCGTGCCGGACGCCAGGCTCGCGTCATCCCTATCGGAATTGCGCACCTTCGTCGAACAGCCGATCGAGAGTATGGAAGTCGGAGAGATGATCCGGCATTGCGTGCATGCACTGAGTCCGGGCGCCCCGCCGGCGCGCCGTCTGGACGAGCGGGTCACCAAAGTTCTCGAAGCCATCCGCACTCGCGATGACTTGCGAATGTCGCTGGACGATGCGGCGCAATTAGCCTTTCTGTCCCCGAGCCGCTTCGCGCACCTGTTTAAAGATCAGGTCGGTCTGCCCTATAGCCGGTACATGCTGTGGCGCAAGTTGACACGAGCGATGGTTGCGATTGCCTCGGAGCGAACGATTGCGGCGGCCGCACAGGCCGCGGACTTTGCCGATGCCGCGCATTTGACGCGGACCTTCTATCAAATGGTGGGCATGGCTCCCTCCGTGTTGATGCGCGGCAAGTTCGCCGAAATCCGCTCCCCGTTCTTCGGATCTGGCGAAACTGCTTCCGCGGCGGTTCCGCTTCCCCGACCGCCCGTCAGATAGCCGATTCATTCATCGAAAACAGCTGCTTCATACAATCCCGATTGGCGGCTCGGATGCGACACTCCAATTGTTGGCGCGATTGAATGCGACCAAAACTCAGAGTGAAAGGGAGATTCCAATGTCGATGAAAACGAAAGAATGTAAGTGCGCATCCTGCGCGGGCGCGGCCTGCAAATGTGGCTGCGGGGACGCAAAGACCACCGGCCAGACGAAAGGATGCAACTGCTCCCTCACCTGCAATTGCAACCTTGGCTAGGTGCAGATATCGGCGCCGCGCATTTGCCTGTCAACCACCGGCTCTCAACCGGGCCCGGGCGATGCGCGGCGTTCCTTCTGACGAGAGGAGAGGATTCGATAATGTATAACCATTCCAACGTCCTGGTCGCTACCGGAAGTCTCTGCCTGACCATCACGCTGGTGCTAGCGTGGTGCCTGGCCGGTGTCCGTGCGTCGACCTTTGTGAAGAGGCTGTTTCCCAACTACCAGTCCCTGCTGAAAGCCCATATGGACTATCTCTTGATGACCGGTCTGTTGATGACCTTCTATTTGCTGTTCGCCCAATTTCACGTTTCCGCATCGCCGGTGATTCTGTCGGCGATGTGCCTCGGATCGCTGGGAAACCCCGTGGGTTTCCTGGTGTTGGCAGTCAAACCGGGCCTTCGTCAACGCCCAACCAGTCCATTTGGCGCCGCAATGATGGTCAGCTTCACTCTGACTACAGTCGGCTACGCCGGCGCCGCATGGTCCGTCGGGCGGGCCGCACTGCTGGCTCTGTGAGGAGTTGGAATCGATGAGCGCCATGAAGACCCCATTTGCTGACGACCCGATTCGCCCGCTGCCCCGCCACGTGGCCGTGATCGGCGCTGCCGGCGGTCTGGGGCAAGGTATCCTCGACGTGTGCAGGGCTGAAGAAGTCGGATTCACCGCCATAGTCCGCTCGCGGCCGGAGCGCATCACAAACGTACCGAGCGGCTCTCGAATCGCGGTTGTCCCGTCCTTCACCGACTGCAAGCTTCTCAGAGAAGCGTTCTCTGGCGCGGATGCCGTACTGACGGCGCTGGGGGTCACCTCGACGAGCCAGGATCGCTCAGCCCTGCTCTCTGCGAATATGGCCACGGTTGAGGAGGCGATGCAAGCCTCGCAGGTTGACCGCATCCTCATGATCAATACGCTTCTCGTGGCAAAACCCGGAAGACTTGCGAGCCGAGTCATGAAATTCTTCTCGTTGCTGCCCGGCAGAATCGGGCGTGGGGCTACCGAACAGCAAGCGGTAGCAGATGCCATCGGCAACGGGGGCTTTTCGTCGCTTCGCTGGACGCTCGTTCGAGCCGGCGTCAACGCTAAGGCGAAGGATGAGCGCCCGGTAGCTTCGGCAGACTGGAGCGGTGCTCTCAACTCCTGGTTGCCCGTATCCTATCAAGCCATGGGTCGGTGGATGATCGAGGAGGCTGCGGCCAACAGGTTTGTCAGGTCAGCGCCCCTTGTATCGCGGCGACGGGGTGGGCTCGATCCCTAAAAGGCTCAAAGTGGATACGCGATGGCTCCATTCCGGAAGGCGACATTTGATGGCTATGTGTTTAAGAAATGGCTGGGCTCGTTGAAGAACTCTTCCATCTTCCTCTGTGTCATCCGGACTTTCGTTCGGTAGTATGCCCACTTAATTGCATCAACCACGATCTTGCCCCCAAGCCTATCGTAGTTTTTAAAGAAATCAGGAGTATAGAAGGCTGCCGTGGCTAACAAATACGAGCCGCTGTCATGGTGGCATCTATCACAGAAGAAATCGACTCGCGCCAGTCCCCCGCTCTCGATGAGACTCATTCGGGAAACTGGCTTGTCACAGTGCCTGCATTTCCCCGGAATTGCGAGATGCCTGGCCCGTCGGACCAGCTGGTCAAACCGGGTTCGCGCGGCGCCCTTGACGTTCATATTTGCGCCCTTGTCTATCATCCACCAGACATAGCCAGGATCATTGAAGAAAAGCCATTCTAGGGTTCTGTCCCTATACTTGCCGAAGCCCAGGGTGTATGCCATAGGGCGTGGCTCCTTCCCACCGCGGCCGATCCGGAACATGCCGTCCCCAAATCGGCGCCTATTAATTATAGACTTAAATGTCCGATATCAAATGTGCCACCCTGGTCGGCATGGAGACCTCGGGAGCGCTCCGTGAAGACGCTCCAGTCTATTAGTTGGCGTTACCTAACGGCCGGGTGAATCGCGAGCTCCCAGTACTGGACTTCGCCATACCGAGCCGCAACTGTATCTGGTGGCTTCGGGATGTGTCTCGTCAGTTTCACGGCGACCGGCCCAACTTCTGGATGGGGGCGTTGAGCAGACGGGGATTGCGATGAGCCAGTGGTGCAGACGGCCAACTGGCCGAAGGCATGGGGTTTGAGTGTACGATCCCCTCGGTCCCGGCCTGTATGAACATTACACGGCAGCAACAAGAGTGTTTTGCGATTGAAAACTGCCGGAACCGCAATGGGTCAGGCGCGGGGGACCAGGCCATCAGCGTAGAGAATGGGTATAGGCGGCTTTCGTAGCGGGAACCAGCTTGCCGCCGCTGCGGACCAACACTTCACCCTCTGGCGGATTTGGGTCATAGCTTGCGGAATCGAGCGTAACTTGGGTAACGGGGTTGTAGAGAGCCGGCGTGTCGCCTTCCTTGTTGTTCCAGACGTAGTCCTTGTCCGTGAAAAGATGAAAGTCCGCCCCCGGGAGGTCTTCATCCCGGATCACGCTTTCGGGACCACTGCCCGAATGAACACGCACCGTTTTCCCCGGTTGCAAGGTCCCCTTGAACGACATGACCTTGTCCCAGGTGGGCGCTTGCCCGTGGTGATACGCCCGGTGCCACAGCTCAAGCTGGGTACAGTCGAACGAGGCTGTTCCGTCGTTTTTGAAATCGACCCATTCTGCCGCCAGTTGGGAAGCAGGGGTTTGTCCGTAGCGATTCCGGTCCTTACCCGCCGGATTGGGTTTGATGCGAGTGATCCGTAAAGCCATAATTGAAAGACATCCTGAAAGCAATGTGAGGGCGTTGCCGCCGTCAAAGGTTCTTTGGGAACCTTCACCCTCCTTACGAATAAGGGTCGGAGGTTTTCCCCCTGTATCCGGAAATTGTTTTTCCGAGGGGAAACCGGGCCCGCTGGTTCGTATAGCCAACGAAGGGGCGCGGCGGTGACAATAGGCTATCGGTAGAGTGCGGGGCGTCGTGAATCGCTTCCAGAACGTCGATTTCGTGAGGGCCTACAAGATCCTGTCGCTCAGGGCTATGGCGATCGTCCGTCATTACGGCGGCCCGGACACATTTGACGGCGGTTTTGACTACGAGGACATTCTGGGAGAGGTCTTCCAGGAGTTTTTCAACTCCCCTGACGGCCTCGGCTGGAAAGGAAGCAAAGGCAGCATCGAGGCTTTTCTGGGCAAGGTCCTACACAACAAGGTCGTCGATCATTTGCGGCGGCAGAAACACCTTGGCGGCCCTCTCGATGACGATAGCCGGACCCCGGCCCCGGCTTCTAAGGACAGCCCGGCAGGCGGAGCACCGGCACGCGCCAAAACCGATTTCACGGCAAAGCTCTATACGCTGGTGGGCGATGACGGCCCGCTGAAGGATTTGATTGCGGCAGCCGAAATGACGTCCGGCAGCCACAACGTCAATCAGGAATTAGGCGAAATTTTGGACAAAACGCCCCATCAGGTATCCAAACTGAAGGATCGCCTTCTGAGGAAGGAAGGGGTAAGGGAACTTTATGCCGCGCGACAAGCAGCCAGAACAAGAGCCTGACATCCTCGACAACCTATTCGGAGACCCGGCGGAGCTTGCCGACGACGAACTGGACATGCTCTTTACCGCTCTTGCGCCAGGTACCGATCCAGCGGCCAATATTCGCGCCATCGCCGAAGCGGCCGCGGTGAAGCACCGCATTCAAAACAAAATGCCGCCGGATCACGTCCAGGCCGCGATTGATGCGACCCGTGAAATCAAAACACTCGATAATCTCGCGCCGTCAACGCTGCGTCAGATCGTGGACGCCATCAAGTCACCTTTTACAGGGGCCGTCTCCGATCCTGCTTATGCCTATCGGAACCGCGACGGCGAGCTGGACAAAGACGATCAGACCATCGTTGATGACCTGACAGACGAACTTCAAAGGGACTGGGATGAGGAGGAAACGGAGCCATGAGCCCCGCAGCCCAGCTCGCCAGCCTCGTGACCCAGCGTTTCGTAAAGAGCTCGCCGCCTGATCTCGCGTCTCTCTGCAGGGAGCTTGGCTTGCGCATTCAGGAAGTTCCGGCCAAGGGCTTTGAAGGCGCGCTGGTGCGAAGCAAATCCGGGCAGAAGGGCATTATTGCGGTAAAGGCGAGCATCCGGGAGGCGTCGCGCAAGCAGTTCACCGTCGCGCATGAAATCGGGCATTTTGTCATGCCGCACCACCGCCTGCTGAAGAACTTCTGCGATGAGAAGAAGATCGACAGTTATGATTCGCGGCTGAACCGTCCCGAAATCGAGGCCAATGAGTTTGCAGCGGAGCTCTTGCTGCCAAGCGCCCTTCTTGCAAAGAGATTCAACCTAAAGGAACTTTCGCTCCCGGAAATCTCTGCGATCGCCACGGAATTCGAAACGAGCCTGACGGCGACGGTTCGCTGTTTCCTTAGGCTGACGGACCTGCCGTGCGCTATGGTCTGGAGTTCAGACAATCAGGCGCGGTGGTGCGCCCGCAGTGATACCTTTCGTTTCTTCCTCCCGCTCGCCGAGTTGCCGGCGGAAGGTTCCTTTGCCGCTGGACTTTTCAACGGCCGCATAGTTCCCTCGGATTTCGCAGTGGTTCCCGCTGAGGCGTGGCTGGACCGGAAAGCCTCCGAGAGCGTAAAGACGTTGCTGGAGCATTCCATTTACCTGCCGAACTACAATGCGGTGCTTACGCTCCTATTGCTCCCTGAATTGGACACCGAGAGCATCTTCCGGGAGGACGACGGCCTTTTGAAAGAGCTTGACTCCCGAGAGCTTACACGTGATCGTCGAAAATGGCTCCACTGATCTCGCGCTACTAGCGCCGTAAGATCCGAATCAATCGTACATGTGGCCGACTCGGGACGTCTCGCACACGTGGCTCCGAAACGGGGTTCCGGTGTATCAGCCGCACTTGGACGCAAAACGCCCGACGATTCGTTCTGCGCATCCCGCTGTCATTCGACGGTCTTGGCGACGTTTCGTCCAAGGTGGACGGCTGGCGTTAGGGCGTTCGGCCGCCAATGGTTTACTTTTGCACCGGCGGTGGTTCGGTGGCGTGATTCTCGTTACGTCGGCCCTGTTCTACGCGCGTCGCCCCAGAAGGTTCAGACGCCGCACGCATATCCATCTCTCGGCGCATCCACGAAGGCCAGTTCTCTGCGTCTCGCTCGACGCGCGCGAACTGTCTGTTGATCCATCCCTTTTCGAAACTCATATCCGTCAGTCCTTTGGTTCCGCCAGCCCTTTATTCCGCAGCTGGCCGAGGAAGAGCTTCACTTCCTCATTCTCAGCTGCCAACCGCGCGACAGCGGATGGCATGTACTCCGGAAGTCTCGGAACCGCTTCGGTCCCTTTCCATTGGAGCAAAGCGCCATCCTTGCCCTTTCGTTTGATTCCTGAAAGCCCGAAGAGATCAGAATAGCGCCTTGGCGCGACTCCCACAAATGGCTCGAAGCGTACCTTCCCTGCGCAGGAATCTACCGGATCGACCACAACAGAATCCGGGTACAACTCCTGCACCAGGCTCTTCCGATACGGTTCAATGTACACCACTCGGGCAATTCCTGCGGCAACTAGGTGTTTCGCGCAATCGTGACAGGGAAACGTGGTTGTATACAACGTGCACCCGTCTGTCGACACACCGTGACGGGCCGCATCAGTCAGAGCAGCCATCTCTGCGTGAACGGCGCGAATGTAATCGATAGTGCCTAGAAACTGGGCGCCCTTCATAATCGGCGGATCTCCCGTGCGAAGCATTTCAGCGACAAGGTCTGGGATCGAGCGTTCAGGTTGTGCGGATAGCCACTTGGCATCTCGCAGCCTTTGAAGAATTTCAGCGAAAATGTTCTCTCGCATCCGGTCGCTCGTATCAAAGCCCCATCGAAAATCGCGACCGTCGTTTTCATCAGAACACCAGTACGCACCACCACCCGACTTGGGCACTTCGTTCATTCCCAGTGCAACAAGGGTGCCATCCTGTCGGCAGATAGCTGCGCCCACTTGCCGGGCCAAAGACGCAGAGCGGTGTGCGGAAGCCGTAGCAAGGTACATTCCCTGTTCGTCTCGATTTGGCGTGAGGAAAACATTTCCAAACAAGAGTTCGATTGCTCGCTGGACAGAACTGGTCATCGAAGCCTGGTCGGAGGAGTTGATCACGATGTCCGCAATAGGAAAGGTCTCTTCAACGTTTTGCCCGTGCTCATCGCCGATCTCTGATTCATCACGCCTTAACAGTTCTTCGGCGCGCGTGAGGAAGTCGCCGCTCTGGTTGCTGAAACGTGACTTGGCTATTGTGCGCGCTAGATCCTGCAACCGCCGTGGACGCGGCGAGTATGCAGCGAGAACCACAAAAGATGGGCCGTAGATTCTGCGAAGACTTCGGACTTCCTCCGGACGCTTCAGCGAGTGTAGGATGTGCGCATACTGTGCCAGCGGCTTAGTGGCGTCTCCATGCTCACCTTGTCGGGATTCCTGGATGGCCATGAGGCCCAACATAGCCATTGCGTCGTTACGGCCGAGCGACTCACGCAACTTGTTCCCAGCAGTCATGTGGGCGTCGATTGCGATATCCCGCGGCCCCTCCGGGTCCGGTAGTTCGCTCCAAGGCGAACCAGCCAAATCCCTCATCGCTTTGCTGAGCCTGTGGACCTTGGCTCTATAGCGGACCTGCGCCAGCCGATCCGCTAGGACCTGCGCAACTATACTTAAATCGGTACCCAGCGGTCCGACTAGCCCAAAAATCAGTTCCGGCGAGGTGGCTGCCGAATCATCCATACGCATAAATGTTTTATCTCTTTACGCGTCCCAGTGCAACCCGGAGCCCGGCAATTCCATTGCGTCGTCCCGCCATTTTGACAGAAAACGCCCGAGGCGCGGAAGTGGCATTTTCGGGAGCTCTGAGCGGACCGTCGGTCACCCGGAAACAGGTCGGCAAGGGAACAAACTCGGCAAATGCCCATGCCGGCTCGCAACACGACCGCGCAGGACAATAGTTGTGAGAGATACCCAATAATCTACATCGATACATTTGTGGTTCCGCGGGGTGTGACGTGACGACAGAGGCGAAGACGCTGTACTCGGCCATTGTGCTGGGCGCAACTGGGAACGTGGGCGGACGCATCGTGCAACTTCTGATCAAGAACCCGCGGTGCGAGAAGGTAGTGGTGGTGACCCGGCGCAAGATGGACGCCTTCGGCGACCCCAAGGTCTCCGCGGTGGTCGTCAACATGGGCCGACTCGAGGAGGAGATTGCGCCGCACGCCCAGGGAGTTGACGTTGCTCTCGCCGCGTTCGGAGTCGGCAAGGGCAGCGCGAAGATGCCCGAGGAGGAGGTGCGCAAGATCGAAGTCGCCTACCCGCAGGCCTTTTGTCGCGCCGCCAGGGCTGCCGGCGCTCGCGTGTGCGGGGTTATGACAGCAGTGGGCGCGGATCCCGCGGCCGGGATGAAGTACGCGAAGATCATCGGCGAGAAGGAAAAGGCTGTCGAGTCCGTCAAGTTCGACTTCCTCGGCGTGTACCGTCCCGCCGTCATTCTCGGCAACTCCAACACGCCGGGCGTCCTTGGCTACGTCATGCCACTGCTGCACTGGGCCATGCCGTCCAAATACCACTCCATCCACAAGAATGACGTCGCGCGCGCGATGGTGGCTCAGTCGGAGCAGGCGTTCCTCGCGATCGCACAGGGCAACGCTCCCAAGGAGGCAACCGTGAAGATCCTGGAGTACAAGGAGATGGAGCCGTTCTTTGTCAAGGGCGAGAGCGACGAACCTTGAGCAGCACGGGCTATTCTGGAAATAGCATTTGCCCATATTCATTCCAGATTCCGAACTCGCAATGACCTTTGTTCGCGCTTCCGGCCCTGGCGGCCAGAACGTCAACAAAGTCTCCACTGCCGTCCAACTGCGCTTCGATGTCAGCCAATCTCGCTCGCTCCCAGCCGGCGTACGGCAGCGCCTCCTCGCATTAGCCGGCAGTCGCGCCACGCAAGACGGCGTGTTGATCATCACCTCCCGCGTGCACCGGACCCAGGAGGCCAATCGCGCCGAAGCCCGAGCACGGCTGAACGAACTGGTCGCCCGCGCGGAAGTTGTGCCGAAAACCCGCCGCCCCAGTCGACCTACGCTCGCCTCCAAGGTCCGGCGGCTCACGGCAAAATCGCAACGCTCCTCCTCAAAGAAATTGCGCGAACCGACAAGCGACGACTGAGGCCGGGCCATTGAAGATCACCACTTTTAACATCAACAACATCAACAAGCGTCTGCACAATCTCACGGCTTGGCTCGCAAAAGAACAGCCCGACGTCGTTTGCCTCCAGGAGCTCAAGGTAGAGCAGCGGGCATTTCCGGCAAGTACCCTTCGTGACCTCGGCTATAGCGGAGTCTGGCTTGGCGAACGCTCCTGGAACGGCGTAGCGATCCTGACGCGGGACTTCGACCCGGTGCTGACGCGATCCAGCCTGCCCGGGAATCCTGACGATCGCCAGGCACGCTATGTCGAAGCGGAGATAAACGGGGTGCTGATCGCTTCCATCTACCTGCCGAATGGAAACCCTCAACCGGGGCCGAAGTTCGATTACAAATTGGCCTGGTTCCAGCGCTTGATCGACCACGGCGCGGAACTCATGAAGGCCGGCGTGCCGGTCATATTGGCCGGCGACTACAACGTCGTACCGGCCGTGCAGGACATCTATCCAACGCGATCTCTCGATAAGAACGCATTGATTCAGCCGCAGAGCCGCCAAGCTTATTCCCGCCTGCTATCCCAGGGCTGGACCGACGCTCTGCGAAAACTTCAACCCGAGGGGCCGCTCTGGACGTTTTGGGATTACGAGCGCAATCGATGGCCTTTAGACAAGGGGATGCGCCTGGATCATTTCCTTCTCTCTCCCACACTGTGCGAGCGGCTGGTCGACGGGGGCGTGGACCGGTGGGTTCGCGGAGAGGAAAACGCGAGCGACCACGCTCCCGCGTGGATAGTGCTCGATCAGTGACTGGCAGGGCGGTGTTGAACGTGGGCAGCGAAAGCGACTCTTTGGCCGGCCACGCTTTGCATCTTCGCTTTTTGTTCGCCACGTGCGCTATACTGATTTCCGATGCGCTGGTGTACCGTGACGGTGACGGACCAGGATGGAAGGCGGCATAGCGTAGATGTGCAGGCCACGAGCACCTTCGACGCCGCGCACTTGTTTGTTGTCGAGGCAAAGAAGGAACGGGCAGTCGGACTCCCGAAGCCCACGCTTGCGACAGTGTTCGAGGTTGTCGCCGCCGGCCAAGTGTATCGCGTAACCGGAACAGCGCTTCAGACCTGGATTGTTGAAAAGCGTCGGACCTGGAATGGGCCGAAGGGATATCTGTTTTGCAAGAGGCCCGGACTGGAATAATAGGAAACGGTGCCGCACCTCGCTATCATTCGCTCGCAGCCCTCGCGCACGGTGAAATCCGGAAAACATGGAATGGCGTCGGGGTTCAACCGACGTAATGTGCGAAGGCGTCCCGAGTGATCGACAGAGAAGATGGCTAGATCTTACACCAAAGCCCGGTTCACAGATCCGATGCTCCTGCTTCGGACAGACCGACTGCCCGAGGGCGCGACCTGGCAGTATGAAATCAAGCTTGATGGGTATCGGGCGATTGCTTTCAAGTCCGTGGGCAGAGTTCAGCTTCGGTCCCGCAACGACAAAGACTTTGGCGGCAAGTACCCGGCGATTGTGAAGGCGCTCTCCGCCATGCCAGATGAGACCGTAATCGATGGCGAGGTGGTTGCACTCGACCCGGCCGGAAGACCATCGTTTAACGCCTTACAGAACTACGGCTCGAGCGCGATTCCTCTCTTCTATTACGTATTCGATGTTCTGATCCTGGCCGGAGAGGACATCACATCGGAACCGTTGGCTCGCCGGCGGGAACGGCTACAGACTCAGGTGCTGTCGAAGTTGGACGAGCCAATCCGGGAATCGCCGATATTGGATGCCAGCCTGCCCGACCTGATCCGGTCCGTGAAGGCCCAGGGGCTTGAGGGCATCGTGGCCAAGCGGCTGGATAGCCGTTATGAACCGGGACTGCGGTCCGGAATGTGGCAGAAGATGCGTGTCAACCAGGGGCAGGAGTTCGTGATCGGCGGATACACGGCCAGTGCAAAGAACTTCGACGCCCTGATATTCGGGTACTACAAGGACACCCAACTCATTTACGCGGCCCGAACGCGGAATGGTTTTACACCGGCATCACGGGAGAAACTGTTCCGGCAATTCAGGGGAATGGAGATCAACCGGTGCCCGTTTGCAAATCTTCCAGAGGCTAGAAGCGGACGTTGGGGGCAGGGGCTGACTGCGGAGAAAATGAAGGACTGTCGGTGGCTCCGTCCGGCGCTGGTGGGACAATTCGAGTTTCTGGAATGGACGCCCGACGATCATCTCCGGCACACGCGCTTCATTGGCCTGCGCGAAGATAAGAAACCATCGGATGTGACGCGCGAGCCCTCGACCTAGATTGTGTAGGGCCTCAGGCGTCTATCCGAAGAATTCCATCACCTTGCTACCAATGAAAACCAGTGCAGTCAACATCACCAAACCGACGACGACCATCCCGCCGCCGTAGAATGCAAGAACTGCCCAGCGTGTGAACGAGGGGCCAGTGGCCAAATAGACGAGAATCCATCGCCGCAAGTTCATCGCAACACCCACCTCCCTACTGCAATACCAGTCAAAAACAGACCTACACCAGCGGCCAGACCCAACGCCAGAAATGCCCATCGACCACACAGGGCTGGGGGTGCATCGCCGGCCCCAGCTTTGAGCCGCGTCGCAATTGCCGCGCCTAGCCTCCCTTGAACCCGGTTAGCCGCCTCTTCGTACTCGCGCGTGGCCTTACGTATGTCGGCCGCAACGCACTCAACCGCGTCTTCCAACACAAGGCGATTTAGCGTCACGAGCACGATGGCGGGATCATGCGGGTCCAAACGGATTCCGTGTTTGGACAGTGCCTCTGCCAACAGCCTCTCTACGTCGATCGCCATGGCTTGTTCCCTAAGCGAACGGAAGGGAATCCAGTTGGTCGAACAGTTCCCGTTGGACCACACGCAGCCGCTGCCTGACCATAATCGGAAAGCTCGAGGAGTCGATCGCCTCTTGCAAGGTCAGCTTCCGCGCAATCACATCCTCCACGTCGCGCCCGAAGGTGTCCTGATTCCTCCGCGGAATTGCCACTGATCCCACGACTGAGCCAGCGTGCTCGATGTACACCGGCAATTCGCTCAAAGCCCGCCCGTCTCGCTCCACGCGGCCGAAGTACTCATTCACCCAGAGCACAATGTTCCGCTCTCCAGTAGTCTGAGCCAGACGGGCAAATCCGCTCAGCGTGTCCGCCAGGGCCTGGCCACCGGTCAAAACGCAGTGCAGGAAAATACGCCGGCCGGACGACTTCAGAAGGGCCACGGCGTTGTTTTCCAGCATGTAGTTCCATAGCGGAATGAACGTTGAGGCGCCGTTGTCCACGATGAACGTACCGGATTCCGTTAGCAGGCTCTCCATGAGTCCGTCGAAGGCCCGCTGGTCAACCGATCCTTCCCTCATCAGGTCCAGCCGCTCAGCCCCGAGTTCGTTGTACTGCGCCAGCGTTTGATTCACCGGGTCCGCGTCAATGCACCGGACGGAGATTCCCTTCCTGTGTCTGAAGTATTGCGCCAGCAGCGAGGCCACGAGACTCTTGCCCACACCACCCTTGCCTTGCAGGGAGAGATGCACCGTAGTGCCCGTGAGATCCCCTGCTGGATTCGAATTGCCGTTCCGTGAGTTCGCCATGTTGGTTCCTTTATTGCGCCGCTTCGAGGAGGTATGGATCATCTGGGCCCGAACAGTTCTTCATCCGGCAGCGTCCCTGAATACTCGAATCCGGGACGATGCTCACTTAATCGCCGCAGGTTCCGAAGTGGATCCACGGGTGCAGGTTTGACCGATCTTTCTCCCGGCCTGTCCGGTGCGGTAGCCTGTTTTGGGCCGCGCTCAGCCTTCGGCTGAACGTCGCGTTGGAGCATCGCCACAATTCGACAGAGAGTGGAATATGGCATTTCGATACCATCCAGGTGAAGCGTTTTGTGAATGTCGCGCAACGAGTGGCCCACGGTCAGGCAATCGTGAATCGTCGGCCATAGCGCGCGAAGAATCCCGATGCGCGTTTTCGGCATCTGTTCGGCGAATGCTCTCAGGTTCGGTGTCGAAACAGGATTCATTCGTGAACCAGCCCCCCTTCTAGCTTTTTACAGCAAATTCTCAGTAAATACAAGCTAGCTTGCATAAAGTCTAACGGTTTCTCACATGTTCTCGCGAATTCTCACGGATGCTCATTCAATCGCATCTCTAGGCAACGGAGGCAGCAACGAAGAGCGTAGTGGAACATAAAGGGAGTGCCGGTATGGTGTCTGATTTTTGTTGCTTAAGTATCGCGCCAGCAGTAGTATAGCTGTACGGTACATGCTAGCCAGTTGTACGGCATATGCCGGATCGTTTCTGGGGGGAGGAATGACGGGATGACCGAGAAGAAACGGTTCGAACTTCGGGTTTCAGACGATCAATTCAATGTGCTGAAACGGACGGCCCAAGCACGCGGCTTCCGCTCCGTGAGCGCCTATGTGCAGGCCGCAACGACAAGGGATATCCGCGATTCTCCGCCCGACCAGCCCGACCGGGAGGCATTCGTCGCGGCCAGCCTAGACCGCCTGTCCAAGGAGATCCGGAACCTGCACACCACCCAACAGGCTCTTTTCGCCGCAGTGGATAGCCTCACCCGCTTGTTTCTCACCTGTATCCCGGAGCCACCGCCGGACGCCCTGGACCAGGCGAAGCGCAGGGCGCGCCTGCGGTATGAACGCTATCTTGTTTCCGTGGCTCAGAACATGACGACGGATTCCCGCGCCACCCTCACGGAGCTTGTCGACCGTGGCTAACAAGCAGCCGTCAAACGAGCCTGAGTTCCGGCTCCGTCCGCGCCGGCCGCGGGTGCCCCGGGACGAAAACAAGGCCTGGTCGCGATCCTTCAAGAATCTCATCCACCTGGTTAGGATGACTTCGAAGCCGACATATCCCAACCGGAGTGCGACGGCACCGAGGAAACCCCATCTTCAGCGCTGCGCGGTGCGCGTCACGTATTCGCCAAACCGCGTGAGTGGCCAGTGGGCCGCGCATGGCCGCTACATATCGCGCGGGAGCGCGACCAAGGAAGCTCCAGCTAAAGAGGCTGGGTTCACCGCCGCCAATGATCGCATCGACATTCCCCAAACGTTGGGCCATTGGCAAAGCGCCGGCGATCAGCGGCTGTTCAAGTTGATCATCTCCCCGGAATTCGGCGAACGCCTCGATCTCAAGCGGCACACCCGAGAGCTAATGGCCCGGATGGAACAGGACTTGAATTTACACCTGGAATGGGTAGCCGTCGCGCACTTCAATACGGACCATCCCCACGTTCATATCGCTCTGCGGGGCCGGACCGAGCCCGGCCCCCTGCGGCTTGCCCGCGATTACATCAAGCAGGGGATCCGCAACAATGCCGAAAACCTCTGTACAGCCCAACTGGGGTTCCGGACGGAACTGGATGCCCTCGAGGCCGAGCGCCGCGAGGTAGACGCCTTGCAGATCACGTCCCTGGACCGGACGATTGCGAGGCAAGCATTCGGTCCTGATGGCGATGGGACTTTCAAGTCGGAGTCGCTCGTGCCTGCAAATTCTCCGGGCCAGCGAGCGCGCCGTCTGTTTCTGGCCGCTCGCGTTCGGACACTGGGAACCTTGGGACTCTCTGAAGAAATCGAACATGGCCGCTGGCGGATTGACGCTGCATTTCTTACGAAGCTGAAGGCTATGCAGATCGGCCGTGATCGTCAGAAGCTGATAGCTCTCGGCGAACGCACTAACCTCGACCGATCAAAGTCGGCCGTTGGACTGCATCCACTCAGTGGCGCTACGCGCAATCCGGAACAGAAGAGAGTGCGCTAGCTTAGCTAAGCTAAGCTAGAGGAGGCCCGGTCCCCAGCTACCAGAGCCTCATTAAGATGGTTCACCTTCGTCTATTCGCGGCGTTGCTCAAGCCACTGTTTCGACGTTCACCACCCCTTTGTCGGTAATTCGTCTGCTAAATGTGATCAACGGGGAAGAGCTTTGATAGCGTTGACGAGAACAAGATAGGACTCATCATTGCGATCACAGGGTTTTACCAGATCCACGTGATTCGCATTTAGTGGGATGACCGGCATGTTGCAAACCGCAGACGCACTTGCGGAGCTTACGACTATGACTCCCTTAAGCGGGATAGTTTCGTAGGCGCAGTACATGTTGACCTTCGGACGCGCCTCAAGCCATTCCGATTCTATGGATGAAAGGGCAGGACTTGGGACCATGGCTTGAAACATCTTATTGTTGGTTAGAAAGCGCATCATGCTGGCCATTGATGAACCTTGAAACGGAACTCCGTAATTGACAATGGTGGAGACTGCGTCAAGAACCGAGCGGTGTGCGAGAAGCATCTGTTGCACCAAAATGCCACCGAGGTCATGTGCGACAAAGACGACCCTTTTGTGCTTCTCAAAGACGCCATCAACAGTCATTCGGAGAAAAACATTTTCCGCCATTTCGGTCAGTGAAATCCCGGAACCAAAGAAGCTAGAAGGATATGCGATGGTATAAACGTCGAATCCTTGGAATGCCGGATCTTTTGCGAGGAGTTCCGGCCAGTAGGCACTGGTCGAAGGGCACGTCCAGGTCTCTCGCTCATCACCAAAGATGCCATGGACAAAGATGATAACGGCGCCTCCGCCGTCGTTGCGGATATATTTCGAGGCGGACTGCGCGAGCGCGCGATTCTGATTCTGCAACTGATCAATTTTAAAATTAGGAAAGACCACAAACTGGCCCAGAAAGAAGCCTACATAGAGCATGACACTCAAGGCGGTGGCCCAAGTCGCCCAATCGCCCACTGACACGATGCGAGCTCGGCGAGACTGAGTTGCCTGGGCGTCGGCCTGCCGCCACTGTTTGGGACCGGATCCGGTCAGTGCGGCGAGCATCCGCCAATTATAGGGCGTAAGGATATCCACGAGATGTGCTGCGAAGAAGGTTCTCCGCGCAACTGCAAAGCCATGCGCCGCGATGGTGGTCACCTCCCGCGGAGAAAACGAGTCCAGGTCGGTTCGGACGTTGCGAAGTGCCCGTTGGGTACCGGGATCCGGAACGGACTGGGGATCGTCTGCTTGTGGTACGACTTCACCGATATGGATGCGGTGAACCGTTTCTCGAGCGGGTTCAAGAAGTCCGTACTGGAGGACACTGACCCGGCGCATCAACATGTCGCTCGCCCGAACATTGCGTGCGAGGACCGACGAATAGGGCTTATCCAAAGCCCAGTCAAAATTGCCCTCGGCATCGCTGACAACAATCAAGTCACGATCGCTTCCAGTCTCTTGAAGCGCGAGTAATCTGTTGATTCCCAGGTTGTCGAAGACTCCTCCATCGGTAAGGTATTCCGCGTTCGGGAATTCATTGAGATCACACATCAGCACCCTGTTGTCGACGCGAATCGGGGGGAAAAGCGGCGGAAAGGCGGAAGACGCGGCCACTGCAAACGCCACATCGATCGTTGTAGTTTCGATTCTGTGCTCGTCGCCATCTCGGTCGAAAGTGACGCCGCCGCGGTCAAATGAGCACAGCCCACCGGTCGTCATGCTGGTGCACAGTATATGAAGTTCGGGCGTCGTTGGTAGATCTTGGAGTGTAGCGCCGTTGAGCAGATCGTTGTAGTTACGCCTAAGCATATTCGTGAGGCGCCAACGCCCCCTAGGAATTGCGAAGATACGAGGTAGGATGGTAATCCAAGCGAGAAGCCATCGCCTGAGGATGCGCCCGCGAATATCGGCCATCGTGAATCTGATGAGCTCTTTAGAAGCAGCGTCGAACTCTTCCGATGAGCCGGTATATCTGTGCCAGTTGAGTGCCAGATGGGCGGCCAGGATGCTGCCTCCGGACACGGACGTGATGCGCTGAACGCACGGTAAGAGGCCAGCATCGCGAAGGAAGCGAATGACACCAAGGTGAAATAGCGTGGCTCTAAACCCTCCTCCAGAGAGGGCGAGTTTGATCCTTGGCGGCGTCATTTGTTCCCGTATTTTAACCTGTCTCCGGCAACGTAGGTTGCCGGGCAACACGGATTCTGCGCCCCGGCCCGCATGTTTGACCGGGCAGTCGGTGGGTCGGACGGTCTGCGTAGACGGATCCTCAGCGTTGCCCCGAAGAGTTGTCCGACAGTTTAGGCTATCCAAGATCACTTGCAAGTAAACTCGACTCGGACCTTAACTCCACCCTGGGCCCAAAACGGTTTCGGCCGATAGATCCTGGATTGACGCGCATCGTTTACCCGCACGGAAAATGCGCGCGTCCGGTTTATCTTCAGAAATCGATACCTAGCCGAGCCCCAAGAATCGGCCGTGCGCCGAGACGGCGTGAATTGTCGGACGACCGTCTCGAACTCTTCAGAGCAGCAATGTAATTTGCCTAAGGTGGGTGATTTTGCCCGAGGGATCAGTGTAGTTCACACGTTCCCAACCTCACCATTGACAACTGGAGCATTCAGAGCAATAATCGTGACTATTGCTAGCTTGTACAGGCTAGCATGGTAAGGAGCGTGCCCAAAATGCTGTCTTGTACTCTAACCAATTCTGAACACAATCCGCCTTTTCCGCCCGGTGTGCTCGACGATACCGGCGGAGAACCGCTGGCCAACTCCGGCTTTGAAGGTGAAGAATCAGAGCCGGACTTCGAGGAAAGGAGCTGACCCAAATGCCTGCAGATCATCAGGATCCGCAAAACTCGGTGTCTGAGCCTTCCGCCTTTCCCAAACGCGATTTTCGGCAGGAGGTCACCGACCAGATAATCGAAATGCTGGAAAAGGGCACTGCCCCATGGCAGACGCCGTGGGAGCCTGGCGCTCTGCAACTCCCGCATAACCCAACCACAGACAGAGCCTATCGCGGCGGCAACGCACTGCATCTAATGGCGGTCGGCGCCCGGAAGGGCTTCGACGACCCGAGGTGGCTGACCTACCGGCAGGCCCAAGAAAACGGCTGGCAGGTCCGCAAAGGGGAGAAGGGCTCCCAAATCGAGTTCTGGCAGTTCGACACTCCTGGAAAGTCGGGCCAAGGTCAGGAAGATGATCCGTCGGCTGACAGGAACGTGGCCGGCCGTTCTAACCCGATCCACCGAGTCTACACAGTGTTCAATGCCAAGCAAATCGACGGCATTCCAGACCTCGAGCCTAAGCAACGCACCGAGTGGGAAGTCGCGGAGACTGGTGAATCGATTCTACGGAACTCTGGGGCCGAGATCCGGCACGACCAGCGGGATCGTGCTTTCTACAGCCGCTCTGAGGATGCGGTCCATCTTCCCCGGCAGGATGCTTTCAGGAGCGCAGCCGACTACTACGGAACGGCTCTGCATGAACTTGCCCACTGGAGCGGCCACCCTACCCGCCTGAATCGCCCGACCCTCAATGAGAGCTACCGGTTCGGCGATCCCAACTACGCCAAGGAAGAGTTGCGTGCGGAGCTGGCAAGTGTCTTCCTCTCCGCAGAGCGCGGCATTCCGCACAACCCCGAACAGAACGCCGCCTACGTTGGGTCGTGGATCAAATCACTTCGGGAGGACAAGAATGAGGTGTTCCGCGCCGCGAAGGACGCCCACAAAGCGGCGGACTTCATTCTGGGCCTCGAAAAGTCAAAGACCGTTGAGAAAGCGGAAACACAGCTTCGCACGGAAACCTCGGAGCACGTCGCGGACTTCGAACGCGGTTCCAAGACGGTAAATATCGTCGAAAAGGAAACCGCTACCGAGCACAGAGAACCGGTCCCCGTCGCCGGCAAACGCGGTGGCCCGGAAAGGGACCAGGACGCAAAGATCGACGCAGAGAAGATCCTGGATGGCGAAGTTGACGGTCGCAAGGCGCCCAGCGACCGAGAGTTTGAGCAGTCACTCGCCGACGCGGAACGTAAGGCGAAGCAGCTTCTCGGCGGCAAAGCGAACGTCTACCAAGCCGACACTGAATCCGGCAAGTACCGGGGAGATCTACTCGGAGAAACCGACCATCACGTCATCCAGAAACTCAGCCCGCGGAGCGCGGTCGCCCACCCAAAGCACTGTAAGCGTCTGAGCAACCCACATTGAATCCCTGGTCCCGAAACTGCTGAGATGGCGGGATGGCCACGAGGCGAAGCGCGGAGGAGGTCCAACGCCTGTTGGACGAGTACCGTCAAAGCG
>Ga0075030_100000423_pt1 | contig 36388 bp, 41 predicted proteins | sample LitLauG_LLR_2012_FD_71393 | JGI IMG/M metagenome (GOLD analysis project Ga0075030, IMG submission 71393) | Freshwater sediment microbial communities from Pennsylvania, USA - Little Laurel Run_MetaG_LLR_2012 | ecosystem: Environmental > Aquatic > Freshwater > Creek > Sediment | place: USA...
CGTTACATCAACGCCTACTCCGCCAACGCTCGCCCGATCCAGTGGAAATACTCTGACCCCAGCCGCCGCCTGCACACTAACGAATTCACCGCGACAGTCCACTAGAGTCAGGAATTCTTCTCGACAATTCCTTGCAGCGCCGCCCTGTAGCCACGGCTGCACGAGAGCTCTCTCCCGCTTTTCAAAACCACGACATATTCTCCGCTGTTGACCGGAATGAGTTCCTTAATCTTGCGAACATTCACGATCGTCGAGCGATGGATGCGAACGAAGTGATTAGAGTCCAGACGTTCTGAAATCCGGCTGATCGTCTCGCGGAAAAGATAGGATTCTTTCCCGACATTCAAACGCACATAGTTAGCCGCGGCTTCCACCCACTCAATGCTGTCCAGATCCAGGAAGACGACTCGTCCGTTGGCCTTAATCACCAGACGACCGTCTCGTTCCGTCGTGGGCGACGCCACCGATCTGACCTGCGACAGCAGGTTCAGAATCCGGTGTGTGATCTCGCGGTCGCGCGCCTTGCCCAATTCCAACCGCGCCCTCGCCAAGGCGTGGCGCAGCCGCTCCTGGTCGAACGGCTTCAACAGATAGTCGAGCGCATTCGCTTCAAACGCTCGAATCGCATATTGATCATAAGCCGACGTGAAGATGACCACCGGCATTTCCTCCGGCGGAATCTGACTCAGCACTTGGAAACCATCCAAATCCGGCATCTGGATGTCGAGCAGCAGCATGTCGGGTCGGAGGGTGCGAATCGCAGAGACCGTCTGACGGCCATCCCGGCACTCGGCGACCACCTTTATCTGAGGTTCCGAATCCAGCAGGATGAGCAGTTTCTGGCGAGCGAGCCGCTCGTCGTCGGCAATGACTGTACGCACGACCACGTCCAAGGGCAGTTCTTGTGACGAGGAAATAGCTGAATCTGGGATCATTGGTCACCCACATTCGTCTAACAGATGGATAGACGTGACTAAGGGAGAATGGTTGTGTCGGAGATGTCTAGAATTCAACCTCTTATCCCACCGGGATGGCTGGTAGTCCCTGCGAAGACCTCGTTCATCCCGCTCCCGCGTGTCGCGGTCCCTTCGAGAGTGAACGTGCACTTCGATGTATGGCTACAAGCCATCAAAGTCTATGGTTTAAGGATCGCGCGATTTATTTGGCGGTAAATCGGTGCAGAAGGGACGAGCCACAGCAATCACAGTGCACTGCGTGGGCACACACTTCGGCGGAAGCGATCTCGTATGCCAGAACGGTCACAACAGTTGTCGGCCGCACTGAACGTGTAATTGTCGCATCGCGCTGATTGAGGCGGAGCAATGGGTCCGCTTCGCAGCGTCGCGGTTCGTCCATCATCATTGCAGGCTTCTGCCTCTTTATCCCGAAGACCCTTCCTTCGCACTGACAGTCGGGGACCATCCGTTGTTCCAAAGGGACGAATAAGCGAGAAATCGGTACTGAAGAATTCAGGGATTTGACGCGTCGATCTCTGATTGCTCTCCGGCGCGAGTTAGTCCATCATGTAACCCGCAGTCGTCGTCGCAGAGGATGCGGAGATGAAAAAGGTACGTCGTTAATGCGCCGCTCTCGCCAGAAATGTCGCTCCGCGCACTCCTGATATGAAAAGTGCTTGCGAAGGTTGCGGATGCGCGCTTCCAGTGGACAGCACAGCTTACGTGTGTTCTTACCAATGCACATTCTGTCCAGTCTGCTTCTCGAAGATGCACGGCATTTGTTCGCATTGCGGCGGTGAGTTGATGCGCCGCCCGCGCCGGACGGCACCCCGGAAAAGTGAGTCTGCAATCGAAGAGGCCCCTACAAAGTTTCGCCCTGCGATCATTTGGGCGGCGAGTGTTGCCGTGTGGACGTTTGTTTCTCTGGCATACGCCATGACAATCTACGAATCGTATCGTTCGACCGGTTCGTCCATCGGCTTTCTCAGCGTTCTGGGTTTGCAATCCAGTCAGGTTCTAACCTACATTCCGTTGACTCCCTTCGCTTTTGCGCTGGCGAATCGCTACCAGATACAGCGCAGCAAGTGGGCAAGAAGTTCATTGGTCCTGCTAGCAGGGGGGTTGATCTTTACCGTAGTGCAAGTAGCTCTGCGCGGCCTGACTCCGTACGCGTTTTGGGATCCCCGAGTCCGGCATTGGGTTTCCGCTGTGTGGGACGCGCAAAGCCACGGATTGCGAATCCAGTGGTTCATGTATGAGCGGCTATTCTTCGACAACGTCGTCGACGACATAGTCACCACCTACCTGCCGATCGTACTGATCGCCCACTTCGCTTCTTACTATCAGAGGTTCCGCGAGCGCGAACTGCGTACCTCGCAACTGCAGGCACAACTTGAGAAAGCGCGATTGCAATCGCTGAAGAGCCAATTACAGCCGCACTTTCTCTTCAATACGCTTAATTCAATTTCCGCGTTGATGTTAACAAACGTTGAAGCCGCCGACCGAATGATCACCAGACTGGGCGACCTGCTCAGAATCAGCCTCGAAACCGCCGGAACGCAGGTGACGACCCTCAGCCGCGAGCTGGAATTCGTGAACTGTTATATCGAGATCGAGAAGGTGAGATTCGAAGAACGGCTCAAGGTGACTATCGATGTTGCTCCTGAGACTCTCGACGCAAGCGTCCCTCATTTATTGTTGCAGCCGTTGGTGGACAATGCCATCAAGCATGGAATTTCCCGGCTCGTGTCTGGAGGGGAGATTCGAATCTCGGCAAATCGCGATGGTGCCGATCTTCATCTGGAGGTGAGAGACAATGGACCCGGACTCAGGGAGTCAACGCACTCGCCGTCTGGCGGAGTGGGACTGAAAATTACGCGCGAGCGCCTGGAGACCATTTACGGCCAGAATCAAAGCCTGGAGTTGTTCAGCGTGCCCGATGGCGGCGTAGCTGCTCGAGTATGTATTCCTCTCCGCTTGGCGACCGCCGGCACCGAACAACCCCCAGTCGCAGCCGCATCGGTAGCTCCAGCCTAGGAACTTCTGCTCGCGCTCGGTGTGCTGCCGTACTCTGCTGTCCAGAGCCAGGCGCGCTGCCCGCGATCTCCGGGCATGATGCTAGCCTCGCCGTACTTCGCGAGCCGGCCCAAAATCGTGTTGACCGTGGCCATAGGATCTTTGTGGCTGACCAGCAGGGTCGGCACGGTCCGTTGAATTTCGTTACAAACATCGCGGGCACTCATTGGCCGCCGTGCTTCTATCAGTACTCTGCGGCATGCCCCGGTGATGCCGGGCTGGCGGGAATGGTTTTTACGATCGACCAGATCCGATAGCGCATCATCCAGAATTCCGTCGCCGAAAAGCTTCGCTAAACCCACGATGGTCTGCTTCACCGTGCCGATGCGTTTCGTGACATCTGCTCGCTTCTGAAGCAACTGTCGCAACTCCTGCTCGGCCCGCCGCATCACGTCTAGCACGTGGGCTTTTGCGTCGCCCGGCATGTTGGACACCAGGTTGTCTGAGATTCGTCCGTGATCCATTGGACCTACATAACACTCTTGCTGTCTCCTGAGAGAGGCGCCGGGACTGACACCGCCTTGTCAGGGACCAGTAAACAATCACGCGCCACAAAGTCGGCACATATCTCGGCACAGTCGAGGCCGCGAACCCCAAGAAATTTACCAGAGAATCAGGGATGGCAACGTTCTCTCGGCACCCTACATCTTCTGATTGATTGACGCCTACGTGCATGCACTCATGAACTGGCCCGGGGTTGTTCCGTCGAGAAGTCGGCGTGTAGGAAGTGATCAGCAGCATCCGGACCTCAGCCCTTTGTTGTTGTCAATGGCTGATATCTATTCAGCCAAGGGATCTGATGGCGAGCCTCTCGTGAGACGTGCCTTGGCAATCGATGAGGCTGCGCTTGTCCCCAATCATCCCAACGTGGCCCCAGACCTAGTTCGCTTATCTACTTGGTCTCTACTGCACGGAAAACGGGCGGATACGAAAGATCTTCTTCAGCGAGCGTTGGCCATGTTGAAAGGGGCGTTTGGAACAGATGCTTTGCTCACAGCCCCGGCACTGTCCAGCTTGGGGGACTTGTATTTGATTGAAGCAAAGTACGAGGCCGCCGAAAGCCTATATCAGCAAAGTATGAAAAGTGAAGAGGATGCTTTGGGCGCGGAACATCCACAGGTAGCGACTAGCTTAAGAAGCTTGGCTACGCTGTACTGCCGGAAAGGAAAATATGCGCAAGCAAAGAAGATGCTTGAACGTTCCCTTGCGCTTGACCAAAAAGGCCTTTGGCTTTGCGCCATCCATTAGGAGTTTTGACTTGTCTGGTGATGTTGACGTGTGCCACAGAGCGCCTCCGCTGTGCGGGATGGACGCTACGAAACTTTAGAGTCAATAACCCTTCTATATGCAGTTAGATGTAGCAGCCGGACCTATAAGCCGAATTCTAGCCAGCTGTTCCTTGCAAATTATAGTCGCGGCGGGAATTAACCCACAAAGCCTTCCTCGGCTTGGAGATAGCAGGAGTCTCTAAAATCTCGCCAATTCCCTCACGTCTCGCTGGAGCCACACAGACCGGCCGCTAAATGGCCGCTACGGAAATCACAGAAGTTGCTTCTTGGTTCGCGCTCGCCATTTCCACATTCCGAACAAATCTTTCCACCATCTTGACGCAGGGTTTGTAGCTGGTACCGTGAATTGTATTGCTCGCTTAATTAAGCTGTTGAGATGATCAAGAAGATCGTAAAAATCAAGAACCTGGGCCGCTTCGTGAATTATGGTGCAAGCGGGGACGTCGAGCTGAAACGGTACAACTTGGTCTTCGGCGAGAACGGTCGAGGCAAAACCACACTTTGCGCAGTTTTGCGCTCGCTTCAATCGGGTAACCCTGCCTATATTACGGGGCGGAAGACCCTTGGGGGCATTGACGCACCCGAGATCACCATCCTTATGGACGGTGGGTCCCAAGCAAATTTCAACAATGGCGCGTGGACCAGCACGGTCCCTGACATCTCTATTTTCGACGCCATGTTCGTGTCCGAAAACGTTCACTCCGGGGATGTCGTTGATATCGAGCACCGGCGCAGCCTTTACAGCGTCATTGTCGGAGAACAGGGCGTCAAGCTTGCAAGGCAGATTGATGACATCGATGAGAAAATGCGCTCCAAGAACACAGAAATCAGGGAAAAGGCTGCCACACTCCAGGCCTACGCGCCCGGCATGACCCCTGACGCTTTTATTGCTTTAGAGCCAGACACTACTATCGACGAAAAGATCGCTACCAAGGAGAAGGAGCTCGAGGCGGGTCGCCAAGCGGCACAGATTAAGGTGCGAGGGGTGCTCTCTCCTCTGATCATGCCAACTTTTCCGCGCGCTGCTTTGGAAACTCTTCTTGGTAAAACCGTGGAAGGAATTGCTGCAGATGCCGAGAAGCAAGTTGCGGAACAGATTAAAGCGCATGCCATGCACGATCGTGGCCAGGAATGGCTCTCTGAAGGATTGGGATATGTAAGAAACGACACATGCCCCTTCTGTAGTCAGTCCTTAGACGGGGCCGCCGGTTTGATTGGTGCGTACAAGGGCTTTTTCAGCAAGGCCTACAACGAACTGCGTGCTGAAATATCAAGAATGCATACGCAGATCAACACTACACTCGATGAGCGTGAAGCATCCAAGATTGACCGAGTTGTCGACCAGAACGCTGCTTCCGTTGAATTCTGGCTGAGGTTCGGCGAGATCGTACCGCCCGCATGGCAAGGGGGCAGTATGAGCGATGCTTTGCGTGCGCTGCGCCAGGCCTCTGCTGCTCTGCTCGACCGCAAGGCGACAGCGCCGCTGGAAAATGTTACACCGGATTCAACTTTCAACGATGCGCTTGTGACTTTGGACAAGCTTGAGCAAGCTCTGACGGAATATAACAAGGCGGTGAGGGCGGCGAATGTCATGATTGCGGCGAAGAAGGTTGCAGCCGGAGCAACCGATACGCTGGTCATTGAGAAAGCGATCGCGAGCCTGCGCGCGATCAAGAAGCGCCACGAGCCAGATGCTATTGCGGCATGCGTCGACTATGCCAAAGCCGTGGCGGAAAAGAAGGGGTTTGAAAATAGCAAGGCAACTCTGCGCGAACAACTGGACAAGCATACTGCTGATGTAATCGACCGGTACCAGCAGTCAATTAACCAATTGCTATCGGATTTTCAGGCTGGTTTCAGTATCACCGGGACCAGTCATGACTACCGCGGGGGCGTGCCTAGCTCCAACTATCAGATTCTAATTAATAACACACCGGTAGAGCTCGGAGATTCCGAGACTCCACTCCACGAACCCAGTTTCAAGAATACCTTGAGTGCAGGAGACAAAAGCACACTTGCGCTCGCATTCTTCCTCGCGCAACTAGTGCATGACCCGGGCAAGGCGAATAAAATTGTTGTCTTCGACGATCCGTTCAACAGCCAAGATAGCTTCCGCAAAGACTGCACCATCCAAAAGATCAAGAAATGTGGGCAGGAGTGCGCCCAGGTAATCGTGCTTTCGCATGATCCGTATTTTCTTAAGCGCATTTGGGACCGGTTGTACGCACCGGCCGATCGCAAGTGCCTAGAGATGACCAGAATCGGCAAAGAAAACACAACGATTTGTGAATGGGATATCGAGGAAGCAACGCAGGACCGCCACAAAGCCAACTGCAACGCCCTCAGAAGTTACTACATCGATCACGACGGGCAGCCTCGTGATGTGGTGCAGAAGATCCGGCCGGTACTGGAAACCTACTGCAAGAACCTGGGCGGAGGTGCCCTTGTCGAGACCGATACGCTCGGTGGCATTGTCACGAAGATTCGTAACGCCGGAGCCGGACATCAGCTTTTTCCGCTCTGTGATGACTTAGAGGAATTGAACGAATACACAAAACGCTACCATCATGGCGAGGGTCAACAACCCGCGACCGAACCCATCAGCGACACCGAGCTCCAGGGATACGTTCGCCGCACACTTGAAATGACTGGCGGCTGCTGAGTGTCGGCATATGATGAAAACGCGTGTTGATAAATGGAAGCGACACTATGAAAATCGCGTGCCTTGGGTGGGGCTCCCTTATCTGGGACCCTCGCGACCTTCCAGTTCAGCGCGAATGGTTCAAGGATGGTCCGTTTGCGCCGGTTGAGTTCACTCGCCGATCCTCGAATGATCGCATTACGCTCGTCATCGACCCGAGTGCTTCTCCGGTACGGCTACTGTGGGCCCACATGCTTTCAGACGACTTGCCAAGCGCCAAGAAAGCGCTGCGGGACCGGGAAAGCATAACGGGAGAAAACTGGGTTTCAAAGATCGGATCATGGCAGCAGGTCGAACCTGCACCCGCCATCATGCCAGAGTTGCCAAAATGGGCTGATGCGCACGGTCTAAATGCAGTCATTTGGACGGCTCTGGGCCCTAAATTCGGCGACAGGGAGGTGTCACCGTCTGTTGACCAAGTCATCGAGTACCTTGGGGGCCTTACGGGTGCCGCCCGGGAAAATGCAAAGCAATACATCGAACGCACGCCCCGTCAGATTGATACAGAGTATAGACGTCGCATCGAAGCTGCTCTTGGCTGGTCATTTCACGAACACTAAAGCAAACTATCCTCGACTCGGACATCGGAGCCCTTTCCGCAACACTTTAGGTCCTTTGCACCGGTGGTGGCTCCCGAACAACTCTGCTTTGACAGCCCCACCCCGGTTGCTAGAGTGGATAATGCTCATATCCAGGCATGTAGAACGCAAGAAGTGCTCAACTTTCTCCTCGTTTCGAAACCACAATCCCCAATTTTATGGCGAAATCCAAATCCATCATTCAGGGCTCTTTCTTTGAGAAAGACTATCTGGTGCGAACCCTGGGTCCATTGGCGCGGTCCCCGGACGTTGCTTTGACCGAACTCGTTGCTAATGCATGGGACGCGGGCGCCTCAAAAGTTGAGATCGTCATACCGAAAAAGATCGGCAAGGCTTTAATTGTGAAGGACGACGGCTCGGGAATGACACAAAAACAGTTCTATGAGAGATGGATGACGCTCGGGTATGACAGGGTAGCGCATCAAGGTCAATTAGCGGAGTTTCCTCCCGACCGCAACACTAAAGCGCGCCGCTATGCCTATGGACGGAACGGCGTCGGACGCCACGGAATGCTGTGCTTTGCTCCCGATTATGAGGTTGAGACAAAGCGGGATGGCTTCACATCGCACTTCCACATCATAACGACTGCAAAAAAGGATCCATTTGCGATCGCGAAGGAGACGATAAAAAAGGGGACTGGTCACGGGACGTTGTTGACCACGACCGTCGATAGGAACCTGCCCAGTGTCGAGAAGATTAAAGACATTATTCTGGCGCGCTTTCTTCATGATCCAAGCTTCGTGGTGACGGTAAATGGCGTTCTTGTGCCCCTCGAAGATCACAAGGGACTTGTCCAGCAGAAGACCCTGCGCGTCAATGATTCCTGCTCCATCAAGGTAGTCATTATTGACTCGACAAAGGCTGGCCGCACAACGCAGTACCAGGGAGTAGCCTTTTGGGTTGGAAAACGACTGGTAGGCGAGCCCACATGGGTGCTCGGTAGCGAATCTGTAATAGATGGCAGAACACAGATAGCGAAACGGTACACGGTGGTCGTCGAGTCAGATGACCTGTTTGACGAAGTGCTCCCAGACTGGTCCGGTTTTCGCAAATCCCCTCTGGTCAAGACAGTTTATGCCCGGGTAGCCGACCATGTCCTGGAGGTGTTCGCCTCGCTCTCAACCCAGCGGCTGCAGGAGACTACTGAGAACGTCTTTAGACAGCACAAAAGCGAAATCAAAACATTGGGACCTCTTGCAAGGCGCGACCTCTCTTTCTTTGTGCAAGATATAGTAACAAGGGATCCTATCATTCAAACCCCCGCTCTAACGGCTGCAGTGCGCGCGGCGATAACAATGCAACAATCCCGGAGTGGAGCGGCGCTGCTGGAAAAATTATCGAAGTTGCCAGAGAGCGATATTGAAGGTCTCAACAAACTACTGGGCGAATGGAGTGTAAGAGACGCGTTGACCGTGTTGGAAGAAATAGATGACAGGCTGGCAACAGTGCATTCTATCGAAAGCTGGTCCCGGAATCCGGCCACAGACGAACTCCATACACTACATCCACTCGTTCTAAAGGCGCGTTGGCTTTTTGGTCCTGAGTTTGACTCTCCCGAATACATCTCGAATGAGACGCTCTTATCGGCAGTGAGAAAAATATTAGGCAATCCTGGCGTGCCGCCCGATGTCTTCACGAATGCCCGAAGACGGCCCGATATTATCGTTATGGACGACCGGACAATAGCTGGTTATGAATGCGATGAACTCGAATACAGGAAACCCCTAATTAAGCCCAAGCACATTCTGCTGATAGAGCTCAAACGAGGTGGTGCCGAGCTAACGGCAGATCATGTGGCACAAGCGATGAATTACGTGAGTGAGTTGTATCACTCCAGTGTTCTCGGGGAACCTACAATCACTGCATTCGTAGTTGGTCATCGTATCGGTCCCAAGGTGGATCGCCTTGACGTCGGCGAGTTCGGAGCGGTTGAGCCGACGACGTTTGCGACTCTCGTGAGGACAGCCGAAAAGAGGCTATTCAATCTCCGCAACCGACTGAGCAAGTATGAAAACATGCCAGAGACTGAACTCATGGAAAGAGTATTGACCGAGCCGGAACAACAAGCGACCGGGCTGTGATTTCTTGGCGAACCTCCCATCGTTAGCAGTTCTAATACCAAAACCCGTCCCCTTGGAGCGGTTTTTGGTACTCAAGAAAGCGATAGGATTGTCACCTTTCTGTGGATATCGCGGCCGCTGGGCTGCTAATGCAACGGGCATTCGTTACGCGAGTGCACCCGACTCCACTTTGACATGACCCGTGCCACTGCTACAGTTAGGATTGTTTCAATGCTTAAAGAACAGATCTATGATCGAGCTCGGACCAGCCACCGAAGACGAGATGGTACTTGCGTTCCTTCGAGGCGAGATCGAATCTCCCCGATTCAGTGCGCTGTACAAACAGTGCTTCGACCAGCTACGTCCTATGGGGTTCAATCCCCAGAACTTGGTTGAAAATGCTGATCTTCGGTCTCCGCGGGACAATGCGCAAAGGATCGCAATACTGAAAGCCGTTCGTGGTTATCGCGCGAGTCAATTTCTATTCGCTGGATTCCCCAATGATGTCCTCTGGCGACGTGTTGGGCTGGAATCTACAGACTGGAATACGATCAAGTACGCAAACCACTCTACCTGGCTGACTGTTTCGGGCGGCACCCGGATCGTCGCCGATGGGGCGAACAATATCGACTCCGTTGCCGCTGCAGAGAATGCAAACCAAAACATAAAGGCAGTGGCAGACGCCTTGAGAAACGGTAAGCGATATGCGGAGCTTATTGGAGTGGGCGACGAGGCCGGTGAGATCATACTGGTCGAGGGTCACACCAGAGCTACGGCATACGCTCTCGTCCGATTGCCCGAATGCGCGGAATGCATCGTCGGGTCGTCGCCGACAATGAGAACTTGGAAGTTCTACTGACAATCAAGGGCGCGCTTGGCAACTCTCAAAGCATTAGGATTGTAACAATCCTCTGACCCTTCGCTTCTCGGACGCCGGTCAAAGCATCGCTAATCCCTCGATGACGTTCATTGCGACCAGTACCTTGCGACAGATGCCTTTTTTTGTTTCCATTACCTTATGCCAGAGAGCTCAGTACTATTTGTTAAGAACAACTATCACCCCAAAGCGAAACAAGGGACTGACTTCGAGCAGGAATTCAGTTTTCCACACGAACGGGGGGTTGCTTTTCATAACGACCACGCTTTTTTTGCCTCGGGTATCAACGAGGGAGGGAGCGTTCACTTTTTAGAAGTCTCGCATGCCTCCCTCGCGTCTTTGAAGGTTTGGATTGCGAGGACGTTTGCCGACACTAATCCGATCGAATCGCAATATAAACCCGGAACAGTTTATAAAAGGATATACAGACCCCTTGCCTCCACCGGCAGCTATTATCGGGCGGTACCCCAGGAAAAAGTGACTGAATCTTTCGTCTCGCTTCACATGCTACTTAAGAAGCTGGAAGAGCTTTTTGAAACCATCGAGCCCACTGAGGCGAATCTCGCCGCTTATGGACACAAGATAAGAGAAATTCTTCTACTCGCCTGCATGGAGGTGGAATCGTCGTGGTCGGCGGTGCTCAAGGAGAATTGTTATCCTTCGACTGGAAGGCTAACGACCAACGATTATGTCAAACTGCTGACCGCGATGCTCCTCGATAGCTATAAACTTTCTCTCCAGTCGTATTCAACTTTTCCATCATTCTCGCCGTTCGAAGGTTGGAGCGCAGCGAACCCAACTCAATCGCTTGCGTGGTATGACGCATACAACAAAACAAAACACGACCGAGAAGAGAACCTCAAGCTCGCAACCTTGCACAATGCCGTTCGGGCCGTAGGCGCCGCAGTTGTCATGTTTCATGCTCAATTCGGTCTCAGTTTTGGAACGGGTGATCAAAAAACTCCGGTCATTCGAAATGTCTTTCGCATCGTGACGGATTTCAAAAAGCACTGGCAGGAATGTTATATACCGAAGTTGACCGTAGCAGAAAACGCCTCACCGAACCCATTGCCTTCCTTTGATTGGATACCTATAAACTATCAATTTTGAAGTGGCAAGGCCGTTCCTCTTGGGAAGGCGCTCGTGGGGGAGTTTTTAGGATGGTCACCTTTCTGCGACACGACCACTGGGCTGCTAACCCAACACATCTGTTTCAGGAAAATCGTGACAGCGTCCGCCTACGAGTGTTGCGGTGCGCTTCCGCACGCTGGTAGCGCGCGTTAGCTACAAAATGAGAGAATTGCGCCATGACCGGCACAAAGGTTGGGGATGTCGTTTGGTATCTGGTGGATGAGCCCAGACAGCAGGGTAAGATCACCCGCATCAACGGCAGCACGCACGCCACCATTCGCCTGGTGACCGGACCTCAGGCCGGGCAGGAGTTTGAGGCTCCTTGGGGGATAATTGAGCCACTGGAAAGGCGAGAATGGTATCGGGGATACGCCATTGAGGTGGCGGTGGAAGCTCTGGAAGATGGTGCTTTCACCGCGGTCGGTTTCATTAGAAAACCTCATCCGTTTGGAAACGGTATTCCATTTGAAACCTCATTTGCCACGACTGAAAGACATCCGACTGCAGATGCAGCAATCGAGGCTGGCTTAGGTTTTGCGAAGAAGAAGATCGATGGTGGCCAGAGTTAGCCCCTTCTGTCCGATTCCACGCGCCCACCGGAAACAAACCGCGCCGACGGTACGCCGGCCTTTTTCGCTCGGATGGTCGGACCTCGCCGCTTTACGTGAAGACTTCGCAGGTACTTTTTGCGGGCAGCTTTTTCTTCCAGTTTTCGGGCATTGTCCGCCTTGGCCTTTGCCGATTGAGCATCGCGCTTGGCAATCGCCACTTTCAGTTCCTCGTAGGTCCTTATTCCTTTCAAGCTCAATTTGCGGCGTGCCATATGCGTTCCTCCGGTGCCTAGTCTTCTCGGGCAAGCTTAAGTCCGCTTTCCAGCGCCCAGTTCCGGTACTCTTTTTATCCAGTTTCGAGTGAGGGACATCCTTTCAATAAAGGCGCTCAGGTCATCATCGGTCTTGGCATAGTCCCTGGCATGGGCCACGGCATTGCGCAACTCCTCAATTTCTTTGAGTTCGTGCAAGGCTTTCTGGCCCAACCCACAAATCTCGGAAAGCACATATCTTTTGTCGCTCAAGTCCGCGAGCTCGATCACTGCCAGCACGAGATTTTGACCGCGCTTCCGTTTCAGCCGGCTCTCCAGTTTCTTCCGGCGCTGTTCGTCCAATGAGCGCAACACGTCCTGATCGTCGGGACAGCGCTTTCGGATCAGGTCGGTCATGATCATTTCCAAATGAGACACCAGCGTGAACGCCAAGAGCCGCACGGGCGCCTTAGCGATGTCGCTACGGGTTACGATCCCTTTGATCTCGGTCCCCACCAGCACCAAACGGTAAGGATGTTTTTTCAACAGAGGCACAAACCTGGTGAGGGGTTCGTCAGAGGATACGAGCAGGGAATCATCGAGCGGTCTCATACTTTCCCGCACACTGCCCTTGGCTGTTCCGTTTCGCTCCAGGACCCCGATGACTCGCGATTTGTGGCGAACTGGTATCTGGTCAAAATCCGACAACGCAGGGCTGCCGAGAACAACGCTAGCATCCTGATCTTCAGTGCACGAATCGAGATTGAACGTTGCGATCTGGGCTACTCGTAGACCAGTTTCAAGCCCAGACATCGTCGTGCGAAACAATCGTTCCATACCGGAGCAGTGTAACCTTTCAGCTGTTGGGAGCCTAACCCAAGAGTTGTAATCAACTACCATCGGCCACGGGCGGTAGCCCACGTCCTGTGATTAGGGTCACAGCAAATAGGCCTGATCGGATGAACAATGTCCTGCGGGAGTGTCGGCAAATGGTGTCGCGCCCAGCACGAGCGTTGACGGCGCCGAGCAGCGGCAGTCGTCCGCCTCGTGGCGCTCAACGCGCATCTCCCTTTCAGCCACTCTATCGGGGAGCGGCCCTTCTTGGCGTAAGCTTTCTCGGCCGAACCTTCCGTATCCGGGAGGGATCGATTGAGGTTCCACGGAGATTGCTGAGGGGCGTCCGCTTGTCGGACTTGCCGACAAATCCACAAGTGGCAGTGTCTCCTCGGCCACGCTTTTGCAAGAATACTGACCACTGGATAATGAGTGTCGGGCGGAGTCGGGAAGAAGGCGTTCTCGCCACCGCAAGAATCTTGTTCATGTTTAGGATTATCGATTGGCAAGAGATTGAACTGACCAAGATCTTCGGTGCGTACCGACACGCTGTCGCCGAACGGCGCGAACGACTAGCCGACGTCCGAGAGGGGAACACTCTTGATGTGGATTGGAAAACGTTTAAGCTCGTTACGCCCGAGCTGACGCCCCGTGGGCAACATGGCGTTCGCGTGCCGCCTCGCGAACGGACCGAGAGAGCCTACCAATACCGGGTATTCGACTACGAGGTACTGTTTCACCGTGACTGCGAATTTAAGGAGGCTTTTGCTCGCATCAATGCCATCATTTTGGAGCTCCATGGGAGCGAGCATGAGATCTTATGGCGCCACAGTGACGCGGTCACTGATGTCCTTAACCGGGGCATATACGAACGGGACCTGTCGACAGCACTCAAGAATTGCACGGAAACGGGCGAGCAGTTGAGTCTAGTCATGTCGGATGTCGATCACTTTCACGATCTTAACGATACCTACGGTCATGCTACCGGTGACGTCGTACTACATGAAGTGGCATCGGCAATCAAGACTGCGGTAGGCAAGAGTGGCAAGGTCTATCGTTATGGAGGCGAGGAATTCGCGGTTCTCCTTCCTGCGATTTCCACGCCAGCGGCAGCAAAGATTGCCGAAGCCATGCGCCAGGCAGTAGCAAAGATCGCCTGCCAAGGCGCTCACCCAAAAATCAGTTGCGGTGTCGCTACCTATCCGGAGCATGGAACCGGGCGTCGCGCCTTCTTCAAGGGTGCGGACAATGCCCTCAGGAAAGCGAAGCACACCGGACGCAATCGAACATGCGTGGCAGGAGAAGCGATGGTCGTGAAAGCCGCCGCTGGCTTTTGATTCGTGGACGGGAAGACAACACCGAAGTCACTTAGGACCTGAACCTCATTCTTTGACATCTTCTCCCCCACTGCTACAGTGAATGGGTCCCGTTTCACCTAAGAAATCACTATGTCGCAACCGACAAAAATCGAGATCCGGAACATTCGCCTGGAAAACCTAATTGCTGATATGGAATCGAAGGGTATCCTGAGGATCCCTCGGTTTCAGCGAGACTACGTTTGGGAACGATCGAAGGTAGCGGAGTTGTTCGATAGCATTTACCGGGAATTTCCCATCGGGAGTTTTTTCTTTTGGATAACCCCGCGGGATTATCGGGATCTCTACAAGGATATTCCAGAGCTCCGGCTACCTAAACCGGCGGACTATGAACAGATCAAGATGATCCTCGACGGACAACAGCGCATCACCTCGTTGTACGTCGCCGCCAAAGGGCTCACGATACAGGCGAACGGGAAGTCGGAGAAAGACTACAAGAAGATATGTTTCGATCTTGATACGCAGACTTTCGTCGTGGCTAAGCGCAGCGAGGATAAGAAACGAGTCGTGTCGGTCTGGCGGTTCTTTAATCGCGAAGGCGAGCGAGAGGTGTACGACGAGCTGTCGAAAGAACGCCGAGACGCTTTCAAGAAATGCCAATCGACGCTCCTAAGTTATCCTCTGTCGATCGTGGAGGTGCGGGACGTGCACCTCGGCGATGCGGTCAAGATCTTCGAGCGCATTAACCAGGGCGGGAAACGTCTTGGCCTATTCGATTTGGTCGTAGCCAGTACCTGGAGCACGGACTTTGACCTGAAAGAGAAGGTCCGGGCATTGAATAAAACGCTCGAAGAAAAGGGTTTTGGGAAGATCGACGAAGAGGTAGTCGCCCAGCTGATTTCCCTGGTCGTGAAGGGCCAGTGTACGAGAGCGGTGCAGCTCCAACTCAAGAACGAAGAAATAAAGGAGGTCTGGGACAAGACCGAGGACGCCATCAAGCTCGCCGTCGATTTTCTCAGTGCCAACCTCGGCGTGCGGATCTACGAATTCGTGCCATATCCTTCAATGATAGCCATGGTGGCGTACTTGTTTGTAAAGGCGGATACCAGATCGTTGACGCCGCAGCAGGCAGCCTTTGCGAAGGAATGGTTCTGGAAGGTGGCATTTTCCCAGCGCTACAGCTCTTCGACGCTCACCCTTATGGGTAGCGACCGGACCGACTATTTCGATCCTGCCGCCGAGGGGAAGGTTGTCGTTCCGAACTATCCTGTGACGCTTACTCCACAGGACCTCGAGTCCCTGATGATCCACACCCGTTCCGCAGTCAAGAATGCCATCCTTTGCATCCTCGCGCTGCGGGGGCCACGGCATTTCAAGAATGGCAGCGTCATCGTTCTCGATAAGAAGATCTGTTCCGAATACAACAATCCTGAGAAGCATCACATATTTCCCAAGAGCCTCCTTTCCCGTTTGCGCGTAAAACACCGTCATCTGTTGGCCAACTTCGCCTTCATTCCCGGGGAACTCAATAGGGAGATCAGCGGTTCCAAGCCCAGTGAGTACTTTTCCGAGTTCAAGGCGGAGAACAGCCATTTCGATGAAGTGCTCGAAACGCACCTGATCCCTACCGGGCCGAGCGCAGCAATCTGGAAGGATGACTACGAAGTCTTTGCCAAGGAACGGACGGACTCAATCTTCCGCGAGATCGAAAAAGTCGTGGGGACGATTAGTCCGCTTGAGGTTGAGCTCGAACAGAACCCCGTTGTGGTCATGGACCGCCTGGAAGCAGAACTGCGAACCCACATCGACGCGGTTTTGACGGAACAGATTGGCGAAAAGTATTGGGACGCGATCCCGCAAGGAACCCGAGAACTAGTGGAGAAGAGGCTGGCTGAACGCCTTCGCCGGCATGCCTACGAACGTGACGACGCTGCCACCAACTATCAGCGGCTGACCTTCTGCGACATCATGGACTATGCGCAGATCATCCTGAAGAACTGGCAAGCTTTCGAAGCTGTATTCGGGTCTCGTGGCGAGGTCGAGAGACACTTTCTGAATCTCAAAGAATACCGGAATGCCCTCAAGCATGCCCGCGAGATGAATACTGTCGAGCGGAAACAAGGAGAGGCGTCGGTCGAGTGGCTCTTTAGGATTTTAGAGAGGGCGCGACAGGCGGCTGTGCTTTCCGAGGGAGGTATTTTCCCAACTGAAGCTCAAGAGGCCAACGGCGAGAGCGAAGGGGATGACGAGAACGGCGACAAGAATGCCAAGCCGTCTACCGTTGAGTCACTGCTTGCCAAGACTGTGGATCCGCAGGCGTTGGAGCGAATTAAGGAGATGATGCGTTTCTGCGAGGCATTACCGAACGTTGAGCGATATGCAACGAGGCATCACATCGTGTACAGGACAAACAGAGCTTTTGCCAAGATCTATCCTCAACGATTCCAATTCTGGGTCGACGTGATTCGCCAGGGTATCGCCGATCCCCACCACCTGCTCAAACACAAGCATCCCGTGCATGGGCATATTGAGGTACCAAACGATCTTGATCTCCAAAAGGTTAAAGACCTGGTACATCAGTCCTATAACACGACTGTAGCGGTAGAAGTCGGCGTCAATTGAAGCTGCACCACACGCCCCCGTGCGACACTTTTTTTCGTTTCCACCCAATATTCGGAAGGCAGTTCGCGATCACGTGCAGGGTGCCGTCGCCGAGGTCAGCCCTGAACGCTTCGCCCAAGAACCCGCCTATGTCGCGGCGCTATTGGCGCGCCTCGAAGGCGTAGCGTACCAGGGATCGGATGGTTCGGTTGTTTTCAGGGCCACGAACATCAATTCAATTGGAAGAGGTGCCGCAGAAGGTTGGTCTGGTGCGGACTTCGCCATCACTGCCGATATCCGCAGAAATGACTTAACAGTGATCAAAGCGATCCTTGCTCAAGCAAAACTTGGTGGTCTGGAGGACCTCTCAGCTAGCGAGCGTGGGCGTTTGGTTGGCCAGATCCAGAATATGCGTCATCTCACTCGGTCCCCAAAAGTGTTGCTTATTCGCGAACTTGATGGCCGCAGGGAGCCAATGGTTGCCAGCGGGGTTCGCATCACGGAGCAAGCACACACGGGTGCCTTATCTCTTCCCGACTATTTTGTCAGACGGATACTCACAACTTTCGACGGCGACACCCGCCCTGATTTCGTGGCGGGGGTGCAAGAAAGTTCATTGAAGCAGCTACGCGTTTTTGCAAGCGTTCAACCAAGCAGTGCGCTGCGGTAAAAGGGGAGACATATGCGCATTATTCTCGCGACGCACATGAATGGAAAGGGTCGGTCCGAACTGTACACGGACGGCTTTAGAAGTACTGACGGTATGCCCGGACCTGTCGCCTCAGCTCTCAAGCAGGTTGGGGTCCACTACACGGAACCGTTTGCCTCCGTCGCAGTTTACGGCGCGAACGAGAATCCCCATGATGACCGGCTACCGGCATGGGCATGGGGCCCCCCTGTGATTCTCAAAAGCGAAGTCCTAGAGAAGCTTGAGGTCGCTTGCGCATCAGATATGCAGAACGCCGCTTCCGGTGGAAACGTTCATCGCATTAGGCGCATGTTCTGCAACCTTCGTGATGTTCCGGACAAAGAAGAGGATTTATTGAAACTGTTGAGCATACGCCCGGCGAATACCTGGGTAGAAGCCCGGATATTTGCTCTTCTGCGAGAGGATGACATAGCAGAGGATCGATACAGGGGCGATATGGCCGTAGACTTACTGTTTAGCCGTTAAGGATTGTCTTCGGAATCGAGTCTAAGGTCTGGGGATGGGAAGCTTTCTGCTTCTTGTGCTACCGCTCCGGCCGAGTACTACCAGGCAAGTGGCGCCGTGGGGTTGCTGGCAATTTCTTTTGCAGCATGGGCTAAGGTATATTCTACATCAGAGTCTTCGTAGGCTAACAAAGCCTTATCAACGCTTTCTACTGAGAATTCAGACTGCTTCTTAAGAAATTCCGCGAAGAGCTTCTTAGATTCATCCGTCAAGTTCAGCATTTGAAGGAAACAGGCGCGATGATAAAGAAAAATGGGAAGAGGCCACAGGCTGTACGACTTCCACACCGCAGCTACCGCTTTCTCCAGAGCGGCCCTAATCACCGGCCATTTGGACTTGAATTCCGACTCACCAATTCCTGTGCACTGATCGCGCACTAACTGTCGCGCATAGCGTGAGAGAGCGACAGCGGTGGTTCCATTACGCACTCTGTTCGCGACCTCTGGATGGACGAGCACATCAGCGAAGGCTTTTAGGGCAGAATCGGCCTCGTTTGCCTCTTCATCGGTCAGTGTGAACTCTATCGAGCCATCCGGCTGTTGTGTGATACCCGGGAAATGCAGCTTTTTCGAAAAGAACCACATTTGTGTCTACGCGCGTCAACGAACAGAAATCCGCCGATCTTCGGACCGATAAAATAATCAGCAGTGTACACCAGTCCGTTTCGTCCTACTCGAGGCCCGGCCTTCAGGATCGAAACCCAACAGTCGGTTGCCGTTCATAGAACTCTCACGGTTTGTCGCAGGACTGAGTAGAGCCATTTCCTGCTGTAGTCGCCCGGCTCTATGCCATTGGCGTACGCCTCACACCAAATGGCGTGCATCGCAGAGGTCTGGGGATGGCGGGCCGCCCTGGCCGCAAGTCCACATGCGTCAGCTGCTGATTCTGCCCTGCCGGTCCAATCCTTGGCTCTCCAAACACGATTCTCCGCCTCGATCACGAGCTGCCGATTTTCCCTCGTTGGCTCGTGGAGCCACTTCTCGGCGGCTTCCAACGCTTTCCGGGGTCGATCGTCAGCCGGGTACTCCGCCTCAAAGGCATGAATACAATTGCTCGCGGCATCTATGGCAATTGAAACGAGCATCCGCTCCCAGTCAGTCACGACACATCCCTTGGCGAGATCTCGACGCTTCCAGCGCAACAAGATTGTACGCAATTCCTATAGCGAAGAGAAGGCGAATCGGCTAGAATAGCGGCTCAGTGTCGGAGACTGGATTGAGTGCCGAGGAACGGCAAAAAGGAGCGTTGCTCATCGCGGCTTCGCTCATCGCTGCCATCCGCTTGCGCGGCGCTCCTGTCGACAACTCTCCGAAGACCGTCGCCACAATTCATGATTCGCTCAAGCTGGCTCGAATGGTCCTTCAACGGATCTCGTCAACGTGATGTCGATGCTTCGGGATAAGCCATGCTGCAGTGAATGCCCGGGGGGAGTGAGCCACCTTCTTGAGAGCAAGGAATCGTTCAGATCGTTCCACCGTTCGTAGTGATGAGGGTCTCCCAGTCCTGCACTGCCTGTCTCGCCATCGCAAGGGCGTCATACGAGTTCCCGGCGTCATCGGTGATCTTGTACTGATACCGAACCTCACTCGTACTTTCGCCTGTCACAAATGAATCGGTGAGTCGCACCATGATCTCGGCCACAACTCGGCCGCCCACACGCGGCGGCCTGTTAAGTGTTAGGTGCTTGGTGCTGTTCGCGATGTCGGCACTAAGCTTTAGCGACTGATACTGTGTGCAGAGTGTTTCGATGGGGTTGGCGAGAGTCCTGGGTGCTGTGGCGTCATTCTTTATCCAATCCTTGAGGTGCCAACAATTTTGGAAAAACGCATACAGCATGTCTTCGTATTCGGTCTGCTTTTCCGGTGGCAGTTCTAGCTTGGGATTGACACTGGAGGCGTCAACACGAGCTAGGAAGCGTCGAACACGCGCAAGTTGTTCTTGGTATGCCATTCAGGGCATTGTCTCATCTGCCGCACGAAATGTGGTTGCCACAATGACTCGGATTCTCTACGGCATCCGTAAGAAACTCTCGGGGTGGATACTCTACTCCGGGGTTGACGACCGTGCCGCTGCAAGTACACTGAGAAATGTCCGCGTAGCCACGTTTTTGCACCATCCGCTAACCGCAGCCCCATGAGAGTACTTCTGGTCGAGGACGAACAACAGATCAGCAAACTCGTAAAGGCAACCCTGGAAGCCGAGGGTTTTCTAGTCGACGTTGCGGAAGACGGTGAGCGAGGAGCCGCCCTCGGGCAATCCAAAGACTACGATCTCATCATCCTGGATATCAATCTGCCAAAGAGGTCCGGCGTAGAGGTGTGTCAGGAGATTCGCGCGGCTGGAAAGAAAACGCCCATCATCGTTCTTTCGGTCAAATCGGAAACGGCGATAAAGGTCAAAATGCTTGATTCGGGTGCTGACGACTATGTACCCAAACCCTTCTGCGTCAACGAGCTCAAGGCGCGAGTACGGGCACTGATGAGGCGTCCCAAGGAGATATCGAGTGATGTGCTGAGGGTAAGCGACTTGGTCGTGGACACAAAAAAGCAGATAGTCCAGCGTGGCAATGAAGACATAGACCTCACCCGGAAAGAGTTTATGCTGCTCTGCTACCTCCTGAGGAACAGGGGAACCGTTGTGTCCCGCGGCATGATCATGGAGCATGTATGGGGCATGGATGCCGACCCGTTCTCGAACACCGTCGCTACTCACATCATGAGCCTACGGCGCAAGATTGAACGCTCAGGGAAGAAAACCCTTATCCGAACCGTCCTGGGCAGAGGCTACAGACTCTAACGACAAATACAAAACACTTCTCCATTCTCACTCCGTCGCCGCGCCTCCGCGCGGCATTTGTTTGTTGATGAACACGACTTATCCACATTTCGTCGGTCAAATCGTGGCATATGAAAGCCACTTCCAATGCCTTTATGAAGACTTTATGAGAACTTTACGTGGATTTTAAATCGGCTTGTTACGATTAATGCTGCTAAAGACAGGGCTTATAACTAACCTAGTTTCTCCATGAAAAAGCAAATAGGGCTTAGCCTGTTATGTTCAGGCATTGGGTTCGTACTGCTTACTCATTTTGCATTTGCCAGTTCCACCGGCATCTTGTATCCAACCTCGGACGGGAACTACAAGCAGTTCCTGCTAAGCACAGGCAGTACGCACTACACACTGGTTGACGAAACAAGTTGCAACGGCAACACCGACTACGTTTACACCACGACCACGACCAAGCGTGATTCCTACGGCGTCAATATCTCGTCCATTGGCAATGGCGGAATTGTTTCCCAAGTCGACATCGTACCCTGCGCCTCACGTCAAACTACCGGCACGGGCTCGGCCACGTCGAATGTGTTCTATCGCTACAACGGCATAGATAGTTCCGATCTCGGCAATTATGGCCTTGCTTCCTCCACCACGCCCGTGCAGCTCGCCACCACCACCTTTCCGACACTAAACCTTTTCAAGACCTCCACCAGCACCTTCGAGATCGGCGCGGTATATGCCACCGGCACCAAGGGCTTTCGGTTGAGCCGCCTTGCCACGGTGCTCACGTATTCGCTCAACACCGCAACAGCTCCGACGAATCTCGTGGCGACCAACTATTCTTCGACGCAGAACAATCTTGCATGGAGCGATAACTCAAACAACGAGCTGGGATTCAAGGTGTACCGCGCCATGAACAGCAGTACCTCGTATGCGCAGGTTGCCACGACCACCTGGAACACCGTTTCCTACAACAACACCGGCCTGACCGCCGACAACACGTACTTCTACAAAGTCGTCGCCTTCAACAGCGCGGGGACGACAACATCGAACAGCGCCTGGGCCATCACGTATAACGCAACGCCCACTGCGCCCGCCAGCCTCACCGCATCTTCCGTGGGCAGCAACGTCCTTCTCACCTGGGCCGACAACTCCAAGAACGAGGACGGGTTCCTGGTTGAACGGAGCCCAGACAACGTCGCCTTCACGAACATCGCGACGACCACACTCAACCTCACCAGCGCCACCAGCTACACTGACATCGCGCCTGGCGGCGGCACGTTCTACTACCGGGTACGGGCTTACAATACAAAGGGTTACTCCTCGTATTCCAATACGGCTTCGTCAATCCTTCCCGCGCAGCGGGTTGATGTCTCGGGCGATATTACGTCCAACACGACGTGGGATTCCGGCCACCTCTATGTCTTAAGCGGAACTGTCACCGTCGATTCGGGCGTCACGCTCACCATCAATCCCGGCACCATAGTGAAGTTCAATGGGACGATGTCGAAACTCGATGTCAGCAATAACGCCGTACTCAACGCCCAAGGCACGGCCAATTCTTCCATCTACTTCACTTCGTATTACGACGACATTGGGGGCGATACGAACGGGGACTCTACCCCTGCGGCGGCGGGCAACTGGGACACGATCAAGCTCGAATCGGGCGCTTCCAGCACCCTCGCCTACGCCGTCGTGCGCTACGGCGGGTACACCGGCTGCTGCTGGGGCTCGAATGCGAACGTTTACAATGACGGCGGCACCCTGACGTTCACCGGTTCCACCAGCACCCTGAGCGGCTCGGAAGGCATCCACAGCGCAGCCGGCACCACGACCATTACCTCTTCGGAGATCTCCAATCAAACCTACGGCGTATATGTTGCGGGAAGCTCCATCGCCAATCTCTCCTCAAACAAGATTCACGATCACAGCCAATACGGCGTGTATCTCCTAAATACCGCGAACCTCACGCTCACCAACAATACCTTCTCCAATAACGCCAACGGCGCGGCGTATGTCAATCTTCACTATGGCCCCACATTCACCCATTCGGGGAACACCGCCTCCGGGACGGGCGAGCGGGGATTTGTCATGATAGAGGAATTGGGCAACGACCAGACCTGGACCGCTGGGGACCTGCCTTACATTATCGAGAATACCGTGGGAGTCATCATAAATGCGCACACCCTTACCATTAACGCGGGTGCAATAGTGAAGTTCGAAGGGCCGACGGCGCTGATCACGGTTGCTGGCGGAACGCTTAATGTCCAGGGCACGGGTGGAAATAAGGTCTACTTCACTTCTCTGTATGACGATACCGTCGGCGGTGACACCGACAGTTCAACGTCCACGTCACCCTACGGCGGCGACTGGAATACGATCGAAATCGATTCCGGCACGGCCGCCATTTCCAACGCGGTCATACGCTATGGCGGCTACACTGCCTCCTTCAGGTCAAAGGCGAACGTCTATGTGACCGGGGGCACCCTGACGATGTCGGATTCAGAGGTTACCGGGGGTACTGCCTATGGCATCTATCAGCAATCGGGCGCAAGTACCATCTCCTCGTCCAATTTCCACGACATGACGAGCTACTGGACCTACGGCGCGTACCTTGTAGGCGGCTCAATGAGCCTCGTCTCAAGCACACTGCATGACAATGCCTATGGTCTCTACGCGGCGGCTGGCTCGCTCTACTTTGATAACAACACGTACTACAACAACTGGAGCGCCAATACCTACATTGACCCGGGCGTGTACTTGCAGCAACCTGGCGGCGGTGGGGGTGGGGGAAGTAATTGGATCGTGGTCGCCGGTACCATCAACGCCGACACCACCTGGACTGCGACAACATATGTTGTGACGTCGACTTTGACAGTTGCCAGCGGGAAGATGCTGACGATTCCGGCCGGAGCGATCGTTAAGTTCAGAGGGAGCAATACGATGCTTGTGGTGGTGGGCGGCATCCGGGCTACGGGTTCTTCTGGCGTGGGGACCATCTACTTCACTTCGTACAATGATGATTCAGTTGGAGGGGATACTAATGGTGATGGTGGTGCTACTTCGGCCACATCGGGCGATTGGGCGACGCTGCAGTTCGGCAATACGTCGTCCAGCACTATATCGCATGCCGTCGTCCGGTACGGCGGCTCCTCAAGTGGATATTCCGCAAATCTTTACAACAACTACGGTACGCTCAATATCGACAGCACTGAGGTGGCCACGAGTGTCATCTATGGCATCAGAAATGACGCCGGTACGTTGAATATTAACGCATCGGAAATCCATAACCAAAATACGGGATTGTATGTGTATGGTGGCACTGTGACTGTGACAGAAAGCGCTTTCTATTCCAACTCAGCCTATGGGGTAAATAACGTCTCAGGCAACCAGGTTACAGCAACTAACAATTACTGGGGCATTTGGAATGGACCCACAATCAGCTCGAATCCAAGCGGCGAAGGGGATGTCATCTCTACTGATGTCACCTATAATCCTTGGCATCATGTAAACCACTTTTGGTCGGTGCGAAGCCTACAATTAAACTGGTTTGGTGGTACCCAGTTTACAGACCCATGGAACACGGCAACTAGTGCCTGGGCAGATACAGGAAATGGCGTTGGTCAGGTTTCAATTAATCACGTCAGCTCCACTTCTCAAGCCAGTTTGATAGTCCAAGATTGTGACGGTCATTACCCAGGACATGACGACTGGATTGCGTGGACGTCGGTAACATCAGTACCCACGGTGACCGATACGCTTACATTCAGTATTCCCGTGATGACTAGTGGGATGGCCTGCACAGACTACACCTATGCCGACTGCCAAAAAACTGTAGCACTTCACGAACTTGGACACGCACTAGGTCTAGGTCATAGTGATCCCGTTGTCGATGACGTCATGTACAGCTCGGTAAACGATTCACATGTGCAACCGTACCTTGGCAGTGAGGACAAGAGCGACTATCATTTCTTATGGGTTTCGATGTCGTGGGCGGTTCCACGGTGGTGGCTGTGGTCAGATCTAGTTAATCATTAGAAGATAAAACATTATGACAAAGCGCAAATGGATTGCCTATCTTACTGTCGCTGTCCTATTGCTAGGAATCGGCATTACAGTATGGCCGTATGGTAATGCGAAGTTTTGGGCCGCGGACTTAAAAGATGTACGGAAACACGCTGACCAAGGCGGTATTTCGACGGTGGATTTATCAGATGACCGCAATGTACTGGGGTTTGTCCACTATTTATTTGTTGGAAAGGTAATCGACCAAGGTGAAAGCCGAAAAATCAATGTGTTTACACTGAATCAGTATCAGGTGCACGTCATAACTAGTATTAAAGGTAATTTGCAAGGCAATGTCAGCATATATAGCACCAGCAAACAGATAGGCTCAACTTATATTATCGGGGCGCGATGGAACACAGATAATCTAAACCTACTAATTCCGCAAGATGATGTGACCAGCCTAATTACGGATAATGCAGCCTTAAGTGACGAACAACTTAAATCACTTGCAGAGAGCGATCCACGGATCGTGGCTTTACGGAAAGCGTATCCTAACGAAGTGCCCTACAATGCTGACGTTAAGAGTCATACTACTTACAACTCCTATCAGTCCCTGATGTCCGGCCATCTGTTCACGCCGCTTCCGTTGGCTGAATCCGCTCCGTCGGCTGCCCCCGCCTCCGCCGCTTCCGTTTCTCCGTCAGAATCGCCCTCGACCGCTCCCGAATTAGCCTCACCCCCCGAGCCGTCGATTGAGCCGACTGCCGCGCCCGAACAGCCGACACCGACTCCGGAGCCGTCACCAGTACCCGTTCCATCGGATCTCGCTCCCACGTCATCGATGTAAATATTGATACGACATCAAAACACCTCCGATCGGAGGCGTTTTGATTGTGGGCGCGCTTCTACATAATGTCTTCATACAGTATTCATAGGAAACTCATTAAACTAATAAGGATACCGAAATAGATATTTCCGCTCCCGGTGCGCAGAGCATCGGGAGCTTTTTGTGCTTTAAGGCACCCATCAGCGCACAATTCGTGCATCAGCAAAGTTTTTGCCGCTATCAATCGCGTGCGCTCTTTTCTATTCTGAAAGTACGGTATGCGCAAACCCTGCTACCACCATCTTAATAGCCTCTGGATTGCCCGGAAGAGAATCGGTCTCGGACAGAAGTCCGTGGCCCGGCTCTTGGGTCATCACACTACCTCCGCCATCTCAGAATACGAGACCGGGCGGCTCTTGCCGAACCTCCGGACGGCATTGAAACTCGCGGTCATTTATGGCGCCCCGCTGAAGGAGCTCTACGCCCCGCTTTGGGGCGAAGTGGAGCAGGAGGTAGCTGGGCGACGCGGGACGATTCCCTCTGGCCCCCTCTGCACGCCGAAGCGTGCACCTTATCTATGACATCGCTTGCACCAAAACGCATCATGGCAGTCGATCCGGGTATGCAGTACCTGGGCGTTGCGATTTTGGACGGCGAAGAGCTGGTCTGGTATGCCGTCAAGACCTTCCCTGAACGTAAGGTGCTGACAAATATGCGGCCGCAGGTGAAGCAGTACTTATCCACGATCTTCGAGCGACATCACCCATCGGTGCTGGCCGTCGAGGAGCCTTTCTACGCACAGTCGCTCTCAAGCTCGAATGTTTGCAAACTCACCGAGGAGATCAAGACCTGGGGACGCTGGAAGGGCCTCCAGGTTCATAGCTACTACCCACCGACCGTAAAAGCATTCTTCTGTCGCGACCAGAGGACCAAGGAGTCTTTGGCTGAAGCCATGATCGAACGTTACCCATTCCTGGCGCGCTACCTGACGCTCCTTCCGTGGCGACGCAGGTATTGGTTCCACGTCTTCGACGCCGTCGGACTCGGCCTCATGTGCCACAAGAAACTTAATCGCTGCTAGATTCCTCCCCGAAGACCATTCGGGCCCGTGTGCCTCCAAGGAGACGCGCTATCACCGGAGTCTCCCCGGCACACTATCGAGAATGCGTCTGGAGGGTTCGGGGAGAGATCTGGCCGCGACCTCGCTATGCCGCAGAGATACCTGATCGTGATTAGGGGCAACACCTTCAAGGGCATGACCGAGGAGGCGCTGCACTTCCTGTATTTCTTTCTGGGCCGCGCGCTCGCCCAGCATCGGCAGGAAGGTCAGAACGGGGAGTACGAGACCTTCGCCGTCAGCGTCTTGGCGCTGTTGCAGAAGTACCGGCATCTCTACACCACCTTGCCCGAGCCCCCTGAACCGGAGTAGGGCAGCCGGGCGCGACAAGGGTCCGGGCCAGGGTGGGGTCCACGGTCCAAAAATGGCCTTCGACCGTGACTCGGTTTTTCTCGACTGCGTTTTGGAATGCTGTTTTTCGGGCCAGGGTGCGCCTAATTTTCCCTTATAACTCCCTCTTAACTCTGTCGGCGAATACCCCTTGATATGAGGCAGCTACAGATGCGACATTTTCTGCTGTTTCGCATCTTGAAAGATCACTTTTTGTTCTTAACGCGGAGGCAGATCGAGCGGGTTTTGACCCTGGCCACACGCGCGACGAATAAGGAACTCGTCTGGCTTGAGTCCGCCCGATACCTGCATCGGCGCTACCGGGTGGATACCTTCGCGCATTTTCAGACCCCGCTCTACTACCTGGGCGTGCGTGGCTGGCGCATGGTCGGGAGCACCCCGGAGAGCTATAAAGGCTACGAGAGCGGGATTGAACAGCGCTCAGATCGGCATCTCGACCATCTGCTGGCGGTCTACGACGTTTTGCTGAAGTTCATTCTGGAATCGGATGTGACGCGGATCATCGGCGGTGAAGACAGCTTCTGGCATGAGTCACTCGGCTTCGGTAACATCCCCGATGCCTGGGTCCAAAATAAGGGGCTCGAAGCGTTCATTGAAGTAGACCGCGAAACGGAGTCTGTGGACGTGGTGATAAAGAAGATTGAGAACTACACCAGATTCATGCAATCGAGCAGCTACAGCATTGTGTTTCCGGGGTGCATGTTCAAGGTGCTGTTCATTACGACGAGCGAACAGCGGATCGAATCCCTGGAACAACTGACCCGGTCCGACGATATTTGGTTTGCCACGATGCAGGAGTTCCTGAGGGAGAAGTTGGATGACCAACACTGGTTTGCACTAAACGGGTTCTATGCTCTACCTGCTTCAGAAAAAGCGGTGCCAGAATTGCCGTAAGTTGAATCACAAAGACGTGCTCTTCTGCTGGTTGTGCGGTTGCTCCTTTGACTTGCGCATCTGCACCTCGGGTCACCAGAACCCAGCTTGGGTCCAGTACTGCCTGACCTGCGGCAAGGATCGGGCGTTGATGTCGCGACCGCATTCTGCGCGAGAGCTGTCGTTTGCCAAGCACCCGACCAAGCCATCAACCTACGTGCCCGGACCGCGCAAGACTGATCGCGTCTTTGCCTGGTTTGCGGTCTGCCTGGGTGCGGCCATCCTTTGGTACATGGCTTTTGCCCTCACCCGGAGCTTGTAGCGGGCGGCGGGTCGGATCTGGAAGAACCGCGCTACATATATGAAAGAGCCGGAACGTTGTCCCGCTCTTCTTCGTCTCTCGGGAGTTTACGCGCCGGACTCCTGGGTCAGCACCATGCGCACGACGTTGGCGTTTGCATCGCGCTTGGACTCCATCAGCGCGTTGCCGTAGACGTTCATGGTGGTGGCCACCTGGGCGTGCCGCATCAGCTTCTGCTGCACGCCGACCGGCGCCCCGGTGGCGTCCAGCCACGAGCGGTAGGTGTGCCGGAACGTATGCCAGCCGAAGGAGATCCCGAGCTCCTCGCCTATTTTTCGAAAATAGCGGCTGGCGATCGAGGCGGCGTAGTAGGGCCGGAGGGTGACAGGATTCGCAAAAATCCAGCCGGAGGGTGATGGCGGCGACTGGGCGCGCCAGTGCTCCAGGGCTTTAGCCAGATCCGGGGCGATCGGCAGAAGATCCTCGGAATATTCCGTCTTAAGGCGATCCACGCGGCCGTTGACCACGGCGCGGGTGACTTTGACCGTCAGCGCGGCAAAATCGAAATCCGGCCATTGCAAGGCGAGTAGCTCCGAGACGCGCAGGCCCGTGCATTGGGCCAGAATGACCATGGTCCGCTGGGGCTCGACCAGGCGCTGGTAAATCAGTTGAAACTGGTCGGGTGTGAGCACGGTCGGCCGCTTATTTCTCTTGCTGATGCCCTTGACCTCGACTAGGTCGATGGGGTTGCGCTGCAGCTGAATCATTTCCCAGAGCATGGCCTTCTCAAAGAGCCGATGCAGCAGGGCCCGGATGTTGGCCTTGGACTTAGGGGCGCCTGTGAATTCGTTCAACCATTGCTGGACCGCCAGCGGCCGCACGTCACTCAGCCTGACCGCGCCCCACCGGGGCCGGACGTGGAGGCGGATGAGCGACAAGTATGAGTGGGCGGTGGAGTAGCGGAGCGGGGTCTGAGCGCAGGCTCGGCCGGCGATGATTTCTGGCAGCTCTTCCTCTTGCATGAAGCGATCGAGCAACATGCCCACGGTGCCATCGGCTGGCGGGCGAGCCCCGGCATTGATTGCGAGCACCAGGCCCTGGAGCTTGGCGCGGATCGACGCTTCGGTGGGGAAGTCGGCCAGCGTGCCGGCGATGATGCTTTTGAGTTTCCTCTTGCCTTCTTGGTCGAGCACTCGGTAACGAAACTCCCACACGGCGTCACCCCGGGTGCGCTTCCGCAGACGCAAACTTCCCTGTTGGTAGAGATTTTGGGCCATGACAAAGTTGCGGCTGACCACAGCGGAGAAGCGAAGGGCAGTCATCGGGAGCTTATGGCCGAGGCGGGGTGAAGGCGCGACTTTCGATCCAGGCGGCGATATCGGCCCGGCGAAAACGCCAGTGCCGCGCGTACCGGATGCTCGGCAATACGCCCTTCCGGGCTAGACGCATGACCGTATACGGGTGAAGTCCCAAGACATGCGCCACCGCTTTGGCGTCGAGCAGGGGCTCGAACGGAGGTATGGTGTCCATATGCTCCAGTCTGCGCTGGTCGCCTGGTGATTCCTAGCGGGCAAAACTTGGGTGGACCACGAAGTCCATCGGGCCGAGAACAGGTGGCGGCAGTGGTCCAGTTGTGGTCTCAAAACGAAGACAGCCCCGAAAAGGGCTGCCGGTGTGGTCCAGTTGTGGTCTCGAGTTTCGGAAAATTGGTTGCGGGGGTTGGATTTGAACCAACGACCTCAGGGTTATGAGTTACTTCCGGCTGATAAATACGCGAAAGTTTGAGTGGTCTTACCCCTGACGTTCCGATCTCGGACCACACCGGACCACACACCGCAGTGGTCTTGAGACCGTTGGGTTTGTACCCCAATGGTTCCAATGATCCCAACTAGGTGCGATGCCGTGCGCAGCCGCGAAAATTAATGTTAAAGACAAAAGTAGTCTACTCACGACACGTGAACTATCGATGAGTTCGCATGACCCAATAACCACCTATCACTGGATAACAGACAACTGAGGCAATGACTCTGCGGGGAGGGACTCCCACTCCCTTGCTGTTGTACTCGTCCCGCAGCACTAGTCAGTTCGTTCTTCTCCGAAGTTATTGCCGCTAGTTCCACCAACTCGTATTAGCTAGCCTGAAACTAGTACCTTCTAAACCCCTCCACCTGCCGCACTCCGCGGCGCATTCCCACCACCCCACAACAAAGGAGAAGACCGATGGATAATGGACAACTCTTGTCCCACGTGGACACGGATCTGGTTACCCGTGACCAACTGGCGCTCATTCCGGTACCTGAACCCACCAAATCCTGGCGGCCGATTCCGCATATCGAACTGATCCAAACGCTGCAACAGGCGCTCTGGGAGAATCGCATCGGCATACGCGAGGAGAAACTCGCTTTGCGGCACGACGGCTCGACGCTTTTCGGAGTTCTGCAGCTCGCGTATAACGACACGCGAGATGGGCAAGCCGCACTGGGTGTTCGCACGTCGAACGATAAGTCGATGTCGATCCAGATCTGCGCGGGTCTTTCGGTGTTCGTCTGCGACAACCTTGTTTTTCGGGGCGACCTCATTGCGCTCAACCGCAAGCACACCGCTGGCCTCGATCTCCCGATGGAACTTCAAATGGCGGTGCGTCGTTTCAAGGAGCACTTCGGCTGCCTGACCGGCGAAATCGAGGAACTGAAAGCTCGGCATCTGGCTGACGGCGAGGCCAAGGAACTGATCCATGACATCTTCGTCGAACGGATCTTCCCGCTCCGCTTCTTGCCCGACATTTCGGCGATGTACTTCCAGCCGACGGTCGAGGACTGGAAAGAGCGAACGGCGTGGTCGCTCCACAATGCCTTCACCCTGGTTGCCAAGCAAATGCCGATCAGCACGAGGATGCCCGCGATCCAGGAGCTTGGCCGAATCTTCGGCATGTCGAGTGCACATCCTGCTCTGCCTTCGGCTGAGGCCATCGCATGAAGATCGCGGCTGTGAAGACTCGAGCCGCCCGTCGGAGTTGCTCACAACCGCCCTTCCCCAAAATGTCGAAGAAGGAAGCGCTTGCTATCTGCGGGTCGCTCTCGCGACCAAGCAAGATGCCTGGGCACAGCTACTCGCTACCTGCAGAGAGGTGCCGGATGGGCAATTTCCTGCGACACATACCGAAAGCTGTGTGCTCGCATTGCTACGCGCTGCGCGGCCGGTATATTTTTCCGGCCGTGCAGCGAGCGCAGGAGAAGCGTCTCGCGAGTATCTCCGATCCGCGATGGACTGCCGCTATTAGCTCACTGATCCTTCGTTCCGGCGAAACGCACTTCCGCTGGCACGACTCCGGTGACATTCAAGGGCTGGAACATTTCAAGAGGATTGTGGCAGTCTGCACGAATCTTCCGCACGTGAAGTTCTGGCTGCCCACCAGGGAATACCAGACCGTCGAAGCTTACCGTAGAACGGGTGGGCAGATTCCGCCGAATCTCTGCATTCGGTATTCAGCCCACCTGATAGATCGCCCGGCCCCGCTCCAGTACGGAATGCCGGTGAGTACCGTTTCCACAGGCCAAACCGAAGCACCGGTAAGCGCATACCACTGCTCTGCCATCGGCAAGATGAACAAGTGTGGTCGCTGCCGCGCGTGCTGGGATCGTCGGATCAGGATCATTGATTTCCCGCTAAAGTGGCCATCGCGGAGGCGTGAAGCAGGAGGGAAGGACGTAGTTCTTTAACAACACGTGCATGTAGTACAAGAGCCAGTCACCCTGGCTCTTTTTTTGACTTCTTCAAGGAAATCCTGGGGCACGAGCACTTGGTCACCATTTGCACGGCTTATCTGGGCACCGACAAGCGCGCGACCAAAGGGAGTGCATGCCAAATATCTCGCTTACGACGACGCGCCGGTTCGACCGAGCACGCGTGAGCTACAATCCTGCCGGAGGCGTAAATGACAAATCTGGCTGGAGTAGTCCAGCAGTTAAAACAAGAGCGCGCCCGTGCCCAAAAGGAAGTGGAGCGGCTAGACGCCGCAATCAAAGCGTTGGATGGCGTGGCAAGTTCCGGGCGCGGGGCAGGGGCGCGCCGCCGACTCTCGGCCGCCGCGCGCAAAAGAATCGCCGCCGCGCAGCGCGCCCGCTGGGCCAAGTGGAAGCGCCAGAATAAATCCGCGTAGCTCCGCGTGTGTCCTGATGTCACGCGAGACGTTGAACTCTCCCGTTACTGTGTCCGCGCCGGCGGACTGGCCTCTTTCTTATTCGACAGCGAGGCGATATAGAGATCGAGGTCGATCAAGAGGTCGTACGTCCAGGCGACGTCGTGCTTTTCCAGGATCTTGGCCAGATCCGAAAATCTCTTGCGGGTGTCGCGAGTCGAGTCTTTGGCAGCGTTCTCCATCGGGAACCCCCGGCATTCTTTTAGCCGTTCTCTCCGGTCACGATCCAGTCGATGTTCTTGCCTGAATAGGCCTTGAGTTTCAGCAGGAACTCCAAGGTCGGCACGCTCTGTCCCTTTTCGTACTTCGATAGCTGCGTCTGACCGATGCCGAGCATCCGTCCGAAGTCCGCCTGCGTGAGCTCAAAGCCGCGAATCTCGCGAATGCGGCGCCCGATCGCCTTGAGGTCAGGAGCGGCCTGAATTTTCTTCTTGAGTGTATTCCTCACAGTGGTATATTATTCCTATCAAGAATGTACAGCCGCCTGCCGTCGTGCCGGCGTCCTTTTGTTTATGACATCACCGCGGCCGGCAGGCAATTGGCGGGAAAGGCAACAGGCGCGCATCGCGTCGTCTTTTTGATAAAGGACCGGAGATGCCCGATTCGTACATGAACCTGACGGACGCGGAGGCGCAGGCGTTGGGCTACCCCGTACGACGCGATCCGGCCAGAGCAGCCGTGCGGCCCAGGCCGGCAGAGGACATCCAGAGAACTGGGGCTGTGCTGGTACCCGTAATCGTCGGCGTCATCCTCCTGGGGATGCTGGCCGGTCTCGTCAACGGTAGCCACGAGTCCGGGAGCCCGCGCCCGGCCGTGAGCGCCGCCACCGAGCCGGAACAAGAGGCCGGAAAACGGGTGGCGGAGGGTACCGCGCTCCGACCCGCGTCCCAGCCGCAACGTTCGGAGCAGTACCTTCCTGCTCGCTGGGCCTACGCCGTTATGGGCGGCCCGACCGAACTGCAACGCAGCGACGGGATAAACGTCACCATCCCGCGCGGCACGGAAGTGTTGCGCACCTGCTACACCCTGGCCGACCAGTCATTCGTGGTGACTCTCGATGGCCAGGCCTGGGGATGGGCTTACCTGACTCCGGCCGAACCGGCGCGGATTCCGAAGCAACCGAAGTTTGAGCCAGCATCGGCCCGGATGCGGTCCATGGAAATGGTGCAGTCGTACGTACTTGACGCCGCCTACCGACATGAGCGCGCCAACAGCCAGGGCCACGCCCTGGGAGAACGACCTTTTGACGTCTCGGACCCTGCCGGTTTTCTGCGGTGCGGAATGGAAATAAACCCTGCCGCAACCCGGCAGATCCAAGCCGCCGTAAACCAACAACTCAACTGAAAGGAGCATATGTATGTCGCTGTTCAATCGCCAAGACAAGGAAAACGTTCCCACCATCGAGGTCCAAGGCGAGCAAGCCACCATTCCGCAGCCCGGAGATCGCGATGACGGGGAAACCAATCAACCCGAGAAAAAACAGGTGAAGTTCCCCAAGAAAATCTGGGGCTAGAACCAGGGAGGGGGAGCAATCCCCCTCACTCTTAGAGGTGCGGAGATGCTCGACGAATCTCGCTGGCAGATAGAGATCGAGATCATGCGCGAGTATTTTCCCTGGATCACGCCGTTCGAGACCCCGAGCGGCTACGTTGGCTTCTTCGGCTACCTGCGGGCGCCGCGCAGCCGCAGGCTGGTCGAAGTGCTGACCAAGATCCCGGCGCGCCTGTATCCGGAGATCGAGCCGCCAATCTACATCGAACCTAAGCTCACGACCTTGTGGTGGCGGGCCGATGACGTCAACGGCCGCCCCGAAGGAAGGCTCTGCTACCACCGCAGGGAAAACGGCAGATGGGTGGACACGCTGTGGCAGCCGGCGAAAAATACCTTCGCCAACGTCATCGGCTTTGCCGTGCAGTACCTGGAGGAATTCGACCGATGAAACGACTGGTGTTCGCCGACGGGATTTACGGTTCGCTGTGCGCCCTCGCGTGCCAGTTCCGGGGCGAGTTTGCGGTCACGCTTTTCGGCGACGTTCGGGGTGAGGACTACTGCGTATCCCACATTGCTCCGCCAGGGAAGAATGCGGACAACGATTTCGCGCACTGCACGAACGACGCCGAATTCGAGGCCGATGTGTTCCATCAATTGCGCCGCAAGAACCCGGAGATCCGGTATCTCGGCGACCTCCACGCGCACCCGCCTGGCCTCCGCTTCCTGTCGGGCACGGACCGGCGCACCATCCGACACATCCTGCTCGACGCCGACGACACGCTGCACCCGGACGAGTACGTCGCCGGAGTGCTGCTGCGCACCGGCGAGGGCTTGGCGATCTATCCTCGACACTTTACCAAGCAGGACCTAGCCGGTTCTGCGATGGAGGTAGACCATGAGGGCATTCGCAAGAAACCCGCGCGAACGGGAAGTTTTGTCGCGCAAGCATATCGCTATTGTCGGGATCGGCTCGCTCGGCAGCGCCATCGCCGACATGGCGGTGCGGGCGGGCACCGGGACGGTAACGCTGATCGATCCTGACCGCTTCGCGGAAGAGAATCTCGCCCGGCACGTGCTCGACTCTGGCTCGCTGGGCGAGTACAAGGTGGTCGGCATGAGCCGCCGGCTTTTGGCGATCAACTCGGAGCTGAAAATCACTGCTCTCCCGGAGAAATTCGATGGCATTCCTGAGCGTCCTGACGTTGTGGTTGCTGCTACTGACAGTTATCAGTGCAGCTCTCGCATCAACGGTTATTCTCTGCGCGAGAACGTTCCTGCTGTTTTTGCTGCCGTTTGGGGTCCTGCCAAAGTGGCGGAAGTTCTTTTCGTGATCCCCGGCAAGACGCCCTGTTACGAGTGCTTCGCCTCGTTCCGCAAGAACGAGTCGGAGATTCCCGAGGACCCGCGCCGGTACACAGACCCCGACTTCGACTCAACCAAGGTCCCCGGGCAGGAGGGGCTCTGGTGCAACGTCCTCGTGGGGGCGGGCATTCAGTTCCAGATTGTTCTCGGGCTGGTCGGGCTGCGCGACTGCCTTGATGACGAACACACGCTGTGGGTGATGAACATCTCTGACTACGATTCGCCGCTGCAGCCGCTCGCGGTCACCATGGGCAAGGTCAAAAAAGGCTGCGCCGCGTGTGATGCGGCCAAGCTCGGGGATCTCGCTGGGCCTCAGTCTGATGACCTCGCTGGGGGTGATAGCCGCGCTCGCTGGTCCGCCCTTCGGCCCTGAAGTCGGTCTCTTTCGAAAACGCGGCGGACGTGTCGTCTATCCGTATGTAGGGCAAGTGCAGCCCTGCGTCGGGTCGGCGACATGAGGCTACGAGATCTCCTGTATCCCGAGAAAGTCATCGGCTTCGCGGCCAGAGTCTTCTGCGGACTCCTGGCCCTCCAGTTGGGGGGCGAGTTGCTCGTCAGGTTCCTGGCTGCGCACAACCTCTCCGGGCTGGACGCGCTCCTCATATTCCCGATGCTCGCCGCGGCGAGCATC
>Ga0075030_100000424_pt1 | contig 36343 bp, 31 predicted proteins | sample LitLauG_LLR_2012_FD_71393 | JGI IMG/M metagenome (GOLD analysis project Ga0075030, IMG submission 71393) | Freshwater sediment microbial communities from Pennsylvania, USA - Little Laurel Run_MetaG_LLR_2012 | ecosystem: Environmental > Aquatic > Freshwater > Creek > Sediment | place: USA...
GTTCACTTTGGTGCTGGCCCTCGGCCTCGTCATCATGGTGATCTTCATCTTCCTGCGCAACGTTTCCGCCACCATCATCCCGTCACTGGCTTTGCCCATGTCGATCATCGGGACGTTTTCCGTGATGTACCTGCTGGGCTACAGCGTCGACAATCTTTCCTTGATGGCACTCACGTTGTCCGTCGGATTCGTGGTCGACGATGCCATTGTCATGTTGGAGAACATCGTCCGCCACATGGAGATGGGGAAAACGCCCGACCAGGCCGCCAGGGAGGGCGCCAGCCAGATTGGCTTCACCATTCTTTCGATGACGCTGTCGCTGGCCGCAGTCTTTATTCCACTATTGTTTATGGGGGGAATCATCGGGCGGTTGCTGCATGAATTCGCGGTGACGATCGGCGCCGCAATCCTGGTATCCGGCTTCGTATCGCTGACTTTGACTCCGATGCTGTGCAGCCGGTTTCTCCGTCACCACGAGCGGTCCGGCCACGGACGGCTCTTCAACTTCAGCGAGCGCGTATTCGCTGGCTGGTTGCGTGGTTACGACCGCAGTCTGCGGGTAGTCTTGCGGCACAAATTCGCGACGCTGATGTTGTCTTTCGTTGTAATCGGCCTGACGTTTTACCTTTACACGGTAGCAAAGACCGGGTTCATTCCGGACGAAGATCAGGGCTTGGTCTTCGCTTTCACCGAAGCGCAACAGGGAATTGCGTTTCAGGACATGATGCAGTTGCAGCAAAAGGTGGCCGACGTTGTGCGGTTCGATCCCAGTGTCATGAACACCATGTCGTCGATCGGCAATCCTATCAATCAGGGCCGCATCTTCTTCCGGCTTAAGGACAAGCAAGATCGCGTCAACCAAATGAGCGCGACAGAGGTGATTCAGGAACTTCGTCCGAAGGTATCGCAGATTCCAGGCCTGAATGTGTTTATGCAGGTTCCGCCGACCATTCGCATCGGGGGATCTCTGACCAAGTCACAATATCAGTACACACTACAAACGCCCGACACGACCGAGCTTTATGAGGATGCGCCTAAGCTGGAGAGTGCTCTCCGAGCCCTTCCGCAATTGCAGGACGTTACCAGCGACCTGCAGGTGAAGAACCCGCAACTCACCGTGGAAGTCGACCACGACAAAGCTTACGCCCTTGGATTGACGCCGGCACAGGTTTCCGACGCGCTCTATTCCGCGTATGGCACTCGCCAGATCAGCACAATCTACGCGCCCAACAACGAGTATTACGTCATCGTCGAATTGTTGCCGGAATTTCAGGACAATCCCGACAAGCTTTCGCTCCTATACGTCCGCTCCAGCGCAGGCAAACTCGTCCCGCTCGACACGGTCGCGAAGCTGGTGCCTTCAGTGGGTCCGTTGATGGTGAATCACCTGGGCCAGTTGCCGGCGGCAACCATCAGCTTCAACCTTAAACCCGGAACAGCGCTGGGTGACGCAACAAAACTGGTAGAGCGCGAGGTAAATCGAGTGCTCCCCGGAGACATCCAGGGCACGTTCCAGGGGACCGCGCAAGCTTTCCAAAACTCTTTCACCGGCATGGGCCTGTTGCTGGTAGCGGCGATCCTGGTCATCTACATCATTCTTGGAATTCTTTATGAAAGCTTCATTCATCCCCTGACCATTCTCTCCGGCCTGCCATCCGCCGGCGTGGGCGCGCTCCTGACTCTTACCATCTTCCATCAAGAACTGAATCTCTACTCGTTCGTGGGGATTATCATGCTCATCGGCATCGTCAAGAAGAATGCCATCATGATGATCGACTTCGCTCTGGAAGCGGAGCGGACCGAAGGAAAGAGCCCAGAAGAATCCATCTATGAGGGCGCGCTCGTCCGGTTCCGTCCCATCATGATGACTACCATGGCGGCCATGATGGGAACGTTGCCCATCGCGATTGGCTTTGGCGCCGGCGCAGACTCGCGGCGAGGTTTGGGCTTGGCGGTGGTGGGCGGTCTGCTCTTTTCGCAAGTCGTTACGCTCTACATCACGCCGGTTTACTACGTATACCTCGACAAGCTACAAGCAAAGATCCGCAAGCGGCCTGGCGGAGGAAAATCTGGAACTGGCCTGGAGGACAGACCCAATGAGGTTGCTCTCGTGGGACAGAACCACTAAGTGTTGGGTGTTCGAGCGCCTCCAAGAACCTCCCCAGCGGTAAAGCCGCCAAAATGCCTGGCTGGCAAGGCGCGGCTGCGGAAGCAGTTCTTGATGTCGCTCAGTGGTGACCGTAGGGCATCACTTTCACCAGGCCGGCGACATCGATCCCAGAATCTGCACGGATTCAGGCGGCCGGCCCGATTAGACCAGTCTGTCCGGTACATGGCTATTTGCAGCCGTTTGACACCAACACATTGTTCTAGCGCGGTCACTCCGATCTTCCTTCAACGCACGAAACAAGGAAACAAGGTGGCGCAACTAGAAATCAAATCGGCTTTTGAAGTTCGAGAATCTCCCGGTTTAAGCGGGGACAGAATCCTGAATCTTCAAGGTTGGGCGGGCAACCATAATGTCGTGGAGTTTAGTGTCCATTTGGTGTCCGGTCTGTCGGGTTCGAGAGAGATTTGCGGGAATTGTAGAGACTATAGAGAATCCGGCTATCCCGATGCATGCCAGGAGTTTGCAGCGTAAGTCTCTATGCATCTATAATTTGCGAAAAGCGGCCCGCAAGAATTCGGCTTCTGTGATCCCCCGATAACCATCCTACTGAGACGCCGTTCCCAGACTGAAAAGCCCTTCGTTCTCGCGTCAACGGTGGAGCGACAGAGAGCTATCACTTTATGTCGTCTCTATTTATTGAAGGACCACTCGTTTGGAGATCAAACTCTCATCCGGCATCATCGAAAGAATAGGAAAATCCCCACGCGCCCTCACGGCACAGGAAGTAGCGGAATTCTTGCACGTGAGCGACATGACAATCTACCGGCTCGCAAAAGGCGGCAGCATTCCTTCGTTTAGGGTGGGAAACTCGCTCCGCTTTGATCCGAAGGCGGTAGCACGCTGGCTGCATCGGCAGATGTATTCCCTTCCTGAGACCCCTGTCCCTCGTGGCGCGTGACAAGCGCAAAAGCCTCATTCACTTTAGCCAGCAAATCCTTCCCGTATCCGGCCTTCAAATAGCGCATCGTGGACGCCAGATCCTTGTGCCCCATCCACACCTGCAAAGTCCGTATATCCGTGCCCGCGCGCAACTGATTGGTGGCGTACGTCGCCCGGAACTTATGAAGGAACCAGTTGGCACAATAGGGTCCGCGATGGCAGTGGCCCTGCTTCGTGTGGCAGGTCCCGCAATTGAGCTTGGCGCGCCAGGCTATTCGTTTGCATTCGGACAAGAAGTGGTAGGATACGCATCCGTTGGCGCTCGGAAAGATCCACGGGCAGTCCGGATTCGCCGCGGCCTTGTGACAACGCAGACTTTCGACCAAATGGTCCGGGATAAGAACTTCACGTTCTTCCCAGGTCTTCGGTATGAAACCCCAGCGCGCTTTGGCCGTCACCCTCGCCGTGTTTTCCTGGAAATCGATGTCCTTCCACGTCGCATACTGGACCTCTTTTTCCCGAAGCCCTGTACCAAGGAAGAATTCGAAGAGCACGCGCTCGCGTTGATCGCAAGCCGCGAAAAATCGCCTCAACTCTTCTGCGATGTACGCCTGTGGCACCTTCTCTACGAACCGCGGCCAATCGCGGCGCTTGAGCAGGTTTGTGATCCCATTTGCCTTGAGCATCTGCACGACGATCGCGACCTTGGTCCAGATGGTTCGTGGAGCCAGGTGCTTCTGTTCTGCCAGGAACACCATGAAGCGCATCAGGTGCTGGCGATCAATTGCGTGCAAATTGACGCGGGGGCATGATGCCTGGAAGTAGTCGAGCGCAGTGGTGTACTGGGCTATGGTCTTCGCGGTTCGCTGCTGGCGAATCTCCTCGAGAAACTCAGTGCACGCATCCGCTAGCGACACATCCGGGGCCTTCTCGCTGACAGCGATGCCGTGCGCTCTGGCTTTCAGGAGCAGGTTCTGTTGCTCCTGCGTTTGCTGGGCATGCGCCTGCTTTCTTTCCCACGGAAGCGCGCCGGCGCTTCCCACCCTCGTACCACTCGATCGAGTAGTAGCCTTCCGGATGCACTTCAATCTTTCCGGCCACCAGGACATAGTCAGGCTTAACGCGACCCGTACTGCCTTTCACCACGGGGCAATGCCGCCACATGCCCACCCCGACTTTGACGTACTTGGTTAGGTTGCAACTCCCTGCTTTGACTTCGGACATGCACTTCATCCCTTCCGATGGGCCGCGGTGGCCGAGCGGAATCAGAACCCGGTCTCAAGCGGAAAAACGACGCAGAGGTGGAGTGTTCTGCCTGTGGAAGCCTGCAGAATGGTATTGATGGTGGTATTGATGAGGGTCAAGTCTTAGAAAGCAAAAGGACTGGCGGAGAGAGTGGGATTCGAATCCACGACAAAACGTACCTGTAACAACTTACAGAGCACGGACGGCTAATTAAGGACGCGGAAGTCGCGGTAATTCTTCTTAAGTGATTGCAAACTGATTGCAGATTTTGGAAGGCCCCTACCCTGCCGCCTCGTTGCACTGCTCTGCCCCATCAAAGCGGGGACCGAACGGCGGTCGTTAAGGATTGGGCTTCATCTGATAGCGCTTTTTACAGAATGCCACGAAAGCCTTCCCCGGAAAACCAAGTTCCGGCATGCCGCTTGCGACCCACATGTCACGCCATTCCGATTCCAGGTAGTAGACATCGTAGCCGGGCGCCACGAGTTTTGCGTCGTGATAGGCCTCGGGATCGAGCACTGGATAGCGAGGCTGTTCTTTCGGTGCCTGCCAGTTCATTCTGTTCCTGAAAATCACCATCTCGTCTTCGAGCGACACCTGATAATCCGGCAAGTGATCATTCTGCACGAGTTCCCGAATCATCGACTTGAATTCGCGGGAGTGGCTGCTTGCTCCCGTTTTCTTGTGTAGGAGTTCAAGCGAAATTTTCCACTCGTCCTGCTCCCCGCAATGTTTGCGCGCCAGTTCATAGACGCGGCGGTCCACCGGCTTTCTCAGGCGAAAGTAATCACGGCTCAGCGTCAGAACCTCAGAGCCTTGGATGATGCGATAGACCCAGTCGGAGAGCCGCACCTTCAGTTCGCTCATGCGTCCTGATTTTGTCTCCCTCACTACCCGCCAGCTTTCAATCAGGCCAAATCCTTCCGTGATCTCCTCCCCATTCGCCTTGATGTTCGTGGTGATGCGGGTTCCGCCGAGACGCTCGAAAGCATCTTTGAGGCGGCGGTAACCGTCACCGCTCGTCTCGCGGTTCGTCCAGACCAGGAGTTCGTGCGCGTTCAGGTGCAGCGTCTGTGCAAGAGGCTCGCCGGCGTTCTTCTTGGCCATCAGCTGCGAGATACAGTAAATCAGAATGTCTTTGTCGTGGATGGTAGCAAGACCCCTCACGCTGGGCGCAATCTCCACAACCACATTTTTATTCTCGTAGCGCAGTAGCCTGGTGTCAGCCTTCGTTGCGAGCGAAAAGATCGGATGCTCCATGCTCGCCATGTCGTCTTTGGGAATCGCATCGAGGACATCACAGATGAACAAATCGTGATTGGGGTGTCGTTGCGGCAGTAAGGCAGACTTGCCTGCTGGCTCCCTGCCCTGCGATTCCGCCAAGTTCTCTGCAATTGCGATCATGGTCCGCTCATGAGTTCGTGGTTTCCTTGACGACGCACCCTACCTTCGTGGTTTTGTTGACGCAAGTACTATTTCGTGGTTTCGTTGACAGAACTTCGCTATTCGTGGTTTTGCTGACGGAGATATCTCACTTTCCACGCACTAATACTTCGTGGTTTCGTTGACGGTTGTTTGGTGTTTTGCTGACGGTTTTTCGTGGTTTCGTTGACAGGGGGGTATCTTTTTACTCTGCTATTTCAGAAACATACTAATGTTCATCCACCGTTTAACACGTTCTAACAGATTTATTTAACACTACCGACCCATCCTTTTTTTTATTTCAACGCCCTGCCCTTTCTAATTCCAAAGCACCGTCACAGAACTAAGGTTCGGAAGCTCAAGCCCATCCAGGGCTTTCGCTTCCCAAGGAAGGGCTTCCAAAGCCAGCCCTTCCTCGACTATCCCGGCTTACAAGCCCACAGAAAAGACATACCTCGTTGAACCGACTGCAGCTCGGCAAATGATTACTGAGCCAGATTTTCGAGGCCTTTTCTATTGGACAGGCTTCGCTATGAGCAGTAGAGGGCCTGCCCTCTTCGTAGAAACAAAGAAAAGCAAGAGCCCATCATTTTTGAACTGAGATCGCGATTTTTCCGCTGGGTGACTTTTATCTAGAGACTGATGAATCTGCGGAGTTTATGTAGTCTCCACAGACAACACAGTTTCCATAGCTTCAACAGTCTCAATCGCGCTTTAGCCGGCCATCCAGTCTGGAGGCCTGCCAGTACGATTCCAGCAGACCACTTCCGGTCTTGGCATATCTCAGTGCGGCCCGTATCACCATGCTGTCGCTTGGGCGAACCCCCTGCCCTGCCAGCCATGCCGAGAGCTCACGCACCAGCTGGGTGTCTTCATCATGCATCCAGAACTGCACCGCGCGACCGATCTTGCTTTTTGGTTTCTTGGCCGCAGTTGGCGGAATCGCCTTCTCTGTCTTCCTCTTCACCGGCCCTTCTACCTTGGGCTCCGCTGGCAGCTCAATAACCGCCGGCGCTGGCGGGGCAGCCTCAGGCATTTTTCTGCTGATGGCGGCCAGCAGGTCGCTGACGTTATTTTTTGCTTTACCCATACTGTTGACACTGTGTTGTCTGTGGAGAGTACATAGTCTCTATCTACTGTTGTGATAACAAGGCGACGATTACTTGAAGGACTTCCTGGCGTGCAGTGCTGTCCAAGGCTTTCCAGCCCTGCGCCACTGCATGTTGGTAACATTCACGGGCACTGAGGCTGACGGGTAGGGTAGGCACACTCACTTGTTTTGCGCTCTCATCCATCAGACGCCCGAGCACCGTTGCTTTGCGCACCTTGTTGAAAATCACGCGCACGTTGGCTTTGGGGTTCTTGGCCTTTACGAACCGCACCGCTTCATCCGCTTCCCAGATGTCAGCCGGGGAGGGGGAGGTGACAACCAGCACGATGTCGGCGCTTCGCACAGCGGTCGCAGTCGCCGTGTGTTCTAAGCTCGGAGGCGTGTCGAAAATGATGATCGTTGCGTTGTCCGTCTTGTCGGGCCGGTTGGCACCGTGGATGAGTTCGAGCGATTTACTGCTCGTTCCTTGCGCATCCCAGTCGCGAATGGAGACTGATTTTCCCGCCTGGCGGAAGGCTTCGTAGAGAAGAATGGAGACGGTGCTTTTCCCGACACCGCCTTTTTTCGCCAGAAGAGTAATGTTCATGGCGTCGCAGCCTAGACATTCTCCGCAGACTCCGCAAGCTCCATTTATTCCAGCGACTACTGAGACTCCACAGACTCAATACACTCCACATACTCATTAGAGAAAGAATTCCGCAAACAATTCTGAGGCTTGCATCTCACGTCTTGTCCCGCTATCGTCTGCCAACTCTTTTCGTGGTCGGCCTGCCGGTGAAACCAAAAAGGCCCACCGCGAAAGGAGAAAGAGCGTGGGTCAGCAGGAAGAAGCCTTTAGGATGCTCGATGCGTTCGCCAGTGTTGGTGCAACGCACTTTGACCTGACGCATCTCGACATCGACGGAGAGAAGCGAGGATTTCGACGGCACCAGTCCATCGCACAACTCAAAAGCTCATTGCCGAAGCTTTTTCCCGGCGCAACAGAACGCAGGAACAACATCATCATCCGCCCGGACAGCGATAAAACTTGTCTCGTTCAGCTCGATGATCTGGACGCGGCAAAACTAAGCAGGGTAGGGGAGGTCGCTTTCCTGACGCTGCAGACCAGTCCCGGTAATCACCAGGCCTGGATAGCCATCTCCGACCTCACTGACCCCAACGATGCGAAAGACTTTACCCGCAGACTGAAGAAAGGCGTCGGAGCCGATGCCACTGCCTCGGGCGCCACGCGCGTGGCCGGCACAATGAACTACAAACGCAAATACGAACCCGAGTTTCCCAAAGTCGCTATCCTTAATACTGCCCCCGGCCGTGTGGTCTCACCATCCCAACTGGAATCCCTGGGGCTGGTTACCGAGCCTGAGCCGGTAAAGCCCGCGACCGTCATCCCCCTTCGAGTTTCCCGCAGGCACGAGAACGCGGTACGTGCCCGGAAATGGCCCGACTATCAGCGATGCCTGGAACGCGCCCCGCGTAATCACGGCGACACCGGCCCGGATGTCAGCCGTGCCGACTTCGTCTGGTGCATGACGGCGCTCGATTGGGGCTACAACACTGACGAGACTGCTAATCAGCTGATGCAGGTAAGCTCCAAGGCGCGCGAGAATGGGCAGAGATACGCTGTTCTTACGGCCAGCAATGCCGCTGCAGCCGTTGAGAGAAAAGGGCAGGGGGTAAATCAGGGCCGCTCTCCGTAATCCGGTATAATCCGGTATCTTTTCCGGTAGACAAATCCGGTATAATCCGGCATAAAATTGGGTATGCTCGCAACAGAAACTATCCAGATCACCGCCGATCTCCTGGAGCTTCTCTCGGAAATCGATGAATTCAAAGGTGCCTGGCGGGCGCTCGGGACCATCGCTCCAGACCGGCTGAATGCCCTTCGGCGGGTCGCCACCATTGAGAGTATCGGCTCCTCGACGCGCATCGAGGGAAGCAAGCTGTCCGACCGAGAGGTTGAGCAGGTGCTCGCCCACCTTGAAATCAAGAAATTCGCCACACGGGACGAGCAGGAAGTTGCGGGCTATGCCGAGGTCATGGAGACGGTCTTTCATGCCTGGGCAGACATACCCATCACGGAGAATCATATTAAGCAGCTGCACCGGGACCTTCTGCGCCACAGCTCCAAGGATGAGCGCCATCGCGGCGAATACAAGACACTCCGCAATGATGTGGGCGCTTTTGATGCAGACGGAAAGATGATCGGCGTCGTGTTTGAAACCGCTTCGCCGTTCGACACACCCAGGCGGATGGCCGAGCTCATCACATGGCTTAAGGACGCACGCGAGCTTCGCAGGCCGCATCCGCTGCTCATCATTGCGGTCTTTATTGTTGTCTTTCTGGAGATCCACCCTTTTCAGGATGGCAACGGCCGCCTAAGCCGCATCCTGACGACGCTGCTCTTACTGCAGGCAGGTTACGCCTATGTGCCCTACAGCTCTCTGGAGAGCGTGATAGAGAACAGCAAGGAATCCTACTATCTGGCACTACGCCAGACACAGAGCACTCTGCATAGCGAAAAGCCCAACTGGCAGCCCTGGCTCTTGTTTTTCCTGCGCGGGCTGCAGCAACAGAAGCGCCGCCTCGCCGCGAAGGTGGAGAGGGAGAAAGCCGCACTCTCTGTCCTGTCTGAATTGGCCGTGCACATTATGGACTACGTGCAGGCCCACGGCAGGGTCACCACCCGTGACATGGTGCGCGAGCACAAAGCAAGCCCGAACACCGCTAAGGCGACCTTCGGCAGTCTGGTGAAGAAGGGGCTTCTGATTCGTCACGGGGCGGGGCGGTCTATCTGGTATGGGTTGTCTTGATATTTTTTTCTTGTAACTCACTGCTTTCGAATGTCTCAGCGGGTTGTGAATTCCTTCCGCTCATGTAAAGTGGCTATGACTATTTGCACATCGATGGTTGATGGAGCTCCAGCAATATGAAAGAAGCAGCCGCCCGCATAAAAATCAATAAGCTGCTCGAAGCCGCAGGCTGGAGGTTTTTCCCCGAAGGCAAACTGCCGGCCAACATCCAGCTTGAACCCAAGGTAACAATCAAGATCTCAGAGCTGGACGCCTTGGGGAATGACTTCGAGAAGACCGCGAAAGGCTTTATCGATTTCCTGCTCCTGGACTCCAGAGGGTTTCCCTTAATCGTCCTTGAGGCCAAGGCAGAGGACAAGAATCCTCTTGTAGGCAAGGAGCAGGCTCGCACATATGCGCGGTCTCAGAATTGCCGTTTCGTGATTTTGTCGAATGGCAATCTGCATTATTTCTGGGATCTGGATCGCGGCAATCCCTACATCATCACCTCGTTCCCCAGGCCGGAATCGGTAATGGGCTATCAGAAAATGGCCCCCGATCCCAAACGTCTCATCGAAGAAACAGTCAGCAAAGATTACATCGTACTGACGCAGAGGCCGACGTATGCTGCCGAAGCAGGCTGGAAGAATGAAGTGGAGCGGCCGGAGTATGTCCGGATTAACAAACTCCGTTTCCTGCGGCCCTATCAGCTAAGGGCCATTCACGCCCTGCAGCGTGCCGTAAAGGAAGACAAAGACCGTTTTCTCTTCGAAATGGCAACCGGCACTGGGAAGACGCTAACAGCCGCCGCCATTATCAAGCTGTTCCTGAGGTCCGGAAACGCCCACCGCATCCTCTTTCTGGTAGATCGCCTTGAGCTGGAAGATCAGGCCAAGAAAGCCTTCACCGCGCTGCTTGCTGCCGACTACAAGACGGTCATCTTCAAGGAAAATCGCGATGACTGGAGGCACGCGGAAATCGTTGTCAGCACCGTGCAATCCTTTCTCTTCAACAACAAATACCAACAGCTGTTTTCGCCAACCGATTTCGACCTGGTTATCTCGGATGAAGCGCATCGTTCCATCGGGGGCAACGCCCGCGCCGTGTTTGATTATTTCATCGGCTACAAGCTGGGCTTGACGGCGACGCCGAACGACTATTTGAAGCGATTCGAGAAGGCAAAAACGCGAGATCCGCGTGAATACGAGCGGCGGATGTTGCTCGATACTTACCGGACATTCGGCTGCGAAGACGGTCAGCCGACCTTTCGCTATTCCCTCCTCGACGGAGTGAAGGAGGGGTTTCTGGTCAATCCGATTGTGGTCGATGCCCGCAGCGATATCACGACGCAGCTTCTCTCTGAGGGTGGCTTTGTTGTTGACTTCACGGATGACGAAGGCGACGACCAGAAGGAAGTTTACAAACAACGGGAGTTCGAGAAGCGCTTCTTTGCCGAAGCTACTAACCAGGTGTTCTGCAAGACATTTCTGGAAAATGCGCTGCGTGACCCAATCAGCGGGGAGATCGGCAAGTCGATCATCTTCTCTGTGAGCCAGCATCACGCCTCGAAGCTGACCCAGATACTGAACCAGATGGCTGACATAATGTTCCCCGGCAAATACCAATCCGATTTCGCCGTGCAGGTAACCTCGCATGTCACAGGCGCCCAGCAATACACTATCAATTTCACCAATAACAATTTATTGGGTTCGGCCAATTTTTTGCCAACGTACCGCACTAGCAAGGCGCGAGTATGCGTCACCGTTGGCATGATGAGCACGGGCTACGATTGCCCTGACATCTTGAATCTCGGCCTGTTCCGGCCGATCTTTTCGCCGACCGATTTTATTCAGATCAAAGGGCGCGGCACGCGCAAGCATGATTTCCGGGAAGAGCTTTTTGACCCTTCGCTGCGCGAGGAAGTTAAAGAACCCGAAAAGAAAAAGTTCAAGCTTTTCGATTTCTTTGCGAACTGTGAATATTTCGAGGAAGAGTATGACTACGATCAAGTCATCCATCTGCCAAAACCGAAGCCAAAGTCGAAAGGAGACGGCGGCACGGAGGGGGGGCAGGGCGGGACAACGGTCACGGCCGGCACGTACGAGCATCTGGGTCAGGACATCCTTTCGACGATCAAGGAAGAAACAATCGGTGTTGAGGGGATGAGAATTGACCGATTGTTTTACGACAAATTCGAGGAAACAGTGCGCGATAATCCGACCATCGCCGCCGCCGTTGAAGATGGACAATGGGACCGGGTCATTGATTATGTGAACCGCGAAGTGTTCGACAAGCCCACCGAGTATTTCAGCCTGGAGAAGTTAAGAAAGGCGACCGCTGTGGATCGGCGTCTGGGACTGCGGGAGATTTTGGAGAAAATCTTCGGACTTATCCCCCGCTTCAAATCGAAAGATGAATTGCTGGAAGAGGAGTTCGCCAAGTTTGTGACGGATTATAAGCCGGAAGAAGCGGATGTTTTAGCGATTCCCGCGATCAAGACCTATTTCAAAGCCTATGCGACGAATAACCAGGTGAGACACATCATCGACACCAGGCAATACACCGATCTGGCCACGAATCCGGTGTTCTCCAGCAGGGATATGAAGGCGGTGCCGGAGAGATACCGGTCGATTGTGCCCAACTACATAAAGGACTATGTGTCCTTGAACCAGTTTTCCAGTTAGGGGATTTGATGCTCGATACCGACACCAAACGCCGCATTGACACAGCACGTGACATCCTCGTCGGCAAAGTCCCCGACCCCAAGTCCCAAGTCGAGCAGATCACCATCGCTCTCATTTACAAATTCATGGATGACATGGATGCCGAGTCCGAGGAACTCGGCGGTAAGCGGAAGTTCTTTACCGGCGACTTCGCCCGATACGGCTGGGCTAAGCTCATGACCCCAGCCTTGGGTGGCCACGAAATGCTCAGCCTGTACGCCGAAGGCATCACCAAGATGCCAGAAAATCCCGGCATTCCGCCGCTTTTTCGCGACATCTTCAAGAACGCCTATCTGCCCTACCGCGACCCCGAAACGCTCAAGTCCTTCCTCAAAATCATTGACGAGTTCAGCTATGACCACAGCGAGCGACTCGGCGATGCCTTCGAGTATCTGCTCAGCGTCCTCGGTTCCCAGGGCGATGCCGGTCAGTTCCGCACCCCGCGCCACATCATTGATTTCATCGTTGAGGTCGTTGATCCGAAGAAGACCGAAACCGTACTGGACCCGGCATGCGGCACGGCGGGATTCCTAATCTCCTCTTATAAGCACATACTCAAGGCCAATCTCGATGCCAAGGGCCGCAGCATTCTGACTCCCGACGAAAAGGGCCGTCTCGCGCAGAACTTTAAAGGGTATGACATTTCGCCGGACATGGTGCGCCTCTCGCTGGTCAATATGTACCTCCACGGGTTCACCGATCCGCACATCTACGAATACGACACCCTCACTTCCGAGGACCGCTGGAACGAATTTGCCGATGTGATCCTCGCGAATCCGCCCTTTATGTCCCCCAAAGGCGGCATCAAGCCCCATAAGCGCTTCTCAATCCAGGCCAAACGCAGCGAAGTCCTCTTCGTGGACTACATGGCAGAGCACCTGACACCCACAGGCCGCGCCGGCATCATCGTTCCCGAGGGTGTCATTTTCCAGAATCAGACCGCCTACAGAGACTTACGAAAGATGCTCGTCGAGAACTCTCTCGTCGCTGTCGTCTCCCTGCCGGCGGGCTGTTTCAATCCCTACTCCGGGGTGAAGACTTCCATCCTCATTCTGGACAAATCCCTTGCCCGGCAGACCGATACCATTGCATTTTTCAAAGTGGAGAACGACGGCTTTGGCCTCGGTGCGCAGCGCCGCGCTTTCGACAAGAACGACCTTCCGCAGGTCAAGGCCGAACTCAGCGTCTATCTCCAGGCCCTCCGCAGCCACCAACCCCCTGCCGACCTTCAGCCAGCCTTCGGGCTGATCGTGCCGAAAGAAAAGATCGCCGCGAATGGTGATTACAACTTCAGTGGAGAGCGGTATCGCGAAGGAGCCGTCAGTCCTGGCTTAAAGTGGCCACTAGTCCCAATCGGAGAACTTTGTGTCGTGGAAAGAGGCGCGTCGCCGCGCCCAATTCATGACTTCATTACGGATGGCGACAATGGCGTGAATTGGATCAAGATTGGAGACGCGGAGGTCGGTTCAAAATACATCACGAAAACAAAGGAACGCATTACCCCAGAGGGCGCGGCGATGTCACGTCGCGTGAAGCCCGGTGACTTCATACTATCCAATTCAATGAGCTTTGGCCGGCCTTATATCATGGCCATCGATGGGTGCATTCATGACGGATGGCTGCTTCTTCGCGATCAGTCGGACCGTTTGGACCAAGAGTTTCTCTACAATGTTCTCGGGTCCAAACTAGTGACCGCCCAATTCGAGCGCGCTGCAACAGGTGGAGTGGTCAATAATCTGAACAGCGAGATCGTGCGTGGTGTGCAAATCCCGTTGCCGCCGTTAGAGGTGCAGAAGGAGGTCGTAGCGGAGATCAATGGATACCAAGAGGTTATGGATGGTGCACGCGCCGTCCTCAACCACTACCGTCCCCACATCCCGATCCATCCAGACTGGCCGATGGTGCCGCTTGAAGAAACGTGCGAAATTCAACGGGGCAAATTCTCGCATAGACCACGAAACGAGCCCCGCTTCTATGGAGGCAAATATCCGTTCATTCAAACAGGCGATGTCGTTCGGGCCAACGGAGGGAAGATCACATACACGCAAACCTTGAATGAAGACGGACTGGCGGTGAGCAAACTGTTCCAGCCCCCAGTGGTCGTGATTACGATTGCAGCGAATATCGGCGATACGGCCGTCCTCGATTTTCCGTCCTGCTTTCCCGATAGCGTTGTTGGGCTGATTCCGAAGCCGGGAACCGATGCGCGCTTCCTGGAGTTGGCAATGCGGACCAAGAAGCAGTACCTCAACGATATCGCTCCGCAAGCGGCCCAGAAGAACATCAACATCGAGATTCTCAAGACAATCAAAGTCCCCCTTCCATCGCTCGCAGCCCAGCAAGAAATTGTCGGCGAGATAGAAGCTGAAGAAGCACTGGTCGCAGCTAACCGGGAACTGTTTTCCCTCTTTGAGAAAAAGATCCAAGGCACGCTCGCCCGCATCTGGGGCGGAGAAGAGACTCCTGCACCGGAGGCTTGAGCCATGGAAGAAGCCGCCGAACTCGCCAACTACTTGCCGCTTTCCTTTAAGACCCCGAAAGAACAGGAATACATCGATTTTTTGTGGGACGCATTCGAGACGAACTACACCCACGGGAAATACCAGTTCGCTTTCCTCGCCTATCACATGCTCACGATGAGTTTCGTCTATTTCAACATCTGGCAGATAAGACAGACCGAGCCGAAGGATTTTGCGATGGGCCTCATTGGTTTCGGTAAAGACATCGAAAAGAGTCTCCTCGAAGCAAACTCACCGTTCGTTTTCAGCACCGTAAATGAGCGGAGCATATTGCGTTTCCTCAAGCTCATCGCTTGCGACAATAGCAAGATTGGCACCTATGCCAAGCTGGTGGACGATCGCAACGACACTGCCCACCCCAATGGCAATATTTTCTACAGCACAGAAGCGGCGCTCGATGTAAAGATTACCGAGATCCTCCGCGTCGTCGAGGAGATCCAGAGTCACTCCAAGCCTGTCATTGAGCACTGCTATCGCGAGTTCCTGCTCCAGAACAGTGCCCCCGACGAACGTGAGTATCCCGATCCCGAAGACCAGATCCGCGAAGTCCTAATTCACGGCAATTATCTTTCGCAGAGGGATATCGAGATCTGTCTCGGTTATGATCTGGTGACATTTGCGGCTCACCCTGACTACAAGAGCATGCGCGAACTGCATGATGCCCTTGTCGCAAAGTGGGACATACACAAAGGTTAAACGACGGCCGGCAAATGGCTAAATACTCGACTTAATGGTGCAATCGCTCTAGGATGGCGCGCATGGATTGTGATTGAGAGATAGAGGGCAGCGTTAGTACTATAGAACCATCAAGATTGATGATCAGAAAAAATGAATGCATCGATCATCTACCATCTGGCCATCGACCGCTTTCGAGGCATTAAGACTTTGTCGTGGCCCCCGGCTGCGGGCGTTAACGTAATTCTGGGCGGCGGCGACGTGGGTAAGACGACCATACTCGACGCAATCGCGCTTCTTTTCAGCCCAACAAACCCTAGCATTCTTTCCGATACGGATTACTACGGCCGCGATGATAAAGCGGGCTTCGTCATCGAGGCTATCGTCTCCCTTCCTCCATCAACTGGAATAGCGAACCAGATCAAGCCCTCCTGGCCGTGGGACTGGAATGGCAGAGAAGCCGTCGTTCCCACCATCGAAGGGGAGGGCAGTCCGAAAAACGAACCAGTCTATCGTCTGCGGGTCCGCGGGACCGAGGATCTCGAACTGGCATACGAGATTGTCCGCCCTGACGGGGAGACTGACAGTTTCCCGGTGGCGCTGCGCCGCGCTATCGGTCTCGTGCGCCTTAGCGGTGACGACCGCAATGACCGTGATCTGCGCCTCGTTCAAGGGTCAGCCCTGGACCGGCTGCTTTCGGACAAGGGATTGCGTTCCCGGCTGGCGAGCGAACTTGCCAAGAAAGATGTTAAGGGCGAACTCTTGGATAGTGCTAAAGACGTTCTGAAGGCTCTGGACGTGGCCTTCAGGTCGAAAAGACTGCCGGATGGACTGGACCTTGCAATCACCGGTGGCCAAGGAATGTCGGTCGCTGCGCTTATCGGCTTGACCGCCCAACGTGAAAGCGTGCAACTGCCCCTGGCGAACTGGGGAGCGGGAACACGGCGCATCGCAGCCCTCACAATTGCCGAGCAGAACCAGGGAGAAACCCCGATTACGCTCGTTGACGAAATCGAGCGCGGTCTTGAGCCCTACCGGCAAAGGTCTCTAATGGAGAAACTGCAAACGGGCAGATCACAAGCCTTCGTCACCACACATAGCCCGTCCGCTATTTCCGCTTCGTCGAATGCAAGTCTCTGGTACGTCGATCACACTGGCGGGATTGGTTTGCTCGATCCCGCGAAGACTACAAGACATCGCAAGAACGACCCTGAAATATTTCTCTCTCGTTTGACGATTGTCGCCGAGGGCGCAAGCGAGCTGGGATTTGTCACTACACTCCTCGAAAAGGCGCTCGGTTCGGGACTGGAGAAGCACGGGATTCATGTCAGCGACGGGGGAGGTCATGAAGCCACCCTGGGTCTTCTTGAGGCGCTTGCCGGAGGCGGCATGCGCTTCGGGGGATTTGTGGACCATGAAGGGAAGCATCCGACGCGCTGGGAGAAGGTGTCAAAGAGTCTCGATAAGCTACTGTTTCGTTGGGAATCAGGTCATCTTGAAGAAAACATCATTGGCGCGGTGCACGACGACAAACTTAAAGCGCTGATAATTGACCCGACGGACGAAAAGACCGGCATGCGTCTGCGCACGCTGGCGACTCGCCTGGGCATTGATGAAAAAGATTTTGAGACAATCAACGCGAAGGCCACAGCGGGACTGAAGGCACTTATCATTGCAACCGCCTCGGGAATAGTTCCTGAAGATAAAGTCTTAGAGAGAAAGGACTATAAAGCGCACGGCCAGGTCTGGTTTAAGACCTTCGAGGGTGGTTGCGAACTCGCTGTAAAAGTCTTTTCTCTTGGTCTTTGGCCAACACTGAAGCCACAATTCCTCCCGTTTTGCAACGCCGTGCGAGCGGCCGTTGACCTTTCCGAAATTACGGATCTTACGCCGTGAGTGACTCAAGTGTCCGCGCGGCTCTCCGGTCCGATGCCCCCCTCGTGGCCGTGGAAGCGCCGGCGGGTTGCGGCAAGACTACCCAGGGCGCGGAATACGCGCGGGAGATTGCGGTAGCGGGTTCTAGGCTGCTGATTCTGACGCATACTCACGCCGCCTGTTCTGTGTTTTCGGATCGCACCAAGGGCGCCGGGGCTGGCATCGAAATCCGCACCATCGACGGCGTCATCGCACATATCGCATCTGTCTACCACCTCGGTCTCGGGCTTCCGGCCGATACCGCCGCGTGGGTTCGGCAACGTCGCGAAGGCCACGCCGATCTCGCGCTAAAAGTAGCCTCGCTGCTCAAACGCTATCCTATGATTGCAGCCTCGATGGCACAACGCCATCCCGTCGTTATATGCGACGAGCATCAGGATTCAAGCGGTGACCAACACTCCGTCATCATGGCTCTTCTGGAACAGGGTGCAAAGCTCCGCGTATTCGCCGACCCCATGCAGAAAATATTCAAGGACCGGACGGTGCGCGGCACCTGTCCCCCTTGCGACTGGAGCAATTTCACAAGTCAAGCTCAAGCATTTGAGCAGCTGGACACTCCACATCGGTGGTCATCGGGATGTTCGGAACTAGGGCAATGGACCCTCACGGCACGCGCTTCGCTAAAGGCAGGAGGGACGATTGATTTACGAAATGCGCTGCCGCCAAGTATCAATGTCGTCTTCGCGGAGAACCAAGCTCGAAAACCCTTGGACTACCAGCTCACTAGCGCTGCCCGCAAGCCTATAGACGCCTTCCAGAAATGCCAAGCATCGCTCTTGATTCTGACCCACTTCAATGACACGGCTCGATCATTACGGGGCTTTTTCAATCGCCGAATTCCACTATGGGAAGGACACACCCGTTCCGGTCTCGAAAAGCTCGTGGACGCTATCCGCGCCAGTCAAGGCAATCGCGTCGCCCTCGCCGACGCCATCGTGGATTTCATGGCCGACGTGGGCAAGGGATTCAGTCCCTCGGCTTTCGGCGATAGGTTCAGGGAAGAGGTTCGCGAGGGCTGCACTACGTCGCGTCGGGGCAAACCAGCTATGATCCAAGAGCTTGCGCGACTTCTGGTAGCAGAAGCCGACCATCGGGGCGTTGCCAAGATGCTCCGCCGTCTTTCGGAATTGAGAACCACGGACAGCAACTTCTCGGATATCGAAATGGACTGTCACAGAGAGTTCTGGGACGCAGTCCATGTCGGTGATTTTGAAACTGCCGACGCAGGATTGGCTGAAATTACTCACCGGCGAACCTATTCGCGACCGAAGCCACCCGAAAAGGCCATCAGCATCATTCACAAGGCAAAGGGCCTGGAGTGCGACGCCGTTATTGTCATGCCATGCGACGCCAAGAACTTCCCGGACAAGCCGGACGCCAGATGTCTCCTCTATGTAGCGCTCAGCCGGGCAAAGAGTCGTCTGATGCTGGTTATTCCGCGCAGCAGTCCAAGCCCGCTACTTATCGTCTAAGTTGTTCGCGCGCTTCAGCCGACAAACTTCCACTCATCATTCCGGACTGTTCTCGATGTAATGCCAAGCGCATGATAATCCGGTTTACGGCGTGATAACGCATATCACATCTAACCCGTCTCCGGACAACTTAGCCAAGTCTCGTTCAATTCCGCGGGGATTCTTTACTAACCCCGACGGGTCGTACACGAGGCAGATGAGTGTCTTGCAATCAGCGTGTTGCCGGTACTTGGCAGCGTCAATTATTAGCTGTTCCGATACTTCCTTTGCAGCCAGGCCTTTCCGCGTCATCTTTGCTTCCACAACGATTGCATGGTCTTTGAGAAGGAAATCCATGCGTGATGAGCCTCCACCATGGGAAGGTGTCCATTCCTCAGGGCGGATGTCATCGAAGTAAATGTGCAATAGTCCGTGCAGGAGATCCTGAACGTCATACTCGTCCTTGATTTCGAGTGTTGGTCTGTTCTCGCGCCGGTGAGTGAGCTGACGAGCGATCTCGTGGAAACGGTCACAAATTACGAGCACGGCTTTGATCGGCTGCTGGTCAGCGCTAATGCCCACTTCTGCGCTCGCAGCATTTAGCTCAATCTGTCGAAATAGCCGGCTCGATAATCCCAGAAATTCCCGAACAGCTGCACACTGGGAATCGCTCTCGAACGCCACTGCCGCATAATATAGATGTGCCGGAACTCGAACGCCTTGAGAGACCGCCAGCCTATCGCGGCTCATGAACCCGGTATTCAGGTTGGCATTCATATAGTCGTTGACAGTGCTTCCCCATTTGAAGTTTTCTAGCTCTGCCAGCAGTTTCTTCTCTTGTTCAAGTCCAGCTTTTGTGTTCAGCGCAGAGGCCTCAGTTACAATCTCCGACTGCAACGCTTTCGCCTGCGACAATACGACTGCTGTATCCTCCTCCATTTTTGTAATAGCAGTACCGGCGAGCTGTTCGATCCGTTCTCTTACCTCATCTGCTGTCCGAGATCCCCATCCCTCGGGAACCCCGTTTAGTGCGCCCCATTCGGGGCTGAAGCTGCCTCCAAGAGGCGGTTTCGCGAAATCTCTGTAGTGAAGCTCAGAATGATAGCCGAGGGCCGAACCGCTCCATGACTCTGCTACTTCCTGAGCCGCTTCTGTGAGCTTTTTGCTCCGCTTCTGTAGGTCTCCCAGAGTAGGTGAGACGCTTTCCTCCAGGGCCTTTACCTTTGCGAGGAGCAAAATCGCAGTTTCCGTCAGACTCGGCATTGCTTAAATCCTCACTTTCTCGTACTCATCGAGCGCCGTCTCATCGTTGCGTCGGTCATAGAGTTTCGTCGTGCGTGGGGAGGAGTGGGCGGCCATCGTTTGCGCGTGCTCCAGCGTGCCGTCGCTCTTGAGGTAATCGGTTATGCCGGTTGCCCGCATTGAATGATTGCCGATGCGCGTTTTGATTCCTGCCTGGCGTGCTCGCCGCTGAATCATCCTATATCCGTCCTGCTGCGTCATGCGGTGCGGCCTGCCTGTGGAGCGTCCGGTAGTACGGAACAGCGGCCCATCCTTATCATCCGCAATGCCTGCAGCGGTGATGTACGCATCGAGATACGCTTCGAGCTTCGGCACGCACGGCGCTTCGTGCTCCTTGCCGCCTTTTTCGTGCAGGCGCACCCATCCGCGCCGTCCCTGGCTGAAATAATCTCCCACGTTCATTTGCAGCACCGCTCCGACGCGGGCGAAGGTGTAAATCATAATGCCGATGAGCGCACGGTCACGCAGGCCCGTGAGTGTGCTCGTGTCGATGCAAGAGAGTAGGGCCCGCGCTTCCTCGCGGTTGAGCACTGGCGTGCGGCCTTTGGTTACGACATGCTTGGGCCCGCGCACTGCGTGCGCCGGATTCACTTCGATGATCTGGCCGACGATGAGCCAGTCAAAGAGCATGCGTATCGCGGCCAGATGCTGCTTTATCGTGGGTTTGGCAAACCCTTCGCGGAGGCTCTCCACGTAGCCTGCGACGTGGACGGGCTTTACGTGCGCCAGATCGTGCACGCCGTGCTCCGAGCAGAATGCAGAGAAGCGGCAGGCAGCATTGAAGTAAGCCCGCCGAGTATGTTTGTTTTGGATATTCGCGGTGAAGAAATCGAAGAATCGCTCTGCTGCCCTCGCCTCCTTTAAAAACAGGGCAGGGGCCTTCGCGCCGATTTCGGCCAAGCCCTGCAGCGGGTCCAGCACAGTGATTTCCGTGGATGTGGGGCTGCTACACATCGACAGACCACACCTGAATGCCGCCCCGCTCCCATTGCGGGAGCCTCTTGAAACCGGGGAACTGCGGCGACATAAAGAACAGGTAGCGATGTTGTTCAGTCCTGGCAGCCAGCTTCTGTAGGTCCAGCTCAAGTTTCCTGTTGTTCTTCGGATCGACCGCGGCGAAGGTTTCTGCGCCGACGAGTCCCGGCGCTTCGCTCATGATGTCGAGTTCGATGGCGGCATGGGCACCCGGAGCCAGTACATAGCCGCCTGCCTCCGGGTGCATTTCCAGCAGATGCCGAGCGGCGGCCAAAGCAACGACATACGTCCAGGTTTGATTGATCTGTTCAACAACGTTCAGAGCATGACCTTGGATCGGATGAAATCCGGTCGGCTCGAACTTCATGCGCCGTAGCAAGTCCAGCGGGTCACCGGTCTGCGCCGCAATCCACGCATGGATCTTTGCGGCAGCTTCCCGGACCTGACCCATGTAGCGATCAACGTCCTCGATGTTCCGGACGACCATACAGCCCGCGCCGTGTTCCATATCTATGGGTTCGTTGTTAAGCGTGTGATAACGTCCTTTATCACACCCTACACCCAAGGGCTAACATCATGTAGCCTCTGGCGGGTTTTTCGTTGAAGCATGACGCAGAAATGCAACATGACCCGGATGGACACCTTGAGTAACGCCGCGCAATCTTCTGGACTTTCGTAGCGGTTCTGCAATCATTCCGCCCATTGGCAAATCTTTATGATTCACCGCTGTCGCATCTTATTAAGTTTCGCCCTTGTGATTCTGCCCGTATTAGCCTGGGCCGAGACCAGCGACAATCGGTCGGAATTCTCCCGCACCATCGAGGGCCTGTTACAGGCCAGGGAATTCGACAAGCTGGAAGCAATAGCCTCTGAGCTGCGCAATCCGGATGTACGCTTTTCCAACAGCAATTCCAAAATACGCTTGTTTTATAGTGTTCTGGCGGAATTCCAAAGCACTGCGTTCAAGGACAAGGAAACAGTCCTGAACCAATGGCTATCAACACATCCGAAATCCCTGACCTCACGGGTAGCGCTGGCGGAGCTTTTGATCGAATATGCGTGGGTCGCTCGTGGAAATGATTACGCAAGCAAGGTCACGCCTGAGCAATGGAAGCTGTTCGGAGAGCGAATGCAGCTGGGCCTTAACTATATCAAGGGCCTCAATCCTTCGAAAGATCCCTATATCTACGAGGAATTATTGACGTCCGGTGAAGCGATGGGAATGCCGCGAGCAATTCTCGACAAGCTTTACATGGATGCCGCCCATGATTTTCCGGGATACTATCATTTCTATGCAATTCGCGCAGGGATGCTGCAGGAGAAATGGTATGGCAGGCCGGGAGAGCTTGCGACATTCACGCGATCTCTGCTGACATCTCCGGGAGGTCATAATGGGCAGATTGCCTATTCTTATGTTACTTCCAGGCTTTTTTCAGAATTCCATGCAACAGATCTCTTCACCTATACCGGATTGTCCTGGCCACAGATCAAGGAGGCTTTCCTAACGAGAGATAAAGCCTATCCTTTGGAGAACGCGGACTGGAACCGGTTGCTGCATATGGCTGTTTCGGCAAACGATCATGTGTTTGCTTCCGAAGCGCTGAAACATATCGGCAAGGACAGGGATGAGAATATCTGGGACGACAAGGGGGAGTTTGAAAAGGCGGTTTCCTGGGTTGACGCTTGGACGCGTGCTGACGCTGCGCCAGCTGCGACCGGACAGGACCAGTACTGGCTGAAAACCTTACCCGTCGAACCGGGTACTTCGCTGCAGAATCTGCCTCTTCCCGAGCAGCAGATCTATCTGGAGAAGAAGGCAGATTTTAAGCTCGTCCAGGGCAAAGCATGGTTAAGCGGAAGCGGTGCGCTGGAGCTTGCCGATCACAAGATGTTCACGAACAGCGGCGCCAGGGTGGAAGTGACTCTTGATGATACCGAGAGCAAATCCTTCAAAGACTGTGAATCACTTCTGAATAACGCTATTCCAGATGGAAGCGAAATCATACTTTCCGGTCATGGACGGTACAAACAGTTTCAAGATGCTTCCCTCCCATACCAGTTCGGCCTGGGGGTTTTTGAGCTGGTTGACATTACTCAGTGCAAGTTTGCCCCGTATTCGAAGCGCTGAATTACATCCCATAACCTCTTTTATGGGTCGTAATCCTCCCACAAGGAAAAACACGAAAATCGTTAATTTTCATTAGCAATGTAGCTGTTTGCCGATCTCGCACTTGCGGTCAGGGACCTCGAATAAAGGTGTGGCGGATAGCCGAGCATCATGAAGCCGCAAGTCATGGTAGTATGTAGCCGTCCCTCGGTTAGCAGGGAAACCGGTAACCGGTACCTTCTGGTCGGTAATCTGTCGGTATCGAGCGCGACGAGCTAGGGTAGTAGTGTGCCCGATTGAAAACAGCCTAAAATTTCTGTTTGACATTGCGCCTAAACCCGCATCACACTTCTTTTCGGTGCTGCTTTTGATTTAAGGAATCAAAGGTGGGACCAATGCCAACCCTCGGTAGATCGCTCCGCCGATTTAGATCTCTCCTCGAAGAAATCAGGGCAACTCTCAAGGACATTGGAACTACACTTGAAGTCCTGCATGGCTTTCCCGGAAACATTCGCGACCTTGAGAATCTTCTCCAGGTGGCAGCCGCTACGGTCTCCGGCCCGACCATCGGCGTCACTGTACTGGAGCAATTTCTGCCGACGATGTCAGAACGAGCGGAAGGCGCGGCCTCTAACGGCTTTCACCCGCAGGAGGCGGAACGCAAGCTCGAATTGTTGCAAATGGAGATCGAAGCTCTTCGAGCGACGAGCATCACGGCCCGACCGATTTGGCAAGGGAGCCGATTCTCGACTTTGCACGATTATTGCTTTGTATTGATGCCATTCTCGGATGATCATGAGCTGCAGGCCGTATATCGAGATCAAGTGAAGGCGGTGGTCGAGCGATGTGGGCTCCGTTGTGAACGGGCAGATGACATATACGACGTTAGGGGCGTGATGCAATCCGTGTGGGAGGGTATCAACAGGGCGCGTTTGGTGGTGGCGGACCTAACCGACCGAAACCCAAATGTGTTCTATGAGTTGGGAATAGCTCATACCCTCGGCAAGCCAGTCATTATGATAAGTCAGTCGATTGAATTCGTGCCCTTCGACTTGAGGCATCTCCGGTTCATCGTGTACACCTGCACTCCGCGAGGTGCGGCAAAATTGGAGCAGGCTCTGGAACGCACAATAAGAACCCTGCTATCGAGCGCGGTTGATCTGACCGCCGATGGTGGCCAACAATAGCAGACTCCGAGCGGTGTAACTTTGATTGGTAAATTGCACTCTTTCTGACGCGGTATTTTGCACTCGCCGTTCGCCCATCCACCTCTCACCGCCGCGTCGGTGCAATTTATCGTGCAAAGAACAGTGCAAAATAGCGAGCAAAATGCCAATCTTGCGTCGTTAACGATCCGATGCAAGTACCACCATGTAAAATTCTTGGCATGGAGACGCTGCCGGAGACCGCGCTTGCATTTGCCAAAGAGTGCCTCAACCGTCCAAAGGCATGGATCACCGATGACGACAGTGTCGATGTGGGACCTGAGTTTAATTTAGGTCCTCCGGGCTTCTTGGAGGCAACCGACTTTGAGTTCTACGATCTCCAGCGGATCATGCAAATGACAACAACTTGGTGCCGCCATCATGGGCTGCGCTTGACTCTCGACTTTTTCGAGGGGTCTTATACATGCACGATTACTACCTATGATCCCATCGAGGTTATCGAGGTCGCCGACAGCGACCCCTCGTCCGAACTATTAGCTCCGTGCGTAGATGCTTGTTTCGTTTTGCTTTCGGCCTGTGTTGAGGCGCGCCGCAAAGTAAGACGGATTTCACAACACTACGAATCCCTCGACACTTAACTCGCCTTCGCGCCGATAACAGAATTTATCAGACACATCAATCCGAAAGGGGAGACACTGGACAATTCCGGCATCACATGAAGTTGCACAGTCCGTGTAGTATGTTCTGCGTGCAGGATCTCACGATGTTTTGGGTTGTATAAGAGCGGCCATGGGATTTCTGGCAAATGTATTGAAGGTGATGATCGCGTCACCGGGTGACGTGGCGGTAGAGCGCGAGATTGTCACCGAAGAACTGTACCGCTGGAACAACGCGAACGCTGTGTTGCGTGAGCTGATACTTCAACCCGTCAAGTGGGAGACCCACAGCTCTCCCCAGATGGGGGCACATCCGCAGACTATCCTCAATGAGCGTCTGCTGCTTGATGCCGATATCGTGGTGGGCATCTTTGGTACGCGCATCGGAACAGCCACTACAGACTTCATCAGCGGCAGTGTCGAGGAGATCAAGAGGCATGTCGCGGCGGGAAAACTTGCGATGCTGTACTTCTCGCATGTTCCAATCGATCCAAACTCAATTGACCAGAAGCAGTGGTCGGCTTTACAGGCTTTCAAGGAGGAGTGCAGGACCGGCGGATTATATGCCGAGTATGCTAGCCACGAGCAATTGCGAACAGACTTCGGGCACCACCTAACGATTGAGCTTAATAGGCCTAAATATCTCTGGCTGACCAGGCCAGATGCGATGGTCGAACCACAAGATCCTGAACTAAGCGACGACGAAAAGCGGCTCTTGATGGCTGCGGCGTCTGACAGGAACGGGCAGGTTCTGACTGTGAGTGATATGGGCGGGCTCAGTGTTTGCGCAAATGATGAGAACTTTGTGGAAGACTCACCGCGCTCGGCGGCGGCGTGGAAGCGCGTACTGAAGAGACTTGCAGAATTCGGCTATCTTCACCAAGTAAGCGAGGAAATCTACGAGTTGACCGAAGAGGGCTTCTCTCGCGCTGACAAAGAGACCGCCATCGCTCCCCTAGAGATGTCGCTTTCGTTCGCAGGTACGCCAGACAAGCAGACGCTTTCCGTAGATGCAAGCAGGCCGATTACCCTCAAACAACTGGACTTTCTTACGTCCTCAGGAGCCCACATTACCAGTACCGATCTGGATGTTCCGCTTGGCACTAAAGCCATGATTCCGCTCGATCCCAAGAAGATCGGTGAGCTATTCGCTTCGCCGCGCCCGGACAAGAATGCATATGATCTTGCGGGACCGGCGGCGCTAAGACTGGTCTTCACATTGAGCGGCCGCCGAACTGAAGTCGTATTGCCAATTGTGCTACAGCCTAAAATTGTCAGCAATACACAATGGATACAATTGGTTGGCGCGAAGACGTTTATGTTGTAATAGACATACCGGACAATCGCATTTGAGAGATGCAGCTGGTGTGCCAAGGGCCGCCGTCTAACTCGGTAATGTATTTTATCGAGTTAGAAGTCAACGGGGGAATTGATCCCGATTTTTTGTTCTTCATTAGGGCCTGTTCACACTACGTCAATATTGCGCGCGTAAGATGCAATGCATGGAGATCAGTGCCGAGCAGTATGAGCGAATTCAGGATTGCCTGCCGGTGCAGCGCGGCAATGTGCGTCACGACAATTTGGTGCTGTTGAACGCCATCCTCTATGTGGCCGAGCACGGTTGTAAGTGGCGCGGATTGCCCGCGCGGTTTGGCAACTGGCACAGCATCTATGTGCGCATGAATCGTTGGGCCAAGAAAGGCGTGCTCGACCAGGTGTTTGCCAAGCTGCAGCAAGAGCAGATTCTACGCATCAAAATCGAAGCGTTCGGTTTGGACTCAACTTCGGTGAAGGTGCATCCCGACGGGACTGGGGCTTTAAAAAAAACGGACCCCAAGCTATCGGGAAATCGCGGGGCGGATGGAACACCAAAATTCATCTGGTTGCCGCGAATGCTCGCACGGCAATAATCTTCTGCTTGTCGCCGGGAGAAGCGCACGATGCTCCGGTGGGCCGGCAGTTGCTGCTGGAGTTAGGTCCATCGCCAGTGGAAGTTCCGCTGCTGATGGACCGGGCCTACGAAGGCGATGAGACCCGGCAATTGGTGCTGGAGATGAACATGATTCCGGTAGTTCCACCCAAATCGAACCGGCGCGACCCTTGGGACTACGATCGCGAACTTTATAAGAAACGAAACCAGGTGGAGCGCCTGTTTCGGCGGTTGAAAGGCTTCCGCCGCATCTTTTCGCGTTTCGAGAAACTCGACGTTGTGTTTCTGGCCTTCATCTACTTCGCCTTCATCATCGAGGCTCTGCGATAGTGTGAACAGGCCCTAATAGATCTGCATTCGGCAACATCGTCCGTTCCAATCGGCTTCCAAATTGAATACTTGCTATCACACTTTGTGATTCCAAGTTACGACCGCATGTGTTTGACGCCTGCAAATTCAACCGCTAAGGTCTGCCGATTAACCAACCGTCGAGTAGGTCCATGCCGAAAGCCCCAAAATCCAGCGTCACGGCTTACCCAATTGAGCACAACATCCATCTGGTGCGCGGAAAGAAGGTCATGTTTGACTCTGATCTGGCCCAATTGTATGGCGTGCCGACCAAACGGCTCAATGAAGCGGTGAAGCGCAATCTCTCGCGTTTTCCCGAGACATTCATGTTTCAGCTCACCCATAAAGAGGTGGCCTCGATGAGGTCGCAAATTGCGACCGCATCAAAAAGAAACATTAGATATCAACCGCTTGTATTCACCGAACATGGGGTGGTGATGCTCTCATCCGTTTTGAACAGTGCCCGTGCAGTCCAGGTGAGCATCTTGGTCGTGGAAGCGTTTGTTCGCGTGCGCGCGCTGATCGCCGCCAACAAGGACCTGGCAGTCCGAGTCGAGAAATTGGAGACGGGCCAGCGGCAGATTTCGTCCATCATCGAAGTGCTGGTGGACGAGATCGAGCACATGAAGGCATTGCCCCCGCCCTCCAAGCGCAAAATCGGCTTCGATCTCTGACGCTCCCGGTTTGACTGCAATTGCGCGGATGTCCGAACTACTTACTTCCCGGCTCTTCTTATCTTCGCCCAGCGTGCCCGCTGTGCGGCGGCTATCCTCGCGCGTCCCGCCGCGCTCATCGTCCTGCGCTTACCCTTCGTTGCTGGTACTCCGTCCACACCCCGCAGTGCCTTGATTGCCGCATCGATGCGGCCACGCTCAGCTTCCAGCTGTTTAATGATTTCAGTAAGGTTGGTCATGCGCGGGATTGTAGCACGCAGACAAATGTCCGTTTCTTACCGAGGGTTATTCCAGCGTGGGACGCTGCGAGAATAAAAACCCAGCCGGTCCATTGCGCTCTTGCCGTTGCTCTAATATCCAGCGCTGCAGGGCTTCGCCGCGAACGCAGTGCACTTTCCTGTCTATGACTACCTCAAAAACTGTGTCCTTCTTCAGCGGGGGAATTTCACTCTGAGGATTTCCTCTGGCATGGACGACGAACAGATGCGCCGCGTCGAAGGTGCTGGCGGCGTACACATCGACACTGTATCTGCGTCCTGCGCTGTCGGTCACGGTGACCGTCACCCACCGTTCGCCCATTGCAGCAGTATAGTCACATGGCGAACAAAAGGCGAATATGCTCGAAAGTTGCACCGGAATAATACGCACCGAGCTACGGAGCTTTTCCCGCAGCCTTGTTCAATTGCGGATCGACGCCCAGAACCATGTTGAGAATTGTGGACATCCCTGCCCCCTCCTGCTCCTGCGCCGCCTTAAAATTCGGGTCCCTCTGAGCAATCTCTTCCGCCATGCTGCGGCTCATATTCGGGCTGCTCATCTGCTGATTGCGGATTAACGTCTCCTGATCACTCGCGCCCGCAAGCTGGCTGAAGACCGCCAATCCCGCGCGGACCACCGCCAGCCGCTGCTGGTCGGTCAGGCTGTTCCAGGCGCTACTGCCTGCCTCCTGCCGCCGGCGTTGAACCTCCGCCTGAAAACCCGTTTGGAACTTCGCCATCCACTCTTTGGATTTCTCGCGGCTTACCGGTGCTCCGTTTCCGGTCCGGTACATAATCGCAAGCATGAATTCTCCGAGGAAGTATCCCTTCTGCGCGCTTTTCTGCGCCCACTGAAAGGCTGCGCCATAATCCCGCGCAATACCCTCTCCCGTGTACAGAACGCTGGAGTAGAGACTCTGCGAGCGGGCATCCCCATCGACCGCACCTATGTGAAGCCAGCAGGCAGTCCGCGTGAGATCTTTCTTCTGCAAGGCGTCCTGTGCCCTCAGGAAGGCATAGAAAAACTCTACCTGCGCGGTGTTGCCGTCATCGCAGACGGTATCGTCGTCACGCGGCAGGCTGTGGCGAATGACGCTGACTCCCGGCTTGTCCTTGGACTGATGGATACGGTCGGGGTTGTCGATGAATACATCTCCTTCCCTGGAGGCGCCTGGGGGAATGTCACTTTCGGCTACGATGTGGATTGTTCGGCTTCCCTGCGTATAGCGCCCAGCCCAGCAGTATTCCTTGTATTCCCGCCGCACGCATATCTTGAAGCTGTCTCCTTCCTGGACGACTTTCAATTGCACGGGCACGAGGCCATTGGCCGGATTCAGATCGTACTGCCAGATTCCATCGAGGTGAAATCTCTGCTGCGGTGCGGGCGCGGTCTGTGCCCTCGCGATCAGGCCTGCAAGAAGAAGCTGCGCCAGGCAACCGTGAAGCGCAACCCGCCACACGATTTCACGCATAGTCCACCTCCTGACCTTTGCCCCGGCCGTGCTCCACCTCGCCCGCCCGGAGCGTGATCGCATGATTCCATAGATTGATTATAATAATCAAGTATTTATTGTTAATCATCAGTTTCTTGGGGCTCAGGATGCGCCCGTGTTACGGTGCGCTCTTGAAGCTCACGAATGGAAGGCAGTTAAGGGCAGCCCGTGTTTTGCTTGGATGGGACCAGGCGAAGCTCGCAAAATCGGCCCGCGTCTCAATCGGCACCATCCGCCGTATGGAATCCTTCGACGGCACCATCAATTCGCAGACCGGAACGCTGTACAAGGTTCAGGTTGCCCTTGAGCACGGGGGAATTGAATTCCTCGATGACGACCGCCCCGGAGTGAGACTGCGGGCATCGATTAAGCGCGAAGCTTAGTCTTGCTTCCGGCGAAGCAAACCCGCGCTTTCAAAATAGCGCCGAAGGGTTTGCGCAGCCGCATGTTCGCCAGCACCGAAGAGCTTCGGACAAGTTTGTATCAGTGGTCTGGCTCAAAGTAGCTTGTTCGGTTTTAAGGGATCATTGGCGAGATCGCTTGCACTTTCCGTTGCCCTCGGATAGCTGTTGGCTGTTGGAAGGTTTAAATCGGAGCCAACCAATCGAAATCCGGTACAGGCCGAGCGGAAAGGATTAAGCTCGGAGACAGAGCAGGGGCGCATGAAGGGTAGTCTGCGGAAGGGGCAACGCTGGCTTCTGGTTTTATTCCTTGCCATTCTGGCAGGACGGCAGGCAATGGGTCAGGATTCCTCCGGCCAGGCGCAAACCGGGCGGGTCTTTGTTGGTGCGCGTAGCGCGGGCGCCGGGGTGGAGGCACCGGGCGCGGGCAGACTCATCAATATGAGTGACGTCGGCCTCTCCCGATATACCGACGATCCGCTTCCTTATGTTCCCTCAGGTACTCAGACGGCACGATTTGTTGTTGAACACCGCTCGGCCTTAAATGGGCAACACGTGACAATTCACGGGGTTATTGTGACCGTGGTAAAAGGCGGGGGACCGGGCAACAGCATTATGCGCATGGCTTTCATGCAGCCTCGTATTGTCGTTGCCGATACTGATTCCGCCGACCGGGACACGAATTACGACGTGCAGGTCATGCTGCCGCCCGACAATAGCACTCCCTATGAAACTGGAGAAACGCTGGATATCACGGGCACCGTTTCGGGCAATAGAAGCGGCGTGACCATCAGAAAGGACTGAGCACAGGCAGCACACTGCATTAGCGTATACAGGCGCGGGCCAGTTCGAGAATCCGGAGGGTATCGCTATTTCAAGGTGACTGGCCGCCCCGTGCAGAAATCAAGCATTTCGCAAGTTTTCCAGAGCCGGGGTCACCACAGAATAGGAATCGAACTGCCGGGGAGGATATGCTCGTGGCCTTATTTATGGCCCTATTCGATACGTCGAGATTGTAGCATCATCAACGTAAATCGTTGAGGGACTCGGGCTGAGGCCATCCGAGTAAAGATTCACTGACCACCCGTTATCGCCTTCCGGATACCTTGTCCTGACACTGTCCTGGTCGAGGATTTGCTTCCCATCCTGCCACACGGTAATCCTGCCGGAGAAATCCCCGGCTTGCCTGAGGTAGGTCTCGATGTGGAACCAAGTATTGACGGGAAGATCCGTATTGTCCTGCTCGTAGCGTTTTCCTCCTCGCTCGCCAACATGCGGCCCTTCCATAGGTAATCTATTCCACCAACCTAACGTCGCGTACAACGTACCGGTCGGACGGTTCTGAACATCGACAATAAAAACAGGGTCATTGGCGTGCGGGGTACTTGACTTGAACTGTACGAGGTTCCAAAACCTTCCAGTGTGGGGGTTCGCAGTCAAACGATATGGATGCGGGAGATAAATCCATGCGCTGTAATACAGGCCGGAATTGAAGTAGGCTGGATCATGACTTTCTTTCCAGCGGAATAGCCGCGCGCCGCTCGCGTGCCCACCCGGACCTGGGGTCGTGATGGTGAGCTTCGCTGACCATTTCCCTGAGTGAGCATAGTCCTGGGATGCCACTGCATCTGCCAACCCGCTGTTAAAAACTCCGCCACCGTTCCTACCGCCACCCGCCTCCTTTGCCGGGGCGTACCACTGGCTCAGGTCGCCTGTTTCCATATCAGCGGACCAGAGAATCTTACCGTTCGCAGCCTGCGAATGTGTGGGCCGAAGGAGCGAGAATACGATTACCAAAACCAGAAGTAGAGCCGCTCCACAACGGAGTAGATGCCTTCCTGTTGTCCAAGACATGTTCATGTTCTCCAAGAAGCAAGCGGCGGCGGTTCATTTGCGGGTACGGAGGTAGAGGCTATTAAACAATCGGCCGGAAGGGGCCAGCGGGGTAAGGGTGCTATTACTTCGGCGCGGCCTCACTTTTGTCTGGCGGGCTGGGTTTTGACGGGGTCGGACATGGGGACGGACAACAGCGGTTAAATGAGTCCGCTCAGTGTGTCCCGTGGCCTCCGTTAACGCAAGTTGAGTTTCCATGACAGTTGTTTTTCCATGCAAAACTCAAGAAATACGCACAGAGTCCCGCTTACTGGAACTTGAAGGATAGCGCGCAGTTCACACCGTTCCCCCCCCCGCTATAGTTAACGGAATAATGGACTACCGCGCTCGCATTACCGCCATTGTCATAACACGAGCCGCTCCATGGCCATATTACGGTACCCGGAAGCCCGCCCGTGTATGTCGCAGCGCCATTTACATAGATGGCGGTGACGTTCCCGGATTGCGGCAGGCCATCGTCTATTTTATTGTCTATACTGTAGGCTTCCTGCACCGTGAGGCTTTTATTTCCTTCAATTGTGTCGTCATTTGAAGGGTTTTTAATGATTGTTATTTGTGACAAGCCAAAATAGTTAGTCGCGTCAGACCCACTGATCCCCCCGCTGAAAACGTAAATATAATTTCCTTTTCCAATTTTCGCTTGGGGAAGAAAGGCGTCAATGTTCGGGGTTGTTGTAAAAGTTATGTCAGCTGTGGGTACTACAGTTTCACTCGCAGTACTGAACCCGCCCTCAATCAATCCCGCCGTACTTAAATCCACCCAAAACACAGAGGTTTCCCCTGCGCCTTCAAGGGTATTCCCATTCTTTCCGGCTGAATTATGCCAGACACCCTCTATGATGCCATTACCGTCGCCTTCGCCTGCGTACTGACCGCGCGCTACGAATCCGAATTGCGCCGCAGGTGCCGCAGGAATATCCCCCGGCCGATAGCCGTATTTCCCATAAAAGGTGTTTGCCGCCGTGTTGTATTTCTCAATCTGCGTGATGGTGGCCCGCACCTGCGCCGCGCGTATCAAATCCCGCCCCACCAACACGGCCCCGGCGATGAGGCCGATGATAACCAGCACTATCGAAAGCTCGATGAGCGTGAAGCCGCGTTGTGTATCGTTTTCATTCAATGGGCAAGCTCCCTCAGCATCGAGCTTAGGGAGCAATGGTTAATAAATTCCTACCATCCGCTATCCGTGCATAAATCAAGAATTATGCACAGGAAATCCGACGTGCTCCACAAAGAAAAACGCTCCGAGAAATAGTGCAAAACCAAGGCCAAGCACAGTCGCAGCGTAGAAATTTCTTTTTCGAAGGCTCGCCCAACATCCCCAAGCAAGAATGGTGAGCCATAAGGCGGAAAACGCCACGTATATAGTCGGGGCCGCACTACCGCTGATGGAAAACAAAAGCCTCCCAAGCATTTGTCCAAGGACAATGCTCAGTAGCAAAAAAAACCGAAGCTTCCATTTCTTCTCGGTTGTGTCCGCGCTGTTGTCGCCCATATGCCTGCCCCGCTTCGTTCGAGCAGAGGATAGAGAAGTTATCCCGCAATAGCAAAACCAGATTGTGGTGCTTCCATCGCGTGCGCAAATCAAGACTTCTGCTCCCGGAACATCGTAGCCCCGCTCGCTTTAACCCTTTTTTAACTGCTCCCGCCGCATAATTGCCGATGTCTTTATCCTTACTTTGCAGGAGTTCCCAATGAATCCGAGCCTTCCCCGTGTCATTGCTGTTTTGGGTTGTTCTCCTGTTCTCTGGGGCGTGTACGTGCTGGAAACGCTCGTCCTCTCGCCGCTTGAAACGATGCTCGCCCGAGCCTTTGGCGCTCTAATCCTTGGTACCTTCCTCGTAGTGATGGGCTACGTCCAAACCCCATCGCGCGAGCGAACCGATGACCCGCCTTCTTCGGGCTCCTGTGAATGAAGCCTGCCGCTTCGCATCAGGGCTTTACCCTCATTCAAATCAGCATCCTGCTGCTGGTCGCCAGTATTGTAATGGTAAACATCCTGCCCTCGTTGCAGACGAGCCTCAACAAAAATAGTGCCACGACCACGAAGATGAATAACATTGTGATCGCGCTGCGCCAGTACGAAGCGGTAAATGCAGCGCTTCCTTGTCCTGCGGATGCGAGCCAGCCCATCAACAGCACCAGCTATGGCGTGGCGGCTGGCGGGATTGGCGCAACCAATAACTGCACCGGCAGCTCGCCCGCCGCCAATTACGTCGATTCGACAAACCACGTCGCCATCGGGATGGTGCCTGTGCGCGCGCTCGCGCTGTCGAACGACTACGCGCTGGACGCCTACGGCTACACCATCACCTATGCGGTGGATACGAACGCGACCAGTTGCTTTGCGGGCAGCCTCACGGGTCAGATTACCGTCACCGACAACGGCGCGGCGGCCAACACCATCGCAGCACTCGTGAGCCACGGCAAGGACGGCCACGGCGCATGGATACCGCTGCCCGGCTCCACAGGCACGGCGGTGCGGCTTAACGCGGGTTCCACCGATACCGACCAGCTCACCAACGCGCATGTGGACAGCAGCTTCAACCCCACCACGACACTGACAAACTTCGTCAGGAAACCACAGACCACCACCTTCGACGACCTCTTGGTGTACCAGAGCCTCCTGTGGAATCTGAACACCGCCCCCGTCGCTTCAAGCTCCGCGTGGCCTACCATCAGCCCGCCCGCCAACGGCACCTACGGGAGCGGGCAGGTGCTGAGCTTCACGGTCACCTTCAAGCAGTCGGTCATCGTGACCGGCACGCCGTATCTTTCGCTGAGCGCCATCACGGGCAGCATCGGCACCGGCAATGTCGCCAAGGCCAGTTACGCCAGTGGCAGCGGCACCACGGCGCTCACCTTCAGCTATACGATAGTCGGAGCCGATTCCGCGCCGACCGGCCTCACCATTCTCCCTACCATCTATCTCAACGGCGGCACGATGACCGCGAACGGCGACCCTGTCTGCCTGCCCTTTACGGCGCCGAACCTCTCAGGCGTCATCATCGCCAGCAACATTTGGGTTGCGGATTATTCTGGTAATCAGATAGTCGAGTTCAACACCTCCGGCACTGCTCTTCTGACGTTCGGAACCCAGGGTGTTGGCAACGGCCAGTTTGAATGGCCGAATTACGTGACCCTTGATGCCAGCGGCAATGTCTGGGTCTCGGATGAGGGCAACTGCCGCCTCGAAAAGTTCAACAGCAGCGGTACGTACCAGAGCCAGATTGGCTCCTGCGGCACCACCAACGGCAAGTTCAAAACTCCGGGCGGGGGCGTCAATACCCCCGGCATTGCCTTCGATTCCAGCGGCAATATCTGGGCCGTGGACATGTTGGGCCACCGGGTGGAGAAATTCAACAGCGCCGGGGTGTACCAGAGCCAGATTGGCAAGTGCGCTTCCGGTGCCTGCACCTCCGGCGCTGGCAACGGCCAGTTCAATAATCCGACTGGCATCGCCATCGATGCGAGCGGCAATATCTGGGTGGTGGACTACGGTAACAGCCGCGTGCAAAAGTTCAACAGCGCCGGGGTGTACCAGAGTCAGTTTGGCGCTTGCTGCTCCGGCAACGGTAATTTTTTTGACCCGGAGTACATGACCATCGACGCCAGCGGCAATCTCTGGGTGGCCGACACCGGCAACAACCGCGTGGAGGAGTTCAACAGCAGCGGCACCTATCTTGCCGCGATTGGAGCAGGTTACAACGGCGTCGCTGGCTCGGTGGGGTCCTCCGGAGCTGGCAACGGCCAGTTAAATGGCCCATATGCTGTTGCCGTCGATTCCAGCGGCAATATCTGGGTGGCGGACTCCAGCAACAACCGCGTGCAGGAGTTCAACAGCAGCAGGACGTATGTTCAAAAATTCGGCTCCTCCCAATATAACGGCATTTTTATCGGCAGATAAACGCCTGCATGTCTCCCCCGATAAAGAGTTTGAGTTTGTCTGACCGCTTTCAGCGGCAGGGGAGCCAGCGCCAGCGTCCCCCCCGTGCATAAATCAAGAAGTTCTGCTTTGCAAATATTGGCGGTCCGAGCCCTCTGTTAACGTCTTCTTAACTGCTTCCGGCGCATAATTTCCGCTGTTATCACCGGCCTTTCGCAGGGAGTCCGATGCAGCAGCCCGCAGTAGAACCGACGACCATTGACTTGATTCTCGCCAACACGGATGCTGAGCGCCTCCGCCTTGAAAAGAGGCTGCACATGACGCAGGACGAAATGG
>Ga0075030_100000431_pt1 | contig 36047 bp, 24 predicted proteins | sample LitLauG_LLR_2012_FD_71393 | JGI IMG/M metagenome (GOLD analysis project Ga0075030, IMG submission 71393) | Freshwater sediment microbial communities from Pennsylvania, USA - Little Laurel Run_MetaG_LLR_2012 | ecosystem: Environmental > Aquatic > Freshwater > Creek > Sediment | place: USA...
CTAGGACTCTAGGGAACTCTTTGGCCGGCCTCATCGGACCCAGATCGGACCCAAATTGGCCGATCCGGAATGGAGCCACCGCCCTTGGCGGTTATGGGCCCATTTGGGCCCATCAACATAAACGACAGCATTTCATCTCAGCGACTTGACGTCGGGGAAGAAGCCGAGAACGAGACAGAGTCATTTGGAAAGACTCCAGAACGCAGCTATTGGACCACAGTGAACCACGGTCCGGAAGGTGTGCCTTCGCAACGTGTTGAGTGCAGCTTTTTCAGGGTTGGCTTATGTTGTAGTTTGAACGACTTACGTGACTCTGGGTAGCCGCCTAAGTCCTGTAAAAGTCGTTGGAAACATTGTGATCGTGGGGTGAAATCGCGGGTTCGAAAACGTGTCGCTTGCGCAGTCGACGATCACTTTTTGCGTCAGCCGCGATCCAAGCCTCACTTCGCGATTCGTCTTCTACCGGCAGAACGAGTGTTTCGTTTCGTAACGCCACGAAACGGCGCACGCTTTCTATGGCGGACGTGGACTGTGGTGGTTTTAGAAGAGCCGACAGCGGCAGCGAACGCAGCGGGATTCAGTGCCGTGAGCACGGCGGCAGGATTTTTATCGATCACAGTGAGCAATGTACGAACTGGCGCTTCTGGGGTCCTGCGACCTCCTTCCCAGTGCTTGATCGCGTCGAGGCTGAAGCCAAACGTGTCCGAGAATTTAGCTTGCGTCATGCCTAGTCGATTACGGATCGCCTTGACGTCAACTTCCTGGGGCACATATGCCTTGAATCCTTCTTGCTCTCCAGCAAGAAACGCTTCAACTTCGTTAAGGCCATCCATCATCTGCTCGAATTGCGTTTTCATGCTACCCCCCCATAGGTCTCGAAAATACTATCCGCCCGTTTCATTAGCGCGTTGCGCGCTGCCATCGACAGATTCTCTTTCTCATTCTTTGGAAATACCGTAACGAGAAAAACCGGAAATCTTTCGTTGCGCCAGATATACACCGCTCGCGCCCCGCCACTTTTCCCCATTCCCACATTCAGGGTCAGCTGCCACAATAAAATTAGGGACTAAAGATCAGAGGACAATCTGTGGGACTACCAACTGGTCCTGCGCATTGGGCTGCTTTGGTGGCAGGTCACTTTCGTCTCTTGCCCAAAATGGTCGTAGAACGTGAGGATTTTCTGCGAGTCAAAACGCAGTATGGCGGTACCACCCAAAAGACGGGTCGAATACAATATTTGACTTATTTGCCGGCTTCATGAATCGGCTTAAGCGTTTTTGCGCTTCACAATTGAGGTCAATGCATGACGACCGGGTTCTCTCTTCTGCGGTGGATCGTTCCAGCCGTCGCATATTTTTCCTTGACTCTTTTCTCGTTCGCAACTGAGCACTATCCCGTCAAGGTCCAAAGAGACGTTTCAATCAAAATGCGCGATGGCGTCATCCTCCGCGGAGACGTCTTCCGGCCGGACGCCGATGGACAATTCCCCGTTCTGCTGGAGCGGACTCCCTACAGGATTTTCCCGTGGGGATATGACATTGATTTTGCGCAGCGCGCAGCCGCCCGCGGCTATGTGGTCTTCATTCAGGATGTTCGTGGCCGCTATACCTCTGACGGCGAGTGGTACCCCTTCCTCCATGAATCTGAGGACGGCTACGACACGATTGAATGGATCGCGGTGCAGCCGTATTCGAACGGCAAAGTGGGAATGTTCGGCGGGTCATACGTCGGCGCCACGCAAATGCTCGCCGCCATTGCGCATCCTCCACATCTCGGCGGAATCTGCCCTGTGGTTACAGCCAGCAATTACCACGATGGCTGGACATACCAAGGGGGAGCGTTCGAACAGTTGTTCGACGAATCGTGGACTTCCGGTCTGGCGCAAGACACGCTACTTCATCAGCTCGAACGCGTGCCTAGTTCGGAGGAAAGCCTCAGCGCGCTTCCACTCACTTCTTATCCCTTACTCGATCTGCATCCTCCAGGCATAGTCAGTGCCTCGACATCCGCGATCGCTCCCTACTTCCTCGACTGGCTGGCGCATCCATCCTATGACGAATACTGGAAGCGCTGGTCCATCGAAGAGCACTACGCCGATATCCGCGTTCCCGCGCTCCACGTTGCGGCCTGGTACGACATCTTTCTTGGAGGTTCACTGCGCAACTACCTGGGCATGAAATCACATGCGGCTACCGAAGAAGCCCGCCATGGACAACGATTGCTGGTTACCATTCCTGGTCATTCCGGCTCCGGCCGTAAAATCGGCATCATCGACTTCGGGGCTGAAGCAGAAAAGTTTGATGAAAATGAAATCACTCTTCGCTGGTACGACTTCCTCTTTAAAGGCGTGCGCAACGAATTCGCCACCGGCAAACCCGTGAAAATGTTTGTCATGGGCATCAACCAGTGGCGCGAAGAGGATGAATGGCCACTCGCTCGCGCCAAAACCACCAAGTATTTCCTGCACTCTCAAGGCAGCGCCAACTCTAACCGTGGCAATGGAATGCTCTCCACTTCCGCACCAGCTTCCGAAGCTTCCGACCATTTCGTTTATGATCCGGCCAGCCCCGTGCCGACTACTGGGGGCCCGTTGTGCTGCAATAGCTACCAGCACCTGGGAGCAGGCCCGCGCGATCAGCGCACAGTTGAGGAACGCGACGATGTCCTCGTCTACTCAACTCCGCCTCTGGACCGCGATCTTGAAGTCACCGGCCCAGTCCACCTCAATTTGTTTGCCGCCTCCTCCGCCGTTGAGACAGATTTCACAGCCAAACTGGTTGACGTACTGCCCGATGGCACTGCGGTCAATCTTACCGAAGGCATCCTCCGCGGCCAGTATCGCGATTCGCAAACCCTAGCCACACCTCTCAGCCCTGGCAAGGTCTACGAGCTTTCGATCGATCTCTGGGCGACCAGCAACGTCTTCCGTGCTGGCCATCGCATTCGTTTAGAAATTTCGAGCAGCAACTATCCTCGTTTCGATCGCAACCTGAATACAGGCGAACATGCTGCCGACTCCGCAAAATGGGTATCGGCTACGAATACAATCCTTCACGATGCGGCGCACCCCTCCGCTCTGCTGCTCCCCATCGTCCCCTGATTTTCACCCTTGAACGAATCGAAGAAAGCAGCCCGCGACTAATTTCAGGATGATCGTGCGTCTGGTTTTAGCGGATTGATCAAGCCTGGCACGAGCACTTGCAGCAGCTCAACGAATGTTAGCCTTGGCTTTGCAACCCCGTTTCGGCCGCGATGTCCGGGCCGTACACAAATGTCGCTACAAAGATTTCTGTGAGCTGGCGAATAGGACCTGCCCCCTCGCCCGTATCTCGACGTCTACGAAATAGTGGCTGGCTGCGCTCTTGTCCAAGCTGACTCCAAGGCCAGGCGCGTCCGGGATTGACACGTTTCCATTCTTGTCTCGTTCCAGATGATTCACCGTGAGTTCTCGCGCCAGAGGCTTCGGCGCAAACGGATATTCGCAGATTTCGTCGTGCAGCCCGGCGTAAGGTTGAAGCGAAGCGCTGAGAGCTAGATGCGATGTGAAGGTGTGATTTACAAATGTGACGCCCTTGCCCGTTGCGTAGTCCGCGCCACGCTTGGCGGGGCCGATGCCGCCCATACGCCCCGGAGTCACCTGGATATAGCCGACCCGGCCGCAGTCGATCAAATGCTGTGCCCTGAAAAAATTGTGGGCTCCAAGCGCACCTTGCCGGAGGAAGTGTCGAACCGTCACCCGCTGATCATGGTTGGAGCCGATTTCAACAAAGTGGCCCGCCGCGTCGCCAAAAGGACTTTGCGGAAAGCCGGCATTCCAACTTGCCATGTCATCCCGGTTGACATTAATCGACCGGCCCAGTTGGCGAGCGATCTGGAGCAACGCGATCTCGATATTCACGACATACTGCTCGTGCGCTCGTTCCTCGACCACAACCGGACCTACATACCCCGGCCAACTATGAGCGCGGCACGCGTCAGCGGAGGTCAAGCGGTGCGTTTGCGCATCTCGGAGAGGAAATCCCGAGCGATGAGCTCGAAGAAAACCTGGTGCGGCACTTGCGGTGCTGGGCGCGGTATGTCCGCCTTCAGATTACTTGTGCTCGAACTTCATAGGTGCCGCCTGCTTGGCAATGGAGAACCCGCAAGACACCGGCGTGGCCTACGATGGGACGCGCGGTTTTTCTGACCAGTATCTCGTGGAAATGCCTGTTTTCTTAGATTGTGCCCGCGAAGCCGGATTGCACACGGATCCGCGATATCAGTTCAAGTTTCCGCCATCGGAGCCTCCGACGGTCAGCATCAACTTCTTTTAAAACAAAACTCGAGACTCGGGTCTCAGGCTCCACTGGCATTCCGTTCCAGATCAGAGCCCCTCTAGAACGAAATGCGTCCTGAGACCTGGACATTCCGCGGCGAGCTTACGGCCCCGGTAAACATGCCGAAGAGTGGGTTCGCAATGTCGGTGGTGAAGGAACTGCTTCCAAAGTTCCCATTTCCGTAAGACTGAACACCGACTCCGACGCTGTTGAAATGATGCGCGTTCAGGAGGTTAAACGCGTCTCCACGTAACTCGAATGTGAACCGTTCTGATATGTGGAATACCTTCCCCAATCCCATATCAAAATCGCTGAAGCCTGGTTGCCGGAAATTCTGCACCCGCGGCCCCGCACCCGTGTAGTACGGGTTCGATGTGGAGAAGCTGCTGACCGGTTCAAACGCGTTCACATCAAGGACCGGCAGAAGGGGATCGAAGTGGCTCGGCGACTGCAGGAATGGTGATTTTCCCGGGAGGAGCGCAGGCGAGCAATACTTGACAAACTGCGGTGGAACCTCACATACCGATGAACTGATCTGGAACGGAATACCAGACTGGACGCGGAAAACACCGTTCAGCTTCCAGCCACCCACAACCCTGTTCAGGAGGCTGCTGTTATTCAGCCACGTCTTCCCTCTGCCGAAGGGGAGTTCATAACTGTAGGCGACACTCAAAGTTTGAGGCACGTCTTCAATCGCCAGCGATTTATTACGATGCACTTGGTACGGCGAAAAGAAATTGGGCAACGCCCAGGAGAGGGGTTCGCCAATATCGGCGTCAGTGAGCAGCTTCGAATTCGTGTAGCTGAGCAACAACCATAAGCCCTTGGAGGCACGATGCTCTGCCTTCAGTTGGAACGAGTGATAGGTTGAACTTCCTCTGTTCTCGTTCAGGCCGTTAATGAGGTTGCAATATTGGGGAAAAGGCAACAGGGCCTGCGCCACGGAGGGATCGCACCCGGTCATCGCCGTGGCAAAACCTGGGAATGGTGCTGGCACGCCATCGACCGGCGAATCACTCGTAAAAAGGTCGTTGAGCTGGGCTCCCATAGCTAGATACTTCGGATCGAGGGCATTAATGGGAGCTATATTCGACAGCAGGCGGGTACCTTTCGTTCCCACGTAGGACGCCGTCATGTAATCCCGACCAGTGAACTGGCGTTCGATGGTCAGATTCCACTGCTGGGCATAGGGGAGCCGGTTGGCCGCTCGCGGGCGATAAGCAGAATTCATGTTTCCGCCGTTGTCGAAGGTGGGCGAGAGCGTTGGCAGTGTCGGCGGCGCTAGCGGGAAGCCGCTGCTCAGCACGAATGCCGCTTGTGTCTGGTCCTGCGAGCCGGCGACATTCGCTTGGGCGTTGTAGCCCTCCTGCGTTACTCCTCCAGCCCAGCCGGGCATGTTGGCGCTGTCATAGAAGAGCCCGTATCCGGAACGGATAACCATCCTGTCGGTCGCCGCATAGGCAACACCGATACGAGGCGCGACACCCGCGCGCCAGATGTCTTCCGGAATTCTGCGGCCGGAGCGGCCGGGACCACTTCCGGCGAAGGCAAGGGCGCCCGGTCGGTTCCCTGCCCCGGGATTGGCAAGCGTTGGGTCGAAGTACGATAAGTGGTCGTTCGCCTCAAATGGTGGAGGGTCCACCTCCCAGTGAATTCCGGGGGAGACCGTTAGCTTCGGGGTTACACGCCAGGTGTCGCCAACAAACAAACTGTAGCTCTTGCTGTGGGCGTTGCTGTCATTTGTGGCATAAAACGTCACCTGAGCCGAGTCCACCTGCTCCAGCAAGAAGCTGGCAATTGGACTGCCGCCGTCCCCGTTGAGGCTAGTTTCGCCGCGCACAAAACCAAAATGACCTGACTGGCCCCCAACATTCCTGAAAAAGTTGTGGGAGAATTTCAGCTCGCCACCGAAGGAGATTGTGTGCTTGCCCCGGGTCAAGGAAACAGCATCGTTGACGATCCAGGAGGGCGCCAGCCACGGCTGAAGAGTTGGGTCTCCCGCGCCCGTACCAAACCCCTGGAAGTTATCACTAAACTGGATCTGCGGCGGATAGTCATGGCTCGCTACCCCTGGAATCTGGGGCAGTTTGTTGGCGTAAGGGCCGTCGATGCCGCCACCATAGTACTTGTCATCTTGAAACCCGAACGCCACGTGATTAAGCATTGAGGGAGTAATGGTGTGGTCCCAGTTAACTCGCAACACCGACGTTCGTTTGTACGACGTGCCGGAGCTGCTGATAACAGCTGGAAGAGTCGTGAAGCTCGTTCGCGGCAGGTACTTGTAGTAGAACATTTCCGAAATGTGATCCTTGGATCCGATGTATTGATCAATCTTCTCGGTCACGCTGTATGCATCGGAACCCAAAAATACCGGTTGAGCGGCAGGAAGGTAATTGTTCACGGCGCCGGGCGAAGTCGGCTGTGGAAGAAACTGGAACCATTGTTTGGCCAGCGAATTCTGCAAGCGAGGATCGGTGGAGCAGATCACGTTCGGCGTGGTGCCGTTACACCCCATGAATTGCTGATGCGTAGCGGGATCGTAAATCGGGATCAGATTGCCGGACGCGTCAGTCCAATCGCTGAAATCGCCACTTCGCTCTGCAAGCGAGGGTATGGAGACCGGAACTCGCGGATTAACCCCACCTCTGATCTTGAAACCCTCGAAGTTAGCGAAGAAGAATGTGGGATGATTCTTGGTCCAGAAGGGCAGCTTAAGTGGGCCGCCGAAGTTGCCCCCGAAATCGTTCTCTACGTCGAGCGACTTCGGCTGGTGATTCGGATCCCACTGGTGGGCGTTGAGCCCTGAATCTCGGTGGAATTCATAGGCCGTTCCGTGGAACGTACTAGTCCCACTTCTGACGTTCTCGATGGTGACACCGGCGGCGCTGCCGTAACGCGCGTCATAGTTCGACGTCAAAACCTGAAATTCGCTGACGACATCGGGAGACTGGGGAAAATCAAGGACAGCACCGGTGAGACCCGGCGTACCGGAAGCGTTGTACAGGGAAATTCCATCAAGGATCGTGAGGCCGGTCTGCGCCTGCGCGCCGTTGACGTGAGCCCCGGAGACATCTCCGCTACCATGTACGACTCCAGGTAGTAGCGACGCAAAATTGGCAGCCGACCGCAGCGATCCAGATACCAGGAGCGGAACCTCCTCAATGACCTGCGGATCAATGCTTCCTCGGATCTCGGCACTCTCGAAGTTAAGCGGAGAGGCATCCGCAGCGACTTCCACTTGCTGAACGGAGGATTGCACCTTGAGTTGAATGTTTTGGCGAATCGGATAGCCGACGCGGACGAGGAGCCCATTCTGGACATACTGACCGAAGCTCTGCGCGGATACGCTCAGTTGGTAGTTGCCCGGGGGAACGTTGCGGAAGACGTAGAGTCCGTTGCCGTCGGAAACGAAGGTAGAGGTTTGGTGGGTGTCCTTGGATGTCAGAACCACCTTTGCCCCTGGCACTACTGCCCCATTGGGGTCAGTAATCACACCGTCAATCGACGCGTTGCTGCTCTGCGCATCGAGCGACGAGAATGAATGGACGGTGAAGAGAAGCGCACAAATGACCAGCCGGCACCCCTTGCAGAACATATCCACCTCCCGATCCTCTTCGACTCTGTTGGGAACTGGCACAGCAGCGGAGGCCCCACACCCCGCGGAATGGCATTCGCTACACTGGTAGCGATTTCATTGGCTAGGACTTGTATCACTGAGATAAGCGGAGTGTCAACCACAGAAACATATTGGGAAGCATAGGGTTACGAGAGGTGTTCGCCTCGAATACAGAAGGAATGGTACCGTTTTCATTTCGACCGATTTATGGCGCCCGACGCCCTCTCATTTTAGGGCTTTCTCTGGCTCATTCGATTCCGTGATCCGATGATACTGGTTCGTCGCCAGACCCTCGACGAGTTGATGTCGGCCATTCGGCCATTGGATTTCAGCGGCCACCTTTCTATTTGAGGGCTGGGATGCTAGCCCAAATAGCAGACGACGGTCATGCGATGAAAGGTAGCTTGAGCCCCCCGTCACCCAGCGAACCAGTTTGCGGTCGGACGAGTGGAGCGTGACCTTCGAGCCGATCGCGTCACGGTTACTCTTGGATCCAACGAGTTGGATTCCGATCCAGGAACTGCCTGCCGCGGCATTGTTACGGAGGAGCACGGGCCGATCTCCGATACAGGTGAAGATGGCATCGGGCGCACCGTCGTTGTCCCAGTCACCGACGGCTAATCCGCGAGCCAGATAACTTCTGGAGAAGGCAGGGCCTGCTTTCGAACTGACGTCTTCAAATGCGCCACTGCCCGTATTACGCAACAACAGCGGCCGCTCCTTGAATGTCACCTGTGGCTGCAACGACTCGATCACTTCAATGACGTGCCCATTCACAGTCATAAGGTCGAGGGTTCCGTCGTTGTCATAGTCGAGAAGATGGGTTCCCCAGCCGACCGAAGTTCGCGTGATACTTGCAAGCCCGGAAGTTCGAGAGGCATCTTCAAACGGAAATGCACTTCGATTGAGAAACAGTGAATGGTACTCGAAGCTAAAATTCGTCACCACCAGATCGGGGCGTCCGTCCCCATTGACATCGCCCGCATCCACGCCCATACCGGCCTTAGCGTTGCCGTTGGCATCGAATGCGATTTCCGCCTCTACGCCGGCGTCCACAAAAGTACCGTCATGCTTGTTCAGCAACAGCAGGTTCGGGGATGCATCGCGGGCCACAAACAGATCCGGCCATCCGTCGTCATTGAAATCAATCGCAACGACTCCCAAGGCCCGCCCCACAAACTGATCGAGACCGGCCGAGCGGCTGACATCGGTAAAAGTGCCGTTGCGATTGTTGTGATAGATGGTGAGAGGAATGCCCTTATACATGCGCTGCTCACAATATGTCCGCACGTTGGCGTACTCACAGTTGGGAGCCACGCCTGAAAATGACAAATTCGCATAATTGCAGACGACCAGGTCGAGAAAACCGTCGCGGTCGTAATCAAACCAGGCAGCACCCGATGCCCATCTTCCCGCATTTTGCAGGCCTGCATCGGCTGTGATATCGCTGAAGGTGCCGTTGCCGTTGTTGTGATAAAGCGTGCAATTCGGAAATCCCGTGACGAACATGTCCTGGTGGCCGTCGTTGTCGAAGTCCGCGATGGCCACCCCCATACCGTAGTTCTTAACCTGATGCAGTCCGGCATCCCGAGCCACATCCGCAAATCTTCCGTTGCCTAGGTTGCGGTATAAAGCGTTTTGCACGGGCTTATCGCTTTTACCGCGCGGCGTCTCCCCTCCGTTCAATAGAAAGATGTCGAGCCAGCCATCGTTATCGAAGTCGAAGAAGCCGACACCCCCACCCATGATTTCAATCAAGTAGCGGTCAGGAGAAAATCCGTTGAAGTGTCTCCAGGTGAGGCCGGCAGCCTCAGTGACATCAAGGAATAAGTGTTTCGGATCTGCTTCACCTGCACTCAAGCGGACGGGCACGAGCGAAGCCGCTGCGGCAGCTGACAGACCACCAAGAAAGTCGCGTCGCGACAAAGTCATTGGCAATCACCTCGAGCCGCCAGATCATATGCGCAAATACTGGGAGACTGTATCACTGGCGTCAAGGCGTCCTCAAACCCATCGAAGATGGCGCAGTATTTTCTTCGTCCTGCTTCAGCTTTTGATAAAGCGAGAATTCCTTCGCCGCGTCGTCGGTTCGCCCCAGCCTCCTGTAGACACCGGATAACGCAAAGTGCGGCTTGCTGCGATCAGGATCCGAGTGAACGGACTGCGTCAGTTCGGCGAGCGCCTCTTGCAACCGGCCGTCCTGCAGAGCCAATTGACCCAGCAGGTAACGTGCCTCCGCCGACTGCGGCGTAAGTTTGATCGCCTGTCGTAATAGGCTCTCGGCTTGCACCTGTAACTTGAGTGAATCAGGAGACCCTACGAGCATCTCGGCACACGCGACGTAAAAGCGGGCATCGCGGGGAAATCGGGCAATCCCGGCCTTGTACTCGGTGATCGCTTCGTCACTCTGACCGGTTACGAAATAGATGGTGGCAATGCCAAGCGTGGCATCAGCATTGGAGCTGTCTAACTTGGCCGCGCGCTGATAGCTCTCCATCGCGTCCTTGGCAGAGTTCCGATGCAGCTCCACATTTCCCTTCCACACCCACGGGCGGGCATCATTGGTCGCAACTCCGATGGCCCGATTGACCTCGGCTAGTGCGTCGTCGGTTTTCCGTAGATACAACAACAGAGCAATCAGATCCTCGTAATAATCTATTCGGGTTGGATCTGCCTCGATCGCGCGGTGGTATGCCTGCAGGGCGAGGCCGGGCTGTCGCTCCGACTCGTAACAGTTTCCAAGGAGACCTTGCAGAGCGGCACTCACGACGCCATTCGCTTCCAGTTGCAGGAGGAGTTGTCTCGCCTCAGGCATGCGCGCATGGTCGTAAAGGAGTTTTGCCATTTGCAAGGCAGCCGGGATGTAGGCGGCATCGTTATCGGGAAGCAGGGCAAACAATGTTGCGGCGGTTTGCGCATCTCCGCTCGCCGCTGCGATTTGCGTGCAGCGGCTAATGGCACTCGTCCACTGCGGATCCGCCGCATGCTGAGTCAGGACTTCAAGGATCTTAGGGATCTTCGTGGACTGGCCGCTCTCGACGACCGAATGAAACATGGCGGCAACGCGATCGGCCTGAGAACTGACCAATGTGAACTGGGAATCCAGCAACTCGGCAGCTTTTGGATAGTCTCCCGTTTTTTCCTTGACCAGACCCAGCAACAGAACCGACCCTGGGTCCTGCGGCTGGCGTGTCAACACGAATTGAAGATTCTGTTCGGCTGCCGGCATCAGGCCAAGCTGCCACTGCACGGCTGCGGCCTCCCGTCGAAAATCGAGATTGTCAGTGGCGAGGTCAATTGCCTTCTGAAAAGCTTCGAGCGCAGCTTGCCATCTATTTTGTAGCCCGAGGATTGACGCCAATTGAGCGCGATATAGGGCAACCTCGGGAGCCATTTTTACCGCTTGCTCCAGCTCCTGCTGGGCCTCAGCTAGGTTGCCGTCTCTTGCGAGAGAGATTCCGCGGACAGCGTAATCGCGAGCCTCATCGGTTTGAGACGAATTGGCAAGTTGTGTCTCTGCAGGCTGCGCAGCGAAGACGAAAACCACGGCTGCGGTCACCGCGAATCCCGCCTTGATGCTCCACGTCCGGATTAAATGACGAAAGGCCCTTGACTCATCCTGTGTCACCGCAGTTCTTGCCTCCAGCAAGGTAAGGCAGAATTTTTGGCAGCTGTCGAACTGCGCACAATCAACTTTGTTTCAACCTGTTCTCGCGTGCCTTTCCGCGGTTTCGAATTGGACATCTTCTCCAGCGTCTCCAGGGCCAACCCTCCGAGAGACTTGCGGTCAAATCGAATTGTAGTGAGGGGCGGATCCACGAAACGAGTCATGTAGATGTCTTCGCATCCTAGTACCGAAACCTGCCGGGGAACACTAATCCCCATCTCGCGCAGAGCTGCGACGGCCCCGATCGCGGTCATGTCGTTCACACAAACCAGCGCTGTTGGGGCAGGCGTTGCAGTGGCTAGCTTCCACACGGCGGCTCTTCCTCCTTCGAGTGTTTGATCACATTCGACAATCTGCTGCAGATCTAACCTATGCTCATGGAGCGCTTTGAGTATGGCCTCACGGTATCGGCGCGAAGATCGGCGCTCATCGGGTCCGGCTAGAAATGTAACCTGCTTGTGTCCTAACTGCGCCAGGTGCTCAATCGCCTCCGAGACTCCGTGGCTGTAGTCAATCGCAATACTGCTTATATGACGTCGAGTCTCCTGCAAATCGAGCATCACCACAGGGATTTCCCGTCCTGCCAGCGGGATGGCAATCTGCTCCGTCAGCGACGACGTCATGATGGCCACGCCCCTGACTCCGTTTTCAATCATCTTGCGCACGGCGGCTTGGGCGCGTTCGGCATGATAGTCGGTTGTGCAGAGAAAAAGATTGAACCCCTTGGCTGCCGCGGCGGTTTCAAATCCCTTGATCATTTCCGCAAAAACTGGGTTCTCGATGTCGGAAATCAGGAGCCCGAAGAAATCACTGCGGCCGCCACGTGCCAGTTGCTTGGCGCTGGCGTTGGGATGGTAGTCGAGCTGGCGCGCAGTCTCCAGGACACGGCGCCGCGTTTCCGAATCGACCAGATTCGATCGGTTAAAAACCCGGGAGACGGTGGATTTGGAAACCCCCGCCTGTTGAGCGACATCTCGAATTCGATAAGCCACAGTCAGCGATCTCGGGTATGGAATAACTGCAGTGGGGTTCGGCTTCGACGGTATTATGCCAAGGAACCCCAACGCGGCACTAATTGGAAATGATCTCGCCGGCGGCTAGGCCCCACGAACCAACTCCAGTTTCATCGGATAAGTTTGATTTGACCACCATTGCGGCACGTAGAGCGATCCAGCCGAATCCACATAAACATCGTGCGGATGATTGAACGTGTAATTGAATACCTGTAGCGTTTCGAGCTTCCCCTCGATATAGCGCGGCCTGTCACCGCCAACGGCCGAGACGACCCGATCATTCGCATCCAGAATCAAGATCATTCCGTTCAAGCTTGCAATCGCGATGTGGTCTTTGAAACGTCCGTCGGCATTATGAAATTGAGCGACATTGCTCGGGCGTGCGCCAGGCACGGGAACAACACGCTGCAGTTCGCCAGAGAGCGAGAACCACTTCAACATTTCGTTCCCGCGATCGCACACTAGCACGGAGGGTTTACCAGACCGAGTGTCGATCCACACCGCATGAGGTTCGTTGAGGTTAGCTGGCGCATTGCCGAGGCCGCCGAAGCTAGAGATGTAGCTCCCCTGCGGATCGAAATGATGGATGAAACTCGAGCCGTAACCGTCGCTGATAAAGAAATCCCCGTCAGCCGTGAAAGCCGCGTTTGTTGGGTGATATTTGCTGATATCCGGATACTTCGGCGCCACAACTTCAGGACCAATACGCCGCAGTTCGTGTCCATCGGCGGTGATGATCGAGAGACACTGCACATCATGATCGGTGATCCAGTAACGATCTTCGCCATGATGATCCTCAATCTCGAGTCCGTGCGCGGTAGGGAATCTTGTCTCCCATGCGGCAATAAACTTTCCCGTCTTGTCGTAGGAAATCAGATTGTTGTGCGTATCATTGGTCAGCAAGACGATGCGTCCATTGCGGTCTTCCGTCATCCCGTGACAATCCTTGACGGGGTAATGCGCACGATCCAAATCGCCCCAATGACGCTTTGCACGATAGCACAGCGCTCCTTGCCCCAGAATCTCTCCGTCGCAAGCAATGTCTCGCGAGTCAGTGCGGCCTTCCGTTATGAAATTGCCCGGTAGGAGGCCGGCGAAGATGCCCGCTCCCGCCACCGAATGGGCGGTGTCCCTGAGAAGCGAACGTCGTGAGAGTTTGATGGACCCCATCTAGAGCCTCCTGCTCAGTTGCTGCGCGATATTAGAACACTAGTTTGTGCGCCACTCCCTCAGGTACACGGTCGCCAGCTGACACCTTCGTCTCGCCTACATAGACGTGTTGCAGCTTCGGCAGGCGGGCCAGACCTGGCAAAGCTCGCGATGTGATTTGAGTATCGAAGAGGCTGAGAATTTCCAGTTCCTCCAACGATCCGAATGATTGGAGGGTCGTATCCGTGATATGAGTATGCATGAGACGCAAGATGCGCAAACGCTTCATGGCCGTGATCGCAACGGCAGATTTGTCTGTGATCGAGGTGTTGGAAAGGTCTGCGCTGACGATGTGATCAGTGAGCGCGGAGAGGGCACTCAGGTCGTTGTCGCCAAACTTGGATTGCATCCACGCCGCATTCAGCACCAGATCGGCGGAGTCGCGCGATTGGTAGTCCAGCACGTTTGGAAAACGCTGTTGGAACTGCGCTACTGCTGCCGCAATTTCCACTCTCTGTCTGGCGACCGCTGCGGGGTCGGCATCCGGGAAAGTCACCTCGGACACGGTCGCAGTGCTGCCACTTGAACCCACGTCGGAAGGCATCGTCCCCGAAGCTCCCGTAGAAATCCATTGATCGATCAACTTTATTTGCGACTCAGGAAGCGGACCTCTTTCTGCCGGCATAAAATCACCGTCCGAAGGAGTCAGAGTGATACGACGTAAAAGCTCGCTACTCTTCGGATCTCCGCCTTTAATCACGACACCATGCTTGCCACCGTGCAAGGCCGCTTCGAAGCTGTCGAGTCGCAGGTTGCCTTTATGCTTGCTCCGGCCGTGGCAAGTGACGCAGTGTTGGGCAAAGATTGGCTGAATGCGAGCGCCATAAAGAGTCCCGGGCCCTCCGTAGGGCGAATTTGGGGGCGCCTCGACTCCGGCGGATACACCCAACAAATCTGCCATGGGAGCCGGCATGTATTCGGTCAGGTGATTCTCGCCCTGCGAGACTTGGCCGCCGCGATAACCGGCCACCGACACGGTTGCGACTGTAGCGAGCAAGGCCACTGCATATGCTCTCTTTCCATAAGTTGTCTCGGCGTAAACGCGCAACGTCCAACACAGCCAAGTTAAGAAAGCTGCCACAACCGCCGCCCACATATGCTGCGTGACCAGCCTCCCTGAATATCCGCCGCTGCGCGCAAGGACCCAACCCAGTGCCGCTGCCACAATCGAGCCGACGGTTGCCACGCCGAGCACGAAGACGGATGCGGGCGCCACATACGAAAATCGCTTGCTTCTTGCGGCCAACTCGAGAAGTGGAACCAGGACTAAAAGGGCAATGGGTAAGTGCACGGCCAGGAGATGCATCCGGCCGAAAAACTGCATAAGCGTTGCGCGCTCATGCCCGTCTGGCGGTGCAAATAGCGAAAGCGATGCAACCACCGAAATCGAAACAAGAGTGACAAGTCCGAATAGAGTTGTAGCGGAGACACGACGGGGCGAGAGCATCAAACCCGCGCACTCGGCAAGGAAAGCGAGCAGCCCTGATTCATACCAGTATCTCGGCGACAACATGCGAAGGTTTCACGCTGGTGAGCTTCTGATCGAGTCCCTGGAACGGATAGTTGAGTTTGCGGTGGTCGAATCCGAGCAAATACAGAATCGTGGCGTGCAGATCGCGAATCTCCACTGGATCCTTGGCAACTTCGTATCCCAAGTCGTCAGTTTCGCCGTGAGTGAACCCCGGCTTGACTCCGCCGCCCGCGAGCCAAATGGTGAACGCTCCGGGATTGTGATCTCGCCCGGTAAATTTCGTGACCTGTCCGCTGCGATTCTCGCGCATTGAGGTGCGTCCGAATTCTCCTCCCCAGACGATCAACGTGTCTTCAAGCATGCCGCGCTCTTTCAGGTCCGACAGCAGCGCAGCGATAGGCTGGTCCACTTCGAGACAGCGTTTGACGAAACCGATGTTGAGCGAGTCGCCGGCATTCGAGCCATGGCTGTCCCAACCCCAGTGATAGAGCTGGATGAACCGCACTCCGCGCTCGGCAAGACGGCGCCCGACCAGGCAATTGTTGGCGAAACTAGACTCTCCGATCTTAGAGCCGTACTTCGTGCGGACAGCCTCCGGCTCTTTATGAATATCCATCGCATCGGTCGCGTCCATCTGCATGCGAAACGACATCTCATACTGCGCAATGCGTGTGACCGTTTCCGGGTTCCCGAATGTGGAGTAGTTCTGCTGATTGAGCTCGTCGATTGCATCGAGCATGTTCCGTCGTTTCGAAACGCTTACGTCGGGCGGGCTGTCCAGATACAGCACCGGCTCACCGTGAGACCGGCACTGCACGCCTTGATAGACACTGGGAAGAAAGCCGCTGCCCCAGAGCTGCTTGCCACCGTCTGGGGTATTTCCGCCCGAAATCAGGACGATGAATCCCGGGAGATTCTGATTTTCCGTGCCAAGTCCGTACACGACCCAGGAGCCCAGCGACGGATATCCCAACCGCGGATTACCAGTCTGTACGAGCAATTGCGCCGGGGCGTGATTGAACTGGTCGGTGCGCATCGACTTTATAAAGCAAAGATCGTCGAGATGCTTCTCGAGATGCGGTAATCGATCGGAGATCCAGTGGCCGCTCTCCCCCACCTGATGAAATGGATACTGCGGTCCCATCAACTTGGGGACGCCGGTGATAAAGGCAAATCGTTTTCCAGCTAACAGGGAAGCGGGACAATCCTCGCCATCGAACCGCTGCAGCTGCGGCTTGTATTCGAAAAGCTCAAGCTGGCTCGGTGCACCCGCCATGTGCATATAGATCACGCGCTTCACGCGGGCGGCAAACTGCGGAGGCAGCGCCGACAGTGGATGCTTAGAATCGCGGGTCAGATCGAGGGGCTGTGTATAAGCGTTCGACTCGTCGGCGGCTTGCCCCAAAAGCGGGCCCGCCATCGCGCCCAGAAAAATCGTTCCCAATCCGCCCCTCAAAGAGCGCAGGAAATGGCGGCGAGTCTGTGCCTGAAGACTCGCGAATAGCCTTTCAGAGTGCAGCGGATTCGACAAATCAAAACCGTTCATATCCTTACCTGGTCAGAGCCGCATCGAGATTCATCAGAACGCTGGCCACAGCCTTGTAAGCCTCAAACTCTTTGCGCGAGATGCTGCTTGGTGCGACAGAATCTTCGAATGACTTGAAGCCGGCTGGTTGCAGGAACGGTCCCCCTGAAGAGCGGAGCGTCTTCTGGAAAAGCCCGCGCAGCACGCTCAACTCCCGGGAGCTCGGTTCACGAGAAAGAACAAGTCGCCCCTCATGACGGAGACGAGTGTCGAGTGAGTCGCCTGCGGGAGCAACCTCTTTCATCGCGCGCGCCGCCAGAGCCGCCGCAGCCTCGTCATAAACTGGATCATTCAGCGTTACCAGAGCTTGCAATGGAGTGTTTGTCGGAATGCGTCGCGGCAAGCTGGTGGCGCGATCGGAGCCATCGAAGATCATAAAACTCGGATATCCGCTGGTTCGCTTCACGAACGTGTAGATCGCACGTCTGTAGCGATTCGGTCCCTTGGCATCAATCCACTTGTCGCGGTTGTAGACGGAGTTCCATATGCCCGGTGGCTGCGGGGGCATGACCGGCTTGCCGCCCATCGTGCGGTTCAGCAGGCCGCTGGCCACTAATGCCTGATCCCGCACCATCTCCGCCGTGAGTCGTTGTTGCGGGCCTCGCGCCAGAAGACGATTGCGCGGATCTTTTTTCTGCAACTCGAGAGTCGTTACCGATCGCTGCCGGTAGGTAGCGCTGGTCACCAACTCGCGCAGCAATGCCTTCATGTCCCAGTGGAGATCGTTCTGAAAATGCAATGCGAGCCAGTCGAGCAGGCCTGGATGGCTGGGCGCATCGCCCACACTGCCGAAATTCTCCAGGGTTTCGACTAGCCCGGTTCCGAACAGTTGCTCCCAGTAGCGGTTGACCGCGACTCGCGCAGTAAGAGGCTGACCGGGAGAGAAAAACCATTTCGCCAGCGTGAGCCGGTCGCGCGGGGCGCCGTCGGGAAGCTTCGGGAAAATTCCCGGCACATCCGCAGAGAGATCAGGTCCAATTTTGTTCAGGAAGTTTCCGCGCTCAAACTCCAGGGTCACTCGCCTCTCGTATGGTTCTTCTTCTGACATGACCGGAACGTTCACGCTGGGAATCTTGGCGAGACGGGCTTCAAGATCCGAGAGGCGCACAATGTCCTTCACCCGTCCGGAATCTTGAACTCGGGACGTAAAGCGGGGATCGCCGCTGAAAGCGAGGCGCACACATTTGATCTGCACGGGCTTGTAATCAATCTCCCGAGTCTGCTTCAGCGTAATTTCGATCCGGTCATTCGCAGCAGCATGCAGGGGCTCCGCCAACACACCAACGATCCAGCGCGTGCGAAACAACTTCGGTATGGCTGAAAACCCGTCTTCGACTGGTTTGGGGGTGTTCTTATGGGGCTTGTGCTTGTCGTCGTCCTCCGGAGCGACGGATGTTCCCAAATTCTCCGTTGAGTCATGCAAAAATCTGCCGAACGCAAGTCGTTGCTTCGTGCCATCGGGATGCACGAGAAATGCCTGCACGCGGTCAACAATGAATCCATCTTCTGGCGTGTGCCGCGCCTTCTCAGCGTCGATCGGAGGAACTTCCACTCGAATCGCCGTGATCACGGGCGCGGCGCCCGCGTCCAATTCATAAACCGACTTCGCCGGAGTGGTGGGATCGGCGAATGCCTCCCCATTCCGGACCTGAAATGTGCGGGCTGATCCTCCCCGAGCTCTGGCGGCGGCGAGTCTGGACTTGATCACCCGGATGGATTCCAGTTGATTGTCAATATCCGTATTCTTGATCGCGGGCGGATCTTTGTCCTTCTTCAGTTCGTCCAGGTACTTTTCTGCATCTGGGAGCGCGGCGAGCAGGGCCGGGGCCTCGTCCGCTCCGGCCGATTGAATTGGGGCTGCCCTCCAATCTTCGCTCTCCACCAACTTCCGATCGGCGGCGACCAGCCTGCGCAGCAGTGGTGCAATTTCCTGCTGCATCTGAGCGGCTTCGCCATACTCGGCTCGGTCTTTCGGAACCTTCAGGTTCGGAAAGTCATCGTCGCGATCGGCGTCAACTGAAGTATTGAAGAACGCCAGGGACTTGTAATACTCCGCATGGCGGATCGGGTCATACGGGTGCGAGTGACACTGCACGCAGTTCATCGTGATGCCATTCAGCACAGACCATGTAGTCGCCACGCGATCCATGACGGCGACGAGACGAAATTCTTCGTCATCGGTTCCTCCTTCCTGATTGTTGGGGGTTTGCCGATGGAACGAGGTGGCGATCCTGTCTTCGAACGCTGCATTGGGCAGGAGATCGCCTGCCAATTGTTTGGTGACGAACTCGTCGTAAGGCAGGTTGCGGTTGAACGCATCCACAACCCAGTCGCGATACACCCAGACACCCAGTCGAAGATTGTCGGCCTCGTACCCGTACGAATCCGCGTATCGGGCAAGATCGAGCCACATCGAAGCCCAGCGTTCTCCATACGCAGGAGAAGCGAGAAGCCGGTCCACCTGCTTTTCATACGCATCGGGCGATGTGTCAGCGAGAAACGCCGTTTGCTCTTCCGCGGTTGGCGGGAGCCCGGTGAGGTCCAGGGAAACGCGCCGCAACAGTGCAGCTTTTTCAGCTTCAGGTGAGGGTTGAAGCGTCTCGCGCTCTAGACGAGCCAGGATGAACCGGTCCAAAGGCCGACGAATCCATTTCTCGTCCTTCACCGCAGGCAGCGCTTGAGGCCGCGGAGGCACAAACGCCCAATAGTCCGACCACTTTGCTCCTTCCTTGATCCAGCGGCGAAGCAACGAAATTTGCTCCGTGGAAAGCGGAGCGGCGTGGTACGGCATTCGAGTTTCACGATCCTGCGAAGTAACGCGCTTGATTAATTCCGAGGCGCCCGGATCTCCCGGCACAACCGTGGGTCGCCCTGACTTGCCTTTTCCCAGCGCCTCTTCGCGGAAGGAGAAGGAAACCCCTCCTTTCTGGCGCACTCCGCCGTGACAGGAACTGCAGTTCTGATTGAGAATGGGGCGAATGTCGCGGCTGAAGTCCACAGAACTGCCGGACCATCGCGAAAGAAGCGGCAATCGCGAGCAAGCGGCCCCGCTTATGAAAATAATCCCTAAGGCAACGATCGTGATGACAGAGACCGTCTGGAAACGGTGCACCCGAGATAAGAAAGACTTGCCCATGGATCAGCTGTTGCCGTGTTGCCGGATCCCCAACCCGAGCTAAGAGGAGGACTGCGAGGGAATGTTAGCCAGCGACAATCCGCAGTGTCAAGCTTTGTCGCCCGGCAGTAGAGCTTTAATGAAACCGATGCCATGGATGTAAATATCGCGTAGGCTGCCCTTGGGAAACGCTTTGACATTAGACTAAGGGAGTGATACAAGAAGCTGCGATTCTGGAACCGTTCCCATCGTTTCCTCTTTTTGGCTGAGAGCTGCCTGTGCAAGATTCCCACGTCACGAATTCGGCTACCTGCTTTGAACGCGATATCTTGCGCCAGCCCCTGGAACTCGAGCGCACGTTGTCCCTGCTGACCGGGGCGCTTCAGGCTCACTTGCAACAGGCTGCAACCCTGGTGCGGCAATCCAAGCACGTTTTCCTGACCGGCATCGGGGCGAGTTGGCATGCGGCGATGGGTGCCGGAGCTCTCTTCAGCGAGAAAGGACGCCCGGTATACCTGATCGAAGCAGCGGACCTACTGCATTTTGCTTCGATTCCACCAGGCGCAGTGGTTATTGCTTTGTCGCGCACCGGCCGCAGCATTGAAATCGTCCAATTGGCGTCAAAGGTTCGCGCTGCTGGAGCACGCCTGGTAGGAATCACCAACTCGCCTGATGGCCCGCTGGCGAAGGAGTCTACGGTCGCGTTGGTTCTTCCTATTGCACTTGATCACGCGATTTCTGTGAATACCTATTCAACGCTCGCTTTGGCCGCAGCGGTTCTGGCTACTTGCGACGAAAATGATTTTCAGAACATCTGCGAGGCATTCCTACTCACCCTGACGCAGTTGCCGGACAACATACGCACGTGGAGCGAGGCGATTTTAGCTTCTGATTGGCCCGTTCCCCGTGCGGCCTGCTACTTTCTCGCCCGCGGCCCAAGCCTGGCGAGCGCCTACGAATCGCGGTTGCTCTGGGAGGAAGGCGCCAAGACCCCGGCTACGGCGATGACGACGAGCGCCTTTCGGCACGGACCACAAGAGATTGTCACTCCAGGCATGCACTTTTGCATCTGGATCGATTCGTTGATCATGAGGGCGCAAGATCTTTCGGTTGCGAGAGACCTGCAGAAGTTGGGTGCCATGGTGGGGCTAATCGGTCAACAGCTCCCAGAGAACTTATCTCACCTCGCGCTTGTTGTTCCACAAGTACCGCGGGCATGGCAGTTCGTCGTGGATATCATTCCTATGCAGCTGGCCGCGGAGGCCTTGTCGCGGCGGTCGGGCGTCGACTGCGATTCTTTCAGGGTATGTTCCTACATCGTTGAGGATGACGATGGTCTCCTTGGAAAGAATGGCAGTCGTAACGGCAAATAAAGTAATTGTTGAGATTTCCCATGCAATTCGATAAGAGAGGCTCTGTGTCGGCAAAGAAAACTGAGAATATTCTGCAGCGAATGCGGAACGGGCGACCCGTATTGGGGGATGGAGGTTACCTGCTTGAACTCGAGCGCCGGGGATGGGTCGATAGCGGATCAGGGCGCGAGAAGGTTGGTACCGGCAAAGGTAGCGGGCAGTTTACGCCCGAGGTTGCTGTGGAACACCCCGACTCTCTGCGCGAACTGCATCGCGAGTTTCTTCGCGCGGGTTCAGAAGTGTTGCAGGCACTGACGTTCTTCGGCACGCGGGAGAAATTGGGCCGGGCGGGATACGGGGCGCAAACCGAAGCCATCAATTGCGCGGCCGTGCGGATCGCACGCGAAATCGCGGCAGACAGCGCCTATGTGGCCGCATCGATTTCCCGGACCCAGCTGTTCGAACGCGAGGGGAGCAGCGCCGCCTCACATGTCCGCGATTTGCTGAAAGAACAGATTGCTCTTGTCACTAGCGCGGGCGTCGATTTCCTGATCATGGAAACATTCTTCCATTTGGAGGAAATGCTGATCGCGCTGGATTGCGCGCGCGAGACCGGCCTGCCGGTAATTGCCACCATGACGTTCCGCCCGAAGCTGACGGAGTGCACTGATGGCCATTCTCCCGCTGAATGCGCCAAAGCGATGGTCAACGCCGGGGCGCACGCCGTGGGAGCAAACTGCGAGCAGGAGCCCGGGCGCATGATTTCGATCCTGCGCGAGATGCGAGGAGCCGTCACCGTGCCGATTGCGGCGCAGCCTGCGGCTTTTCGGACCACCGATGCAATGCCATGTTTTACCAAGCTGCCAGAATTTCCAGACGGAATGGAGCAGATCCAATTACCACGCAGTTCGTTCGAGCAGTTTGCGATGCGAGCCCATTCGGAGGGCGTTCGATACGTTGGAGGATGCTGCGGATGCAACGCGGCGTACATTCGCGCCGCGGCGCGCGGTCTGGCTGCTTCCAACGGAAAGGGATAACGCCCTACTTCTCCAGCGGTAGCAGCGAGACTTCCTTGAAGTCCACTTCGGGTCCGGGCTCATTCTGTAGCCCGATATAACCGGAATCCGGCCGTGGTCCGCGCTCGGGATCGCTTGCTTCTTTCTTCGTGGGAACTGCGTCGCCCTCGTGGAAGTCGGTAATCTTTTCACCGTTCACCGAAATGACCGTGTGCGGCCCATCGATCGTGACTTCCATCGTGTTCCATTCGCCAAGCGGTTTGAGCGGATGCGACTCGGTCCTGGTGAAGCTGTAGAGGACTCCGGCGCGGGAGTATTCGTCTGGCCAATCGCCGATCTCGGCTTCATAGCCGCGATTCACCGGCATCCACGGCTCGCTCGGCTTCTCAGGAATTCGGATGAACAACCCAGAGTCCGCATCTTTCCCCATCAGCCGGAAAACTACCCGCACCGTGGCATGTTGAATTGTTTCCTGCGTGTACCAGAGCAGGCCCATGCCTCCCCTGGATTTCAATAATCCGTCTTCCACTACAAAAGATCCCGGGCCGACATGTTGCCATCCCTCCAAATTCTTGCCGTTAAACAGGGCGCGCGGTTCGCTTTGTGCGCCGAGCGAACTCATCAGCATTGTCAGGACGAGTGCGGTTGTCGCCCAAGAAAATCGCAGCGCCTTGCGAATCGATGGATCCATCGTTACCTCAACGCGGCGAGTGTACTCCGGTCTTGCCCGGCCGCAATGCGTCCATTCAGCTTGACACTCGATATTCATCCACCTAGAATCTCCGAACACTGCAACCGGTTTCATGATTGTATCTTCTGGCGGGTGAAAATGGGTGGACAGGGAGTCGAACGCCGCGAGATTCTGCGCTATATAGGGATTGCCTCAGTTGCAGCAACATTCCCCGGGTTCTGCCGCTGGAGTTTTGCCTGTCCCGCTGACCCGTCGCATGTTCATGCCGCTCCGGCCAGAGATTCGGCATACAAGCCGCTCTTCTTTTCCCCCGAGCAATACCACCTCGTTGAACATCTCGCCGAGATGATTATTCCCGCCGATGACACCCCCGGAGCGAAGGAGGCCGGTGTAGCTGAATTCATTGACTTCATGGTGGCGAACCGGGTTGCGGTTAGCGCACGAAGCGAAATCCGATCCACAGCGGACGCGATACGCCAGGGCGACGATGCGCAAGTGCAATTTGTTGGCGGCATCGATTGGATCAACTCGCGCAGTAGATCGGAATTCGGAAAACTCTTTCTCGATCTCACAGGCGAGCAGCAGACCAGTCTCCTGGAAGAACTCGCCTACAAAACAAAGTTCAAGCCCACGACCGAGACCGGACGCGAATTCTTTCAGTTGATGCGTGACTACACCGTCGTTGGCTATTACACCAGCAAGGTGGGCCTGGAGATTCTCGGTTATCCAGGACTGCGCACGGTCTGGCCGAAAATGCCCGGCTGTACCCATCTCAATGATCCTGAACATCGTCACCTCGGTACACCGAAATAGAGGAACCATTTTGCCCGCGAATACATTTGACGTGATTCTGGTAGGCACTGGCGCCGGGGGTAGCACTGCGCTAAAGGTGCTTTGCGAAGCCGGCCTGAACGTCTGCGCCGTGAATTCCGGTCCCCGCATGGTTCCCGAAGACGACTATCGTGGACACCGGCAGGTATATGACTTGAAGTATCGTGGCTTTGGAGATCCGCTCCGCTTCGCCGGCCAACCGCACCAGGAGCCGTATTCCGTCGAGGAATCGGAGTACAGCGAGGGCCACGATTTATTCGAGCATGATGTCGAATATTCCAACTCTCCCGGGACCGACTGGTACTGGAAGCGTTGCAAGGCGACTGGCGGCAAAGCGAATTTCTGGGGACGCTCGTCCGCGCGTTTTGGCGACGTTGATTTCAAAGCAGCAGACCTTGATGGCTTCGGTGAAAATTGGCCGGTGGACTATGCGGAAATTTCTTCCTGGTTCTCGAAGGCCGAGCGCTACATGGGAGTCGCCAGCACCGTGCAGAATCGCCCCAGCAACCCTGACGGCGAATATCTCCCGCCGATCCCGTTCCGCTGCTTCGACTTTATTCTGCAGAAGGCCTGCGAAAAGATTGGCGTCCCGTACTTGCCGGATCGCTGTGCGCAATTAACGGTCGAGCACAACAATCATCCCGCCTGCCATTACTGCGGAAACTGTTCGCGTGGTTGCGATGTTGGCTCATTCTTCTCGCCGACATGGTTCACCATCCCCGATGCTGAGGCGACCAAGCGGCTGACGCTTCTGACAAACGCTCTGGTTCGCGCTGTGCTCGTGGATGAAGATGGACGTGCTAAAGGTGTGGCGTACGTCGATCGCAACACGAAGCGTGAAGTTCAGTTATATGCCAGCGTGGTGGTGATGGCCGCGTCGTGCGTGGAAACTGCGCACATCATGTTGAACTCAAAATCGCAACATTGGCCGACTGGCATCGCGAACTCCAGCGGCCAGCTCGGTCGGAATCTTTGCGAACATCTTTACGGATGCCCGGGCTATGGATACCTGCCACAGCTTGTAGGGCAAGCGCCCACGCCTGACAACATTGCCGATTCCACAGTTTCATGGATGCCGCGATGGCAGAATCTGAAGAATCCGCGCGAAGAAAAGTTTATCCGCGGATATTCTGTGTACATGGGTGGCGGGTGCGGCGAGTTTCCGGGACACTACCGGCAACTGGAAGGTTTCGGCAAACACTTCAAGCGCGAGATCAAGCGATATTATCCCGCGACTGTCGGCGGGCTGATTCAGGCTCCTACATTGCCGAGCCCAACAAACTACGTTGACATCGATCCCGAAAAGAAGGATATCTTCGGCATTCCCCAGCTTCGCTTCCATTTTCAATGGGGCGAGAACGAGTTGCAGATGTGGGAGCACTCGAAGCAGGTGATGATCGATCTCTTCAAAGCCGCTGGCGGCGAGATGTGGGGCGCCGATAGCGTTCCAAACCGTCCCGGCACAAGCTTGCACGAAACTGGGGTCTGCCGTTTCGGAAACGATCCCAAGAAATTCGTTACCAACAAATGGGCCCAGACCCACGACGTGCCTAATTTGTACATTTGCGACGCCAGCATCTTTCCCAACTGTACCGACAAGACCACGACGATGCCGATCGTTGCCTTCACCATGCGCACTTGCAATCACATGCTAGAGAACTTCCGCAAAGGACTGCACAAACGTGCGTGAGTCCACGAACCGATTACCGGACGCCCGCCGACGCTGAACGAATATGCTGGAACTCTCCCACACGCTGAAGCAGCGCTGGTTCTGGTATTCGGTTCTTACAATCCTTGGTTGGGCAGGATGGGCTCTTCTGCTCAAGATCGGGTCTGAGGAAATACCGAGCGAGCCGTCCCTGTTCCTGCAAACGACAGGCATGATTCCGCTCGCGGTGATATTAGTGCTCGCCGGCTCATCGCGAAGTTCTCAGAGCAAATTGGGGATTGTCTACTCGCTGCTGAACGGCATTATCACGGGAATCGGAATTCTCTGCCTTCTGGCGGCGTACAGAAGCGGCGGAAGCACTTCGGTGGTTGCCGTAACGACTTCGTTGTACCCGCTGGTAACTTTCGCTCTGGCGGTGCCGTTGCTCCGGGAGAAGTTGACCGGACTCCAGATTTGCGGTCTTTTCTTGGCCACCATTTCGATCGTGTTGTTTTCGCTCTAGGGAACATAGACAATGCACCTCACTGCGTGGCTGATGTTCACAATTCTGGCTCTCGTTTGTTTCGGAGTTGTGGGCTTACTGCAAAAGCTCTCCACCGACCTGGTTTCAGCGGAGTCGGCGCTGGTGTGGCTGATCGTAGGGTTCCTTTTGCTTCAGCCGTTTCTTTACCCGGGGCGCTCGTTGCTTCACTATTCCCCGCGCAACATCGCATTCGTCTTCGGCGCCGGAGTATGCAATGCCCTTGGCAGTTGGGCGATCCTGGCCGCCATGAAACGCGGCGGCAAGGCTTCGGTGGTGGTGCCACTGACCGCGGTTTACCCCAGCGTAGTTTGCCTTGTCGCACCGCTGCTTTTGCACGAACATATTTCAGCCCTGCAGGGGATTGGCATCATTTGTGGATTGGGTGCGATTTTCCTGCTCGCCTGTTAACTGGAAACCGCATGAAGAAAGCTCCCTCAAAATCCGCGAAGCGCAAGCAGCAGTCACAGCCTGCGAGTTCCGTCATCTCGCGTTCGGGCGAGCGTCCAATTCGCGTCGGCATCGTCGGCTGCGGCAACGTAATGGACAGCGCATACATGCCCGTTCTGGAGAAGTTTCGATACAAGGGATTCGTCGAGATTGTCGGGGCGTCCCACACCAGCCGCGATCGTTGCCAGTCCGTGCTCGAAAGGTGGTCGATCCCCAAGTATTTTCCCGACTATCGCTCCTTGTGTCGCGCCGCCGATGTGGACCTCGTGCTGGTCCTTACCTCCATGAATCTGCACGGCAACATTTCTCTCGAGGCCCTGCGCGCCGGCAAGCACGTGTTCGTCGAAAAGCCGATGGCCGTCTCACTGCAGGAAGCCGAGCAACTTGTCGCTGAATCGCACAAGTCCGCAGGCTATCTCGTCAGCGCTCCTTTCGTCATTTTGAGTCCGACGTTTCAGATCATTCGCGATCGCGTGCATTCCGGCGACATCGGAAAGGTCTGCCTGGCTCGCGGTCGCTACGGATGGGCTGGGCCCGACTGGTCCGACTGGTTCTACAAAGCAGGCGGCGGCCCCATCTTTGATCTTGCCGTGTATAACATCACCAGCCTCACGGGAATCTTGGGGCCGGCGAAGCGAGTCATGGCTATGACCGGAACAGCGCAACTCCAACGCGTAGTTAACGGACAAGAGATTGATGTGGAAGTAGAGGACAACGCTCAGATCACTCTGGATTTTGGCGATGCCGTTTTCGCGACGATCACCTCGGGTTTCACCATGCAGAAGTATCGCTCGCCGGGATTGGAACTGTACGGAACCGAAGGCACCATCCAGATGCTCGGCGACGACTGGGGCCCGGAAGGCTACGAACTTTGGCAGAACCGCGTTAGTGCCTGGCAGACTTATTACGAAACCGATCCGCAGTGGCGATGGACAGCCGGACTGCCACACCTAATCGACTGCATTAGAAAGAGAGAGCGTCCGCTCATTACGCCGGAACATTCGTACCACGTGCTTGAGATCATGCTTGCAGCCCAGGCTTCTGGAAAAAGTGGAAGGGCGCAGGAGATCAAGAGTACGTTTGCAATCGAGTCTGGAAAACCTTCTCATCGGGAAGCCGAAGAAGCGCACCGCGTTCATGACTCGAAGCGCGAATAACGTTGTTCCCAGTCATGCTTGCTGACTCAACACACAACTCGGCCGGCGAGATTTATGCAATCGGCATCGATGTCGGGGGAACGAAGATCGCCGCGGGAATTGTGTCTTTTCCCTCGGGCAAGCTCTGGCATAGGGAAACGATCCCGACTTTGCCCGCCCGTGGAGGCGAGGGAGTTTTGGCTGACTGTATATCGCTTTTGCAACGCTTGAAGGCGCACGCCGACGACAGCGGGCATCAGATCGTAGGCGTTGGAGTGGGAATCGCTGAATTAGTGAATCTCAAGGGTGAAATTACCAGCGAATATCTCATCAAATGGCGTGGCCTTTCCGCGAAGGAGCAACTCTCTCAGATTTCCCCGACGCAATTCGAATCGGATGCCAGAGCACCTGCTTTGGCCGAAGCATTGTTTGGCGCGGGAAGGCTCTTCAGCAATTTTGTATATCTCACGATAGGTACCGGCATCAGCTATTGCCTCGTGCTCGACGGCCAGCCCTATGCCGGAGCGCACGGTCATGCCATTATGGTCGCGAGTGGTGCACTCACATCAGAATGCGAGAAATGCGGCGCAGTTCAGGATCAGGTTCTGGAAGAATTCGCCGCCGGCCCCTCGCTGGTAGCTCGTTACAATGCACGCGCGAGCGTTCAACTAAGCAGCGGACAAGCAGTAACGACGGCCGCCAAATCGGGAGATCCGATTGCGCAGGAAATTGTCCGCTCGGCCGGGGCTGCCTTGGGCAACAGCGTCGGATTTCTTATAAACGTGCTCGACCCGCAAGCGGTGGTCGTTGGCGGCGGCCTGGGCCTCGCCGACGGACTCTATTGGGACTCATTTGCAGCTTCCACGCGCAAGCACATCTGGTCGGATGTCTCGCAGAACTTACCAATCCTTCGTGCCGAACTCGGGGACGATGCCGGTTTGATCGGAGCGGCGGCAATCATTTGGAAGGATCGTTCGAACAACAAGCGATGAAGTGTTTCTCTCATCGAACATAAAGCTAAGGGCAATGGGTATCACCCTACTGTTAATTGGAATCTTCCGCCGGAGTGCCCAACCTCGATCCACCCTGACTCTGCACGCGCTCAGCCTCCGAACGCTCGGCGCCTGCTTTGCCATCCTGACCCAACTGCGCGTAAGCATCAGCCAGAAGCCGATGTGGATCGATCGCATCCGGACGCAGCGCGGCGGCCTTTTGCAGTAGAGGAATGCCATCCGCAGCTTTCTGCTGCAGGATATACATTCGACCGAGGAGCAGGCTGGCAGAAAAGTTGTTCGGGTCCACGCGCAGCGCTTCTTTAAACTGTTTTTCGGCTTCCTCGCTGCGCGACGTTCGCTGATACACGAGCGCCAGGTAGAAATGCATCATCGAAGAGCTGTCCATCTGGGAAACGGCAGCTTCAAACTGTGTCACCGCCTCATTCCACTTTCCTGTCTTCACCAGCGCGCATCCGAGTTCGTAGCGGGCAAGAGAATTGTCAGGAGTAGCATCCACGACATGCTGAAGTGGCGCGATGGCACTCTGGTATTCGCGCAAGGACACGTAACTTCGGCCCAGTAGCAAATAAGCAGAAAGAGCGTGGGGCTCTTGCTTTAATACATCCTCAAGGATCGGCACAGCCTGATCAAACTCCTCTCTCTCTACGTATGCCATGGCGTCGTAGAGCCTGTTGGCAGTGGCGATTCGCTGCTTGGGATCGGGCCCAGACTCGTTCGCATCGCTAACAGGAGCGGAAGCAGATGCAATATAACCGAGAGCGCGCAGGCTTTCAGCTTGTTCCGCGGTGAGCTGTCTTTTTTGCGTTGTCACCGCGCTGCTCTTGCGCACGAATTCAGACATTCGCGCCGCCGCGGTTGCGGTCACGGCTTTCATGTCTGGAGACAGATTATGTTTGGCATCAAGATCAGCCGATTCATCATAGAGTTCGGGCTCTGGAGCATCCACATACAAATAATTCCCGTCTCGCCAGGATTTCAGAACACTCCAACCGAACGAAAGATGACCATAGCCGCTTTCCGAGTACACGCCACGCTCTGAGCCGGAGGCGCCGTGACCAGCGGTTGTACCAGATGAAAAGGAAAGGAGCGCTCTCCCCTGCATAGAAATCGGGACCGGAAGATTCGCCGCCGACAACATGGTTGGTGCGACATCTGCCAGTGCCACCCGATTTTCGACTTTTTTCGCCGTGTGTTGCTGCGGAAGTTTGACCAGCAAAGGAACATGGATCGTTTCTTCATAAAGATAGATACCGTGGTGTTGCTCTCCATGTTCACCGAACGCTTCGCCGTGGTCGCCGACGACGACAACGACAGACTCGTCAAGAACACTGCGCGTCTTTAGTTCTGCGATCAGTTTCCCCACGATTGAGTCGGTGTATGCAATCTCGCCATCGTAAGGCTGGGCCGCATAGCGCGTGCGATAAGGTTCGGGAGGTGTGTAGGGATCATGAGGGTCATAAAGATGAATCCAAAGGAAGAACGGAGCCGCACGACGCTTGCTTATCCACGTTATGGCTCGCGACAAAACCTCTTCACCCCTGCGTTCCAGACTATGGTAGTTGTCCTCGCCGCGGCGACGGCGGTGAAACCCGGCATCGTACACATCGAATCCCCGATCGAAACCGGGCGCGAGTTTGAGGGGATCCAGCACAAGTGCTCCGACGAATGCTGCCGTCTGGTATCCGTTCTCGCGGAAGATTTCCGGGAGGTAGGGAACGTTTTTCCCCAACGGATCGCCCAGATACATCACTTGGTGGTATTGCGGATACGTCCCAGTGAGGATTGTTGCGTGCGACGGAGTGGTGAGGGGAACCTGGGCGTAGGCACGGGAAAAAATCAAGGCCTGATGGGCGAAGGCATCCAGGTTGGGCGTGAGCCCGCGGTCCGAGCCCAGGAAACCCATGCGGTCGGCGCGTGTCGTATCCAGTGTGATGAGGATGACATTGGGATGCTGCGGGGCCTTGGATTTCGACGGTATCGGGTTTGCCGCCTGAACCCAAGCAGTAAGCAACAATGTCCACGACAATGACCAGCATGTAACACGCATAGAGAAGGCAGTCTATCCCAAGTTGTCAAAGAGAATTGACATCTCCATCTCGACTTTTGCCTTGACTACCCCAGCAGGGGCGGAATATTCTTCTGCGACTCTGGGGCTGAAACCGGTTTCACTAGCGAGCGCGCTGCCGCGCGTGGGGCGCTTGGGGGAATTCATGAAAACTAAGGTTTTTGCCGTCGCCAGCATTGGTCTGGCCGTGCTCTGCCTGACAGCTTCTGTTTTCTCCCAATCCATCTTTGGAACCATCCTGGGCAGCGTCACTGACGCTTCGGGAGCGGTCGTGACCAATGCTGTCGTCACGGTTACCAACCAGGGAGAGAACATCTCTCACGAGTACCGTTGCGATGCTCAAGGCAGTTATCAGGCCGAAAACCTAAAGGAAGGGATTTATACAGTCGCGGCAAAGGCGGAGGGCTTTAAGGAAGTAACGATCAAGGGCATCCGCATGGCCGCTCGGCAGGTCGTACGCGCCGACCTGAAATTGGTGGTCGGCACCACCACTGAAAACGTCACGGTCGTAGCGGACGCAGAACTGATCAACTCCGAATCCGCGTCGATCTCTAGCAGTGTCACCAGCACCGAAGTGCTAGGGTTACCGGCCAACTACCGTGGTGCGGGCAGTACAAGCCCGTACAACCTGTTGGCTTTTCTGCCCGGCGTCACAGGCGACAAATATAACCAGATCTCCGTCCAGGGAACAGGCGTCAATCAAGTTCAATACACGATTGATGGTATTGATACATCCAGTGTGCGCTATTCCGGCCCGCAAACGGACATGTTTCCCTCTGCGGAGAGTATTTCAGAAATGAAGGTGCAAGGCGCGGGGGGCGGCGCGGAGTATGGCGGGGCAGCGGACATCACGACCACCAGCAAGTCGGGAACCAGCGAATTCCATGGATCGGCATTTGAGTATTTTCAGAATGCGGCACTTGATGCGCTGCAGTACGGCGCGACGGCGGGCAAGCCGGCCAAAAGCGCCAATACGTTTGGAGGTTCCATCGGCGGACCCGTCATTGGGAAGCACACCTTCTTCTTTTGGGACTACGAGGGCATGCGCTATCGGACCCAAAAGGTTCTCCACGAGACACTGCCGACCCAGGCCATGTGGAACGGCGACTTCACGAACGTATTCCAGAACGACGGCGTTACTCCTGTCACCTTGTATAACCTTGACGGAACAGTCAATTCGAGCAAACAGATCGCAGCCATCAATCCGGTAGCCATCAAAATCCAACCCTTCTATCAGTTACCCAACACCGGCGACCCCAACGTTTTCGTGATGGGAGCAATCAATTTCGTCAAGAACGTTGCTAATCCTACTCTGTCCGATCAGTTCGATATTCGCGTCGACCATACCATTAATTCAAAGCAGAACATCTTCGGACGCTGGACCTACAAGAACATCAGGAGCGTGAACCCGAACGACAGCGACCAACTCCTCCCATCCGAACACGACTTCGAACACGACAACCAGATCGTGGTGGCTCACAACTATGCCATCAAACCAAATCTGATCAATGAATTGCGAGTGGGAATCAGCCGCGGCAATCATGGCGGGACCTTTGCATTTGATGGAGCGTCCTTCATGCAAACGTTGGGTCTCAATCTGGGTGCCCCCAATGGCCTAGGCCCCCACTTCGGTCCCGGAGGCTTCCCCGAATTTGCCTTCGAGTCTTCCGGCATCACCAGAATTTTCCATAGCCAGATCAACCCGCTGCTTTCCAATAACCTGCAGGTCAATGAGAACCTGACGTGGACCGTGGGAAAGCACACCATGAAGTTTGGTTTTGATTTGCGCAAACTCCGCTTGACCAATGTCTGGAGCGACACCAACGCGGATGACTATGGCGACTTCTATTTCAACGGCCAGTTCACGAACGTGGATTTCGCCGAGTTCCTGCTGGGAGTTCCGTACTATACGTACGTGGTCCACACCCCGGGCCTTATCGATGGTAGGGCTACGCATTACTACGGCTATGCGGAGGATTCATTCCGCGCCACTCAAAGACTCACGCTTGACGTTGGAGTACGAATCACGAGGCTGCCACCGTTCATTGATCCTATCAATCACACCAACTTCGATCCCACCGTTCCAGGCACAGCGACGACGCAGCCAGGGCGCGTGATCATTTCCTCAGATCCCAGGTCCCTGGCGGCGACGCAGCCTCTGTTTGCAGTGGCCATCAATGCCTGCGACACACCAAACGCAATCCCTAACTATGCCGGGCCCGACCCGACTATTCCCTGCACTCCCTTCCTGACCGCCAAACAGGCCGGGTGGCCGGAAGGCTTGCGCAAGACTTACACTGACTTCGCTCCTCGCATCGGGTTCGCGTATCGACCGTTTTCCAACGACAAGACAGTGATTCGCGGTGGCTTCGGGATTTTCGACGTCACGACTCTCGGGTCGGTGTTTTATTCCGTAGCTGGCGTCCACACCGGCTTCCTGGCTGCCTATTCTCAATACTCTTGCCCGTGCTTTCAATTTCCCGAGGTCGGGAGTGGTGGTTCGGGGAATAGCGGGTTTGGCACGCAGAATTACAGAACTGCGAATCAGTATGACAAGAAAGATCCCTACAGCATCCAGTGGAACCTAACGGTCGAACGCGTGCTGCACGGCAACACAGCCCTGCGTGTGTCATATATTGCAAATCGCGGAGACCAGCTTACATGGGGCCCCGACTGGAATCAGGCGAAAGCTTCCGGAGACCCGAATACCCCGCCCGGCCCTAAACCTTTCCCAGTGTTTCACAGCGTTTATAGCCGTGCCGCTGGGGCGTTCAGCACCTACCAATCGATGCAAACCGAGGTGATCCATAAATATTCACACGGGCTCACGTTCCAATCCACCTGGACTTGGGCACACAATCTGGCCGACACTGAATCATGGCCGGGTTCCGTCTTTTCCGGGGAGGTTACGGGTTTTCAGATGAACACATACAATCTGAGAGGGGACTACGGGAACGTCGGGGGAACCCGTAAACATCGCTGGATCACAACCATGGTGGACGAGTTGCCGATTGGGAAAGGACGTGGGTTGTTGGGGAACGCCGGCGGTGTTCTAAACGGAATCATTGGAGGATGGCGGCTGAGCACCATTTTCTTGGCTCAAACTGGACCATTCCTAACCCCCTTCATTCAATATGACACGTCCGGTACCTCGCATAGTGGCTTCAATCGACCTGATGCCGTCGCCGAACCCAACGTTTCCCATCCTACCCCACAACATTGGTTTAACCCGAGTGCGTTTGCCTGCCCTGGCGAGCCAGCGGGACAGGATCTCAGCGGAAATCAGCTTAACTGCACGACGGGCTACATTGGCCGCTTTGGCAATGCTCATACCGGAACGCTGATTGGACCTAAGACGATCAATTTCTCCCTAGGGCTTGGCAAGACTTTCCAACTCAACGAGCGTTTCAAGCTGAAGTTCGACAGCAGCTTCACCAACGTTCCCAACCATGTAAACTTCGACGATCCGGGGAACAATCTGACTGACGGCCATTTCGGGCAAGTTACTAGCGCTCGTTCCGGTGATGCCGGAGGGAGCCGGGTCGGCCAGCTCGCGCTCAGGTTCGAGTTTTAGAGCCGTACGGGCTTCTGTTCAGCTCGACGGCCGTCTAGAACGGCGAGCCTCGCGGCGATTTTTCGTTCAAGCTAGTATGAGTTTCTATGTCACCATTTAGGGTATCGGCTTTCGTGTTGTCGTGTCTTCTGATTCTTCCTGTGTGCGCGCAAGACTCCGCCACCTCCAAGCCCAACCCTCGCGTGATTGTGATTGGCGTCAACGGAATGGAGATGGACGTGATTCGCCCCCTGGTCCTGAAGGGCGATCTTCCGAATCTGGCAAGGGTTATCAAGAACGGCGTACACGGCAAACTACGTACCGTTGAACGCGCCCAATTGCCCCCGCGTCTACTCCACGATGTTCACCAGCACCGAACCAGCGGAACACGGCGTCACAGGCTTTGTAGTCGGCGGGATCACTGCCAATACGAACATGCTGAAGCAGGAACCGTTTTGGTCGCTGCTCTCCAAGCATGGAGTCACGGTTGGCATGGCCAATGTTCCGGCGACTTTCCCCGTCTTACCGGTAAATGGCTATATGATCAGCGGAATGCTGACGCGAGGAAAGAACTGCGAAGACGGGATTCTGTGCGCTCCGAAGCTCTCAGAAGTCGAAGGTGGCGACGCTGTATACCCTGCCTCCTTGAAGGCGGAGTTGCTTAAGAACGTGGGCGATTTTTACATCGACTGCGAACGCATGCCATCGGCGGCCGACTTAAACGGGCACGAGACTGAGGTTATCGACGCCTGGTTGAAGAAAGTGCAACTGATCCGCGATCAGCAAATGCAACTCTTCGACTACTTGTTGACGAACCATCCCGCGGATTTCACCTGGCTGGTCCAGTCCTGCGAAGATCGCACTGGGCACTGGCTTTACCCCATTGCACCCTACAATGTTGGCTATAACGCCAAGGTAAACAGTGTTCGCCAGGATGCATTTCCCAATCAGTACATCGCTTTCCGACAAGGTGCTCGGAACAATCCTGAAGCACGCGGACGATAACACCTATGTCTTTATCGTTTCCGACCACGGGATCAAGCCGTTGCGCGAATTCGAAGAGATCGATCCCCATGCCCACATGGATCATGAAAAGACAACCCCTGTGATCGCCAAGCACGATTTTGCAGACGGCGACGACGTACCGGGTTCATTTTTCGCGGTAGGACCTGGGATCAAGCACGGTTTGCGATTGATGGGTTTTGAAGCTTCCGTCTATGACCTTGCTCCAACGGTTCTACACCTTTACGGGGTGGAGCAACCAAAACAGATGCGTGGCCGGGTGTTAAGCGAGATCTTCGACGCGGACCGAAAGGTCGCGCAAAAATAGTCTAAATAGTCTTGGGTGTAAACGGATTCCGTCACTTCTTCTGGTTTCCCCGCAAAGCTCTTGCCCGCCTACCCGCGCGTTCCGATTTGTCTCCCTGGCCCAGGCCAGCGTAGCTCTTTGCTAGTAACTCGAACACTTCCGGATTGTTGGGTTGCAGGCGTGCAATCGTTTCTAACTTCTCCGTTGCCTTAACAAAATTCCCTGAGGCAAGTTGGACCTTGACCAACCCCAATTGTGCGCTGCCCTCTCCCGGTTGCAGCAGGAGTGCTCCCGAGAACTGATCTTCGGCCTCCTTAAAATCTTTCAACCTCAGACAAATCTGACCGAACAGCAGTCGCGCTGGCAAACGAGTGGGGTCGAGTTTCAGACTGTCTGTGAGGGCCTCACGAGCGCCATTGAGATCTCCTGATCGGTCCATTGCCTGGC
>Ga0075030_100000432_pt1 | contig 36040 bp, 28 predicted proteins | sample LitLauG_LLR_2012_FD_71393 | JGI IMG/M metagenome (GOLD analysis project Ga0075030, IMG submission 71393) | Freshwater sediment microbial communities from Pennsylvania, USA - Little Laurel Run_MetaG_LLR_2012 | ecosystem: Environmental > Aquatic > Freshwater > Creek > Sediment | place: USA...
GAACGCGCCGGCGCGCTCGGGCGCGGCGACCATGGAACCCAGGGCCAGCAGGTGGATGCGCTGCGCGGCGAGAAAATCCGCCTCGGCGCGGCAGAACTCGCGCAGTTCGGCCAGCGCATCGAGGTTGGGCCCGTAGCGGCTGCCGCTGAAGACCACCAGCCAATCGTCGTCGCCCAGCTGCAGCTGGGCGCGCACGCGTTCGCGCGCGCCGGGCGCGGCGACGTACATCTTCGAATCGACACCGCAACGGATGTAAGGCAGCTTGAGACGCCCGGCCGGATCCTGGGCGCGAAAGAAGTCGCGATCCTCCTGGGCGCAGACGAAGATGTCGCGATAGCGCCCGGGGGCCGCCCGCTCGACGCGCTCCATCCAGCCGGCGAAGCGGCGCTCCAGGCGGCTGCCCTGGCGGAACAGCTTGAATTCGAGTTCGTGGCTGATCATGAACCAGGGCTTGGAAGACCACGGCCCCGGTACCGGCGGACAGAACGGGAAGTCGCAGACGATGATGTCGGCGCGCCGGAGCTCTTCGCGCAGGCGCGCCGGCACGAGGCCACGCCGCAGCAGTTCGAACTGGCCGACGCGCGGCATGCCCAGCCTGCGCGAGACGGTCTGCAGCGCCCCGTAGAGCGGGCCCAGGTTGGTCTCCTCGACCAGCCCGGGTTCGATCTGCACGCGACGCGGCGTGCGCGAGAAGCCGCCGGCCTCGGTGTAGTCCTCGCGCCGCCCGGCGAGGCAATAGACCAGCACGTCGTGGCCCAGGCGGGCCAGGGCCCGCGCGATCGTCGTCGAATGGACGTGGCCGCCGGTGCTGGGTGGAAAGATCCGGTAGCCGCAGAGCATGACGATGCGCTTGGCGCCGCTCATAACGCGGGGCCCTGCGCCGGCGCCGTGGCCCGGCGTGCCGCCTGTCGACCGCGCCGCATGCCGGCCCGGGTCAGCGGCCGCAGGGCGTGCGGGCCGCCGCTCATGAGCCGGACGTGGGTCGGGAGGCGGTGGGCCGGCTGGGCCATGCGGCGAGACTCGCGATCAAGGTGGTTTGGTGGAACCTGGTCGAACGCCGCGCGCGCCAAGCGGCCGGCAGCCGGGCGCTCCGGCACACCGTGCCGACGCCGCCCGTCGATGCTGCCGCGCGAGCGGCGCCGCGATGACGAGCGCGCCGACTCGCGACGGCGACCCATTTGCAACCGCGCGCGACCGCGCGCGAGCGCAGCGAACCCCGGAAAGCGTACCAGGGAAGGCGGCCGAGTTGCGCGCCGCGCAGCACTCGGGCTGCGGGCGCGGCCGGCGCGCCCGCGCGCCGGCATCAAGGGCGGCGGCGGCAGCTCGCACGCTGGTCATCGATGGCGGCGCGGCAAGGGCGCACGAGCCGCCTCGACAGCCTGCGACCCGCGGGTTAGGATCGCCGCGGGTCAAGGTCGGCGCGCCTGCGGACCGCGTCTCGTTCCGCGACGCTCCCCCTGCAACGCGCACTGCGCCACTGGCCACTGCCTCGATGACCGCCCTGCTCGGCTGGTTCCTGATCACCTTGGTCTTCGGCCTGTGCGGCCTCGTGCTGCTGTGGCCGGCCTACCGCATCGCGCGCCGGCGCCAGCCGCAGCGGCGCGGCCTGGGACGGCTCTACCTGGCGGCCGCCGCGGCCAGCGGCGTCGCGCTGTGGTTCGCCTTGCCGTGGATCATCCATGCCCTGTTCGGCCGCGCCGGGCACTGATCGGCCGCCGACCCGGGGCGAGGATCACGATGCGGCCGGTCGCAGGCGGTCGGCCAGGCGCAGCGCGAGGGCCACGATGGTCAGTGTCGGATTGGCCTGGCCCCCGGTCGGAAAGATCGAGCTGCCCGCGACGTAGAGATTGCGCATGCCGTGCACCGCGCCGTTGCGGTCGACCACGCCGTCGCGCGGATCATCGGCCATGCGCGTGGTGCCGATGTGGTGATACGTTTCCTTCATCGCGTCGGTCAGCGGCGCCCGCTGATCCTGCAGCCACGGCTCGAGGCGGCAGCGGGCGATGCCCAGGCGGGCGAATTCGGCGCCGATGAGGCTCGTGAAGCGCGCGGCCGTGCGCCGCTCGAGCTCGCCCAGGCGCCAGTCGGCCCGCACGCGCCGCAGCCCCATGGCATCGCGCTCCGTGTCCAGCGTGATGCGGCTTTGCGGGTCCGGGGCCTGCTCCAGATCGAGCACGATGCTCGCCGAGCGCGACGGCACCCCTTCGGCGCCCTCCGCCGACAGCGAGTGGCCGGCGGCCAGCCGATGGCGCACGGCGCGCGCCAGCTCGCCGGCGTCGGCGGCGATATGCGCGGTCTTCTCGCCCATGTCCTGGGCCCAGTGTCCGTCGAGCAGGGCGCGCCAGATGTCCTGCGCCGCGGCGATCCCGGAATCCGGGTCGCCCAGGTACTGCAGCGCCGCGCTCGCATTGAGCAGGCCTTCCGCCTCCTGCAGCGCCGGCGCCAGGGCCAGGCCGACCTCGGTCTGCAGGCCGTCGGCGCCGCGCAGGATGTTGAACTGGCCCTGCAGCCGGGTCAGCCGCCCGTCGCTCTGCAGCACGCCGGTCGGACCGCGCGTGTGCTGCATGAAAAAGCGGCCGACATTGTCGTGCGCGTTGCCGAAGCCGCCGCCGTTCTGCTCGGCGCCCAGCAGCAGCAGGCGCGCATTCTCGATGCCGCCGCAGCACAGCACGTAGTCGCGCGCCAGGATCGTGGCGCTCGGCCCGCCCAGCGCGCCGACGGTCAGGGCATGCACCCGGCTGCGGTCATCGGTCGCGGCGAAGGCCTTGAAGTTGGCGTGCAGCAGGACTTGCACGTTGCCGGCCAGCTGCAGGGCCGGGCGGTAGGCCGTGGCGAAATCCCACGCGCCCGAGCCCGGCGAGGCCGGCGTATAGCGCCACAGGAAGGGCCGCAGCCATTGCTCGTTGATCCCGGGCAGGGTCACGCCCAGGGCGCCCAGGGTTGCCGCGTCGGTCAGCCACGGCGCGGCGAAACCGGCCATCGTGCGGGCCCGCACGTAATACGGTTCGAGCTCGGCGCGCCGTAGCGGCCAGCCGCTGTGCGGCACCCAGTCGCGCCGGCGCAGATCAAGTTCCTCGAGCTGGGCGCAGCGGCCGCCCCAGTGATGGGTCGAGCCGCCCAGCAGGCGCAGGCGGCCGCCCTGCAGGGCCACCGGCGCGCCGCTGCTGCGGCCGTCGTAGAGCGCCTGGGTCTCTTCCTCGTACTCGAAGCCGCCGCCCTCGACGAGGCAGACGCGCACCTTGCTGCCGGCCAGTTCGCGCGCGATCGTGATGCCGGCGGCACCGCCGCCGATCAGGCAAAGATCGGCGGCGATGGTGGTGCCGGCCGGCAGGGTGCGCAGGTCGTCGATCATGCGGCCGCCGGCCCGAACAGCCGCAACAGGGCGCAGATCCGCGCCTCGGTGCGCGCCAGGACCCAGCCGTCGACCAGCGCCAGATCCGCCGTGCGCCAGTCGCGTGCGATGCGCGCGCGCAGCGTCGCCGCCACCGCGCGCGGCGACCGGCCGCGCGGCGCCAGCAAGGCCAGCAGCCGATCGGGGTCGCGATCTTGCGGGCGATCGAGCAGGTAGAGCGCGCCCAGGCGGCGCAAGGCCGAGCCGTCGCCCAGTCGGGCGCCACCCGCCCCACGCAACCATTGCTCGAGCGCCGCGGCGCCGGCCTGCGGCGTGCCGAACCGGCCCCAGCCCAGCGCCAGCGCGCCGCCCAGGCCCAGGCCCGCGCGCAGGCAGCAGCGGCGACCGGGCACAGCGAATTGCTTCTCGTTGTCCATCGTCGAGGTCCCTCGATGCGCCGCGCCGGCCGGCCAGGCCGGCACGTGGGCGCCACAGGCCGAGCGTAGCGCGGCGCGCGGCGCGCGGCCGGTGAGCTGCTGATACCATCGCGCACTGCTACCGTGATGAAGCAAAGCATGCCCGAAACATCGGCCCCGGGTGGTCCGCAGGGGCCCGGCGCAAGCCGCCAGGCCGCGCCGCGCCGCATCCTCGTGCTCGGTGCCGGCGGCTTCATCGGCCAGCGCGTGGTCCGCGCCCTGGCCGCCAGCGACTGGGCCTTGCCGGTCGCGGCCACCCATCGTCACGCCGTCGAGTTGCCGCGCGCGATCCCGACCGTGCGCCTCGACGCGCGCGACGCCGGCGCGCTCGGCGGCGCGCTGGCCGGCGCGGCGGGCGTGGTCAACTGCATCACCGGCGACGCGCCGACCATCCTGGCCAGCGCCCGTGCGCTGTTCGCGGCCTGCGCCGGCGCCGGCGCGCCGCGCATCGTGCACCTGAGCACCATGATGGTCTACGGCAGCGCGCAGGGCATGGTCGACGAGCGCGCGCCGCTGCTGGGCGACTGGGACGACTACTCGGCCGCCAAGGCGCAGGTCGAAACCATGGCGCGCGCCTGCCCCGACGTGGTCCACCTGCGCCCGGGCATCGTCTACGGCCCCGGCAGTGCCCTGTGGAGCGCGAGCATCGGGCGCTGGCTGCGCGCCGGACGCCTCGGCGACCTGGGTGCCGCCGGAGGAGGCCTGTGCAACCTCGTGCACGTCGACGACGTCGTCGCGGCCGTGCTGAGCGCCCTGCGGCTGCCGGGCATCGAGGGCGAGGCCTTCAATCTGTCGCTGCCGGCGGCGCCGACCTGGAACGAATATTTCCGGGCGTACGCGGCCGCGCTCGGCCGGCCGGCGCGGCCGGTGTCGGGCGGGCGGCTGCAGCGCGAACTGCGGCTGTATGCACCGCCGCTCAAGCTCTTGCAGGTCGCAGCGGGCGCACTGCGCCTCGCCTGGCGGCCGCCGGAGCCGATACGGCCCTGGCTGTTGCGGCTTTGCCGCCATGGCATCGGCCTGGACGTGCGCAAGGCCGAGCGGGTGCTGGGCCTGCACTGGCGGCCGCTGGACGAAGGCCTGCGCGAGACGGCGGCCTGGTTCATGGCCGCGGCGCGCGGCGGAGTCCGATGAGATGATCCTCCCGCTCGACCAGCTGGATGCCGCGGCGCCGCTCGAGGCGACGATCTGCATCGTCGGCGCGGGCGCGGCCGGCATCACCCTGGCCTGCGAGCTCGATGGCTGCGGCGTTCCGGTGCTGCTGCTCGAGGCCGGCGGCCTGCATCCGGACCTGGCCGCGTCCGACGCGCGCTACCGCGGCACGGCCCGCGCGCCGCACCCCAATCCCTCGGAATACCGGCGCATCGTCTTCGGCGGCACCACCGGCACCTGGGGCGGCCGCTGCGTGCCGTTCGATCCGATCGATTTCGAGAAGCGCGAGCACGTCGCCAACAGCGGCTGGCCGATCGCCTATGAGGAATTGGCGCGGCACTACCCGCGCGCGCTCGAATACTGCGATGCCGGGGCCTGCGATTTCAGCGTCGCCGGGTCGCTGGCCGGCGCGCCGCTGCCGACCATTCCCGGGCTGCCGGAAAACGACGCGCTGCTGGCCGACCGGATCGAGCGCTACAGCCTGCCGACCGATTTCGGCCAGCGCTACCGGGCGCGCATCGGCGCGTCGGGCAACGTGCGTGCGCTGCTGCATGCGCGCTGCGTCGGGGTGCAGCGGCGGCCGGGCGAGTCGCGCATCGACGCGCTCACGGTGCTCGACCGCGCCGGGCGGCGCCGTACCGTGCGCGCGCAAACCTTCGTCCTGGCGGTGGGCGGCATCGAGACGGCCCGCCTGCTGCTGCAGGCCGAGGCCGCCGGGCCGGGCCTGGGCAACCGCTCGGACCATCTCGGGCGCTACTACGCCTGCCATTTCGAGAACGTGCTCGGGCGGCTCATCGGCCCACCCGGGCAGGTCGCCTTCGATTTCGAGAGGACCCGCGACGGCGTGTACTGCCGGCGCAAGCTGCAGTTCACGGCGCAGGCGCAGCAGCAGCACCGCCTGCTCAACTCGGCCTTCCGCCTGCACTTCCCGCCCTACTCGGATGCCGCCCACGGCAGCCCCGAGCTCTCGGCGATCTACCTGGCCAAGTCGGCGCTCCTGCGCGAGCACCGCGCGATCCTGCAGCACGGTACCGAGGCGGCGAGGCAATCGCCGGCGATCGAGCACCTGCGCAACGTCGCGCTGGGGCTGCCGACGCTGGCGGCCTTCGCGTGGCGCATGCTGTTCGAGCGCAAGCTCGCGCAGCGCAAGCTGCCGTACACGCTGGTGAAGAACCGCGACGGCAGCTATCCGATCGAGTTCAACAGCGAACAGACGCCGCTGGCGACCAACCGCGTCACCCTGGTCGACGAGACCGATCCGGACGGCATGCGCCGGGTGCATGTCGAATGGCGCGTCGCCGAGGAGGACGCCCGCGCGGCGCAGCGCGGCTTCCTGCTGCTGCGCGAGCTGCTGCGGCCGTCGGCCTGCCGCCTCGAGTTCGACGAGGCGGCGCTGCTGCAGGCGATCGGCCGCTCGGTGCCGCTGGGCGGCCATCACATCGGCACCGCGCGCATGGCGGCGAACGAGCGCGACGGCGTGGTCGACCGCCATTGCGCGCTCTTCGAGGCGCCCAACCTGTACATCGCCAGCTCGGCGGTGTTCTGCACCAACAGCCATGCCAACCCGACCCTCACCATCGTCGCCCTGGCGCTGCGCCTGGCGCAGCACCTGAAGGAGGGCGGCGGTGCGCCGGCCGCCGGCTGAGCGCGCCGGGCCGACCGGCGCCGGCCGCGCGATCGAACGAGTCGCGGCGGGAACCACGGTCAATTCGACGGCTCGGCGCGGCGCCGGCGGCGGCGCGCCGGTTGTCGGTGGCGGGGCGATCCGCTAGGATCGGCTGCCGGCCCGACCCCTTCATGCTGTTCAATTCCTACGCCTTCCTCTTCGGCTTTCTCCCGCTCGCGCTGCTGACGTTCTACGGGCTGCGGCGCCTGGGCGGCCTGCGCGCGTCGGTCGCGTCGCTGACCCTCGCCTCGATCGCGTTCTACGCCTACTGGAAGCCGCAGGACACGCTGGTCCTGCTCGGATCGATCCTCTTCAACTACGCGGTCGCGGCGGCCATCGCGCGCGCCGCGCCGGGCCGCGGTCGCGCGCTGCTTGCCCTGGGGATCTGCGGCGACCTGGGCGTGCTGTTCTACTTCAAGTACTTCAACTTCGTCGCGGCCAACGTGGCCGCCGCCGCGGGCTTCGAACCCGCGCTGCGCGCGATCGTCATGCCGATCGGCATCTCCTTCTTCACCTTCACGCAGATCGCCTATCTGGTCGATTGCCATCGCAGCCGAGCCAGCGAACGCAATCTGGTCAACTATGCGCTCTTCGTGACCATCTTCCCGCACCTGATCGCCGGTCCGATCATCCACCACGCGCAGATGCGGCCGCAATTCGACGATCTCGGCCGCAAGCCGATCGATCCGGCGATGATCCAGATGGGCCTGCTGGTCTTCGTCATCGGGCTGGCCAAGAAGGTGCTGCTGGCCGACAACCTCGTGCCCGGGGCCGACGCGGTCTTCGACGCCGCCGACCATGGCGCGGGCGCCGGCTTCGCCGCGGCGTGGGTCGGCGTGCTGGCCTACACGCTGCAGATCTACTTCGACTTCTCGGGCTACTCCGACATGGCGATCGGCCTGGCGCTGCTGTTCGGGCTGCGCCTGCCGGTGAACTTCGATTCGCCGTACAAGTCGCGCTCGATCATCGAGTTCTGGCGCCGCTGGCACATCACGCTGTCGACCTGGCTGCGCGACTACCTGTACATCCCGCTGGGCGGCAACCGGCACGGCGAACTCCAGCGCCTGCGCAACATCTTCCTCACCATGCTGCTGGGCGGCATCTGGCACGGCGCCGGCTGGACCTTCGTCATCTGGGGCGCGCTGCATGGCGGCTACATCGTCGTGAACCACGCGCTGCAGCGCGGCGCGGCGGCCGGCGCGACCGGCCGCGGCGATCGGCTCGCCGGCCCGGCAAAGCAGGCCGCGACGCTGCTGCTGGTCATGGTGGCCTGGGTCTTCTTCCGCGCCAAGACCGTCGGCGGCGCGCTGACCCTGCTGCAGGCCATGTTCGGCGGCGGCGCGGTCGGCGGCGCGGTCGGAAGCGCCGTGAGCGGTGCCGCCGGCAGCGCGGCGGCGTTCGCGCCGGCGCTGCTCTTCTGGATCGTCCTGGGCGCGACGCTCGCGCTGTTCGCGCCGAACACGCAGCAGCTCGCGCGCTACACCGCGCGGCTGGGCGAACCGCTGCGCCTCGCCGCCGGTCCGGCGCTGGCCGCGCTGCGCGCCCGCCCGCCGGCCTTCGCGGCCTCGCCGGCCGTGGCCGTGCTGGCAGGGCTGGTCTTCGCCGCCGCCTTCGCCCAGCTCTGGCGGCCGACGATCTTCATCTACTTCAACTTCTGACGATGGCCGCGCCGGGCCTGCGCCGCTTCGTGCTGCTGTTCGCCGCCGGCGCGCTGGCGGGCGTGCTCGGCATGACCCTGCTGCCGCACGACAAGTACCTGCGCTACCAGGCGCTCAACGACGGCACCGCGCCGACCGCCTACTGGATCTACGAGCGGATCCACGACGACCCGGCGCCGATCGACGTCGCCTTCATCGGCACCTCGCGCACCGGGCTGTCGGTGCACACGCGGCGCCTCGAGGACGACCTGCAGCGCCTTGGCATCCACGCCAAGGCGGCCAACCTGCACATCGTCAAGAACGGCGTCAACATGCAGTACGTGGTGGCCAAGGAGCTGCTCGAATCCCGGCCGGTGCGCCTGCTGGTGGTCGAGATCATCGAGTGGGAGGACCGCAAGCCGCATCCGGATTTCATCTATCTGGCCGACCCGATCGACATCCTCGAGGCGCCGCTGCTGCTCAACCTGAACTACTTCTCCGACCTAGCGCGCCTGCCCGGCCGCCAGGTCGACCTCTTCCTGCAGACCCAGCTGCAGCGGCACGGCCTGCGCAAGCCCGATTTCGTGCCGCCGCCCTACGAAGGATCCAACCTCGACCACGCCGAGTACATCCAGACGCTTGATGGCGTGCGCCACCCGCGCGACGAGCGCCATACCGCGGAGCAGATGGCCGCCCTGCGCGCCGCGCAGGACCGCGCGATCACGCCGGCGCTGCTGCCGGCCGCCCTCGAACAGATCGAGTTCCGCCTGCCGCGCACCTACCTCGACCGCATCCTCGAGCTGGCACGGGCGCATGGCACCGGCGTGGTGTTCCTCTACACGCCGCGCTTCGGCGGCCCGCCCGAGCCGCCGCCCTATGCGCGGCTTGCCGGCCGCGCCGAGCTGATCAATCCGTGGCCGCGCCTGCAGGACGTCGGACTGTGGGGCGACGTCACGCACCTCAACTGGGACGGCGCGCAGCGCTTGACCGATTTCGTCGCCGCGGCGCTGGCCCGCCGGCCGGAGCTGCGATGAACCGGCCGGGCGGGACGCGGCGACCCACGGCGGCGGCGCGCTCCGGCGCCCGATCGGCCCAGGCCCGGCGCCGCCAGCGGCGCGCCGCCGCGCTGCATAATCGAACCCGGCGACACGGCCGTGGCGCCCGCCAGCCGGCGGGCGGCGCGGCGCGTTGCGGGCCAGCCGCATCCCCCCACGCCGCACGGAGAGTCCGATGAAGGAATACCTGCACGCCCAGATCGAGGAAGCCGGCCGGCTGATGAAGGCCATGCGCGACGACGAGCGGTTGGCCGCGGCAATGAGCGGCGCGGCGCTGGCCTGCATCGGCTGCCTGCGCGCCGGCGGCAAGATCCTGCTGGCCGGCAACGGCGGCAGTGCTGCCGACGCCCAGCACATCGCCGGCGAACTGGTCAGCCGTTTCAACTACGACCGTCCGGGACTCGCCGCCGTGGCCCTGACCACCGATACCTCGATCCTCACCGCGATCGGCAACGACTACGGCTACGAGAAGCTGTTCGCGCGCCAGGTGCAGGCCCTGGGCCGCAAGGGCGACGTGTTCATCGCCTACTCGACCTCCGGGCGGTCGCCGAACATCCTCAATGGATTGCACGAGGCGCGCCGGATCGGTCTGGTCTGCATCGGCTTCACCGGCAACCGCGAGGCGCCGATGCGCGGCCTGTGCGATCACGTGTTCGAGGTCCCTTCGGCCGAGACGCCGAAGATCCAGGAAGGCCACCTCGTGCTGGGGCACATCCTGTGCGGCCTGATCGAGCGCGAGATGTTTCCCAGGGCCTAGGAACTTGCGCGGCAGGCGGTTCGCCGGTCGCGGCGGATGATGTTCCCCCTCTCCCACGCGAGTGGGAGAGGGCGGGGGTGAGGGTCGTCGCTGCGCCACCCTCACCCCCGGCCCCTCGCCCGCAAGCGGGAGAGGGGAGGTCAGCGGCCCGTCTTCGGCGAGCGGGGAGCTCAGGGCCTTCCGCGGCGCAGATTCCTATGTCTTCTCGCGCTCGGTGCGCACCCATTCGCTGGCCTTGCGCTCGAACAGCACGGCCAGTTTCCACAGCACGTAGCCCGGGACGCGGGCCAGGGCGGCGAGCCCGCGCAGGCCGGTGCCGCTGACCTGCCAACCGCGCAGCACGTGCACGCCCAGCACGGCGAGGCAGGCCAGGCCCCACCAGGACCAGAACACCAGCCCCGGATCGAGCAGGCCGAGCAACGCGCCCAGCACGATCAGCGCGGCCAGGTTGAGCACCACATAGGACAGCGGCAGCACCAGCAGCTCGCAGACCAGGTCGAGGCACAGCCGGCCGCCCGGGCCGCGCAACGCGCCGCGCAGCAGGGGCAGCGTGCGCGTGCGCATGATCTCGAAGCGCCCTTGCTCCCAGCGCTTGCGCTGCTGGCGGGCGATCCGCTCGCTCGAGACCATGTCGGCGTCGGCGTGCGCCTCGCCGGCATAGACCACGCGGACCCCGGCCAGCGCGAGCGCAATGGCGTATTCGAGGTCCTCGACCAGCGAGAACGCCGCATACGGCTGCCGGCGCAGCTGGGCGTGGGTGACGCACCAGCCGTTGCCCTTGATGCCGCAGGACAGCCGCAGGCGCTCGCGCGCCCGCGCACGCACGACGTGGAAGGCGCCCAGGGCGACAGTCATCAGCAGGGTGCGCCAGGACGCCGTGGGGTTGAGGACCCCATAGTGGACCTGGACCGCGCTGGCGCCGTCCTCGATGCGCACGGCACAGGCCTCGAGCAGGTTGGGCGTCACCTCGGTATCGGCATCGATCACGACCACCGCGTCGGCCGCGCCGTCGCGCAGGCTGGCGGCGAAGCCATGGGCCAGCGCGTAGCCCTTGCCGCGCAGCGTGGCGTCCTGGCGCTCGAGCACGATGGCCCCGGCGCGGCCGGCCACGGCGGCCGTCGCGTCGGTGCAATTGTCCGCCACGACCAGGACGCGGAAGCGATCCGCCGGCCAATCGAGCGCGCGCAGGCTGGCGACGGTGCGGGCGATCCCGCCTTCCTCGTTGTGCGCCGGCACGATGACGTCGAAGCGCAGGCGCCGCGCCGACGGCCTGGGCGGCGGCGGCGCCGCCGACAGCAGGGTCAGGCCGAGCAGGTACAGGCAGGACAGCGTGGCCGGCAGGGCCAGGGCGGCGAACAAGAAATCCAGCAGGAACATCACGGCGGCCGGCGCGGCAATGACGCGGCGCCGCTAGCGGGACGCGCTGCGGATGGTGGTCGGGCCGGCGGCCCGCGCGTGCGTCAGCTCGCCCGGACGCGCGACCGAGGGCACGGTGACCGGGCCCAGGGTGACCGGGCCCACGGAGCCCTGGCCGGCCGGCGCGGCCGGCGCCGCGGCACGCGCCGGCGGCGGCCGCAGCACCAGCTTGCAGGCCCCGACATAGGCGAAGAATTTCGGCCCGCGCACGAGGTAGCGCCAGGCCAGGCGGCGCGGGTCGCGCAACAGGCGAAACAGCCATTCGAGCCCGGCGTGCTGCATCCAGAGCGGTGCGCGCTGCTGCTTGCCGGTGAGGAAATCGACCGAGGCGCCGATCGCCAGGCCCAGCCCGCGAGCGCGCCCGCGGGCGGCGGCCTGCTGCGCGACCATCAGCCCCTGGGGATTGCCGATGGCGACGAAGCAGAATCGGAACGGGCTGGCCGCCTCGATGAATTGCAGGCAGGCCTCGACCGCCGCCGGATCGTGGATGAAGCCCATCGGCGGATTGTGGTGCAGCAGCTGGCGCAGCCCGAAGCGCCGGCGCAGCAGCTCGGCCTGCCGCTCGTTGCAGCCGATCAGGACGATGCGGTCGTCGGGTGCGATCACCCGCTCGAACAGTGCGGCGGTCAGGTCGCTGCCGGGTATCACCGGGATGCGCTTGCCGTGCAGCATGCGGAAGAACAGCGCGGCCACCCGGCTGTCGAGCAGCACGTAGTCGGCCTGCGCATACAGGTCGCGGAACAAGGCGCTTTCATGCAGGCTGATGAAGTTGTCGACATTGGGCGTGACGACGTAGCCGTAGCGCTCGGCGCCGTAGGCCGCGGCGACCTCGAGGAATCCCGGCAGGTCGTAGGCGTCGATCTCGTGCACGACCGGGCCGCGGTCCTGCGCCATGTGGGTGTCGCCGGGGCGGGCCGATTCGGACATGATCAGAACCGGTTGAGCACCGCGCCCAGGACGTCGGCGCGCGCGGAGGTCAGCTGGCGCAGCATGGCGCGCGCCGCCCGGTACGGCGTGAAGCGGGCGCGATGCACCGTCAGCACGTGGCCGACCACGGTGGCGATCACCTGGCCATCGGCGTAGTCGGCGAAGCGCGGCGTATCGACGACGATGAAGTCGAAGTGGCCGCGCAGCTCGTCCAGCAGCGACTCGAAGCGGCCGTCGGACAGCAATTCGATAGGATTGGCCGGACAGACGCCGGCGGTCATCACCGACAGCGTCGGCAAGCCCTCGACCGCGAACAGCGTCGGCGAATCGCCGCGCACGATGACCTGGGCCAGGCCGTCGCGCGCCTCGCCGCCGAACAGCAGATGCTGGCGCGGATTGCGCATGTCGGCGTCGAGCAGCAGCGTCGATCGGCCGAGCTGGGCAAAGACGATGGCCAGCTCGGCCGCCAGCTGGGAGCGCCCCTCGCCGGCCGCGGCGCCGACCACGGCGATGGCCATCGCGCCGGATTGCCCATGGTGGCGCAGCAGCAACTCGGTGCGCAGCTGGCGCATGCGTTCGCTGTGCGGATGGCCCGGTTCGTAGGCGCTGAGCAGTTGCCGGACCGGCCGCAGCGGCTCGAGCAGGGCCAGCGGAAATTCCGAACCGCCATGCAATGGCGATCCGCCGGCGTGCTCGGCATCCGGCTCCGCCGGATCGGCGACCTCGGCCACGCCCTCGACATCGTCGATCGCGTCGTCGACGGCATACACGGGCGCCGTGCGCGTCGAGGCCCGCATGCCGGGAACGGCCTGGTCGGCGCCGAAGAGCCGCTCGATGTTGTTCACGGGTTGGCGCATGACATCGCTCAGGCGGCGGCGCGCGCCGCGCCCATGGCCGGGAATTCGACCAGCACCGGGATGCCGAAATCGCGTTCGAGATCGTCGGCGCAGCGCACGCGCCGGTTGAGCAGTTCGATCACGAATGGCACGACCAGGCCGAGCAGGATGCCGGCCGCCACGCCCATCAAAAGGAATTTGATCGGATTGGGCTTGTCGGCCTTGACCGGCGGCCGGGCGCGGCTGACCAGGGTGACGTTGGAGGAATGGTCGTTGGAGCGGAAGATGATCTGGTCGTAGCCGTCGAGCGCGCGCTTGTAGACGTTTTCCGCCGACTCGAGCGCCAGCCGGTACTGGGCGCCTTCGTCGCGCACCTTGTGGCTTTGCTGCACCTTGACGCGCTGCGTCTCGAGTTCGCGCTCGAGGTCGGCGAGCTCGCGCTGAGCGACGTTCACCTCCGAGGACTCGCCGCGCGTGTAGGTCGCCTGCTCCTTGGCCAGGGCGGCGGCATTGGCCTCGATCTGGTTGTGCAGCTCGACGATCTGCGGATGATTCGGCCCGAACTGCGTGCGCAGCTGGGCCATGCGCTGGCGCAGCTTCTCCTCGTCGGCGCGCAGGCCGCGCACGGTCTCGGACTCGGCGAACTTGCTGCTTGCGTCAGGCCGTCCCGAGGCGCGGGCCTGCACGGCGCGCAGGCGGTTGCGCGCCTCGACCATCTTGTGCTCGAGCTCGTTGAGGACGTCGACATCGACGTCGGTCTTGGCGTCCTGATCGAGGTCGCCGCTGCGGGCGCGGAACCGGGTGAGCGCTTCCTGCGCCACCGCGACCTTGTTCTTCAGGTCGGCCAGCTCCGCGGTATAGCGCCGCGCGCGGTCGCTCGCCGGCCCGCTGGTGCGCTTGTACTGCTCATCGGCGTAGACCTCGGCGACCGCGTTGGCGATGTCGGCGGCCTGCACCGAACTGGTCGCCGAGGCGATCACGTCGATCAGCAGGCTGCCGCCGCGGCCCTGCTCGATGTCGAGATTCTTGCGCAGCTTGGTCTCGACCCAGTCGCGCAGCGTGGCCTCGCCGCCCTTGTTGCCGGCCGCATACTCGGGATCGGCCTGCAGGTTCAGCTTGTCGATCACCGGATCGAGCACTTCGGAGCTCTGCATGAGCTCGATCTGCGTCGCGACGTAGCTCCCGATCATGCCCATCGGGAACTCCTTGCCGCCCAGCGGATCGCCGCCATCGATGTTGACGCTGAGCTGGGCCACCGCCGTGTAGGTCCGCGGCATGATCTTCACCAGGGCCACGGTGGCGAGGATGACGCACAGCACGATCAGCGCCGACAGCTTCCAGTAGGCGCGCAGGATCGTCACGATCTGGGTCATCGACATGCCGGACTGATCGACCGGCTGCGGCGGCAGCATCGGTACGTCGGCGTAACTGTCCTCGGCGACCACGAGCTGGGACGAGGAGCGGTGCGGACTGTTCAGGGCGTACTCCCTAGCCTGCGTGTTCGATGCGGTCCGGTGCGCCGAGCCATGCCGCGGGCATCCGGCAAAGCTACATCATTGCGCCGATTTGCAAGCCCCGATCAGCGGGCCCGGCGGCCGGCCGGAACCTCATGATGCGCACGTCGCCGGCACCGGTATTCGCCTCGCGCAACTTCAAGGCTCCGGCCAGCGCCCGCTTGCACCGATGGAAGTCAGGCAAGCCGCACCACCGGATCAAACGTAAAAAGCGGCGCGTTGGGGACACGATACGTTTCACCCTATCGGACGAATCCTATCGCGTATTCTGGTTAGTATATCGGTCTCATTGCGTTGCCGCAATGAGCTTCGGCGGCTTCGGGCAGGGCCCGAATAAGGCCGATAAATGCTTATTATTTATGCGCTTAGCTGCGCTCTTCGACCCGGCGACGAAGGTGCAGGGCGGCGCCGGGTGGCCGGCGTCGAATAACCATGACTGCCAGCAGTGCCAAGACCAGATCGGCACCGGTGCGCCACCACATCGCCGCTTCCGACAGCAGCAGCAGGACGCCGGCACTGTTATAGCCTGCGTGCAGCAGGATCGCGGCCAGGGTGCTGCGCCGGTTCGTGCCGTAAAAGGCCGCAGCGATCAGTCCCAGCGCGACGATGTCGACCAAGAAGCGCCAGAACTGCGGCGTCAACAGGCCCAGTTCGTGCTGCGCCGTGCCCGGCAGGAAGAAGAGCGGAAGGTGCCACGCCGCGTGCGCGCCCGCCGCGAGCAGCGCGCCCGGCAATGCGCCGTGGCGCTCCTGCAGGCGCGGCAGCGCATAGCCGCGCCAGGCCATCTCCTCGAGCAAGGGCCCGAGCACGATGGCGAGGCCCAGTGTCTTGAGCGTCGCCGCCGCTCCGGCGGCCGGCAGCGCCGGACTGAGCAGCCCGCCACCGGGTAGCGGCATGCCGCCCGACCAGGCACCGAGCACCGCCGCCGCGGCGGCCAGCGCGGGCATCGCCAGCAACGCCGCCGCCAGCAGGCCGAATCCGGCGCGCCCCGGATCGACGATCGAGCGCAGATATTCGCGCGCCGCCGCGCGATCGCCGGCCGCCCGGACCAGGAGCAGGACCGACGCGGCGAGAACCAGCGGAGCGCCCAGCAGCAGCAGGTTGGCGATGGTGTGATGCCAGGCTCCGGCGCCCGCGGCGCCGGCCAGCCACGGCGCCCAGCCGACCGTGAAGGCCAGCAGCAGGAAGCGCCGCGACGGCGACGCGGCAACGGCCGTGGGCGCGGTCGTCAGCACGAATCCGCGGCGCGCAGCGGACGGCGCGCGGCGAGCGCCATGTTCAGGAGCGGCCCTGGCGCACGCCAAAGCGACCGGGCGGCCGTTGCGCCGTGCCGGCAGCCGGCGGGGCGGGGTCGGCCGCGGCCAGTTGCTGCAGCAGCTCCACCGCCTGGGCAACGCTCTTCTCGATGCGCTCCAGACGCACCGACAGCGCCGAGGACAACAAGGGACGGGCGACGCCGCTCGCCTCGCGCGCTGGCGGCCGCGCCAAGTCGGCGGCCGGCGCCACCGGCCGGGCGCCGGGCCCGAGCTCGTCACGCATCTCGCGCAGGGTCTGGCTGATCTCCGCGCCGCCGATGAGGTGCTTCTCTTCCAGGCCGGCGGCCAGCAGCAGGCGGTTGCACACCGCATTGATCGTGCGCGGCAGGCCCCCGGTGGCCTGGTAGATCTGGTCGAACACGGCGTCCTCGAACTTGGGGTCGCCCTGCCACCCGACACGATCCAGGCGATGCAGCACGTAGGCGCGCGATTCGCGCCGGTCCATGGGTCCGAGGTGATACGAGGCGATGATGCGCTGGCGCAGCTGTTCCATGGAGGGATCGCGCAGGCTGGCGCGCAGCTCGGGCTGGCCGACGAGAAAACTCTGCAGCAAGGATCGCGCGCCGCGCTGGAAGTTCGACAGCATGCGCAGCTCTTCGATCGCCTCCGGTTTGAGGTTCTGCGCCTCGTCGACGATCAGCAGGGCCCGCCGCTCGCTGGCCAGGAGCGAGGCCAGGAAGGTCTCGAAGCGGGCCAGCATCTCCGGCTTGCTGAGGCCCTGGTTGGGCAGGCCGAACGCGCCGGCCACCGCGTGCACGACCTCACCCGGATCGAGCTGCGTGCTGAGCAGGGGCGCGGCGACGATGCGCTCGGCGTCGAGCTCCTCGAGCAGCGTGCGGACCAGGGTGGTCTTGCCGGCACCGATCTCGCCGGTGATGACGATGAAGCCATCGCCCTGGTACACGCCGTATTTGAGGTAGGCGAACGCCCGGCTGTGGCCGCGGCTGGCGAAGTAGAAGCTCGGGTCGGGGTTGAGCTGGAACGGCTTGCCCGAGAATCGGTAGAAGTCTTCGTACATGGCCTCGGCGCGGTGCGGCTCGGCGTCGTTCCGCGGCTGCGCGGGCAGCGCGATGCGCGATCTTAGCATCGCGCTCTGCGCATCGAACGCGGTGCCATCGCCGACAAGAGGTACCGGCCGGCCGTCTGCGGCCGCCGACCCCAGCTTCGCGCGGCGTGCGGGCCGACGGATCAGCGCTCGCCGAGCCAAACGGTGGTCATCGACTGGTTGTGCAGCAGGCAGGTGGCGCCGTCGCGGAACGGGCCGATCTCGCCGTAGGCATAGAAACCGGCCAGCGTCGCGCGGGCCCCGAGCTCGCCGCGCACCGCCGCGATTTCGTCGCCGATGCGATCGGCCATGACCAGCTTGCGGCCGATGCAGCTCACCAGGATCGCCAGCGTGTCGCCGGATGGCGCGCGCATCTTGCGCGCCGCGCCGGCGGCGGCCCTGGCGCCGTCGACGAGCTGGCCATGGGTCGCGTGCATCAGCATGAGGAAGCTGGCGGGTTGCACCGCGCCGGCCAGGGTCAGGCTGCGCCGCGCCCGGTCGACGCCGAGGATGGTGCGGATCGGCCCGAACTCCTTGCGCTCGGTGTCGAAGATCGCGAAGGGATAGCGCAGCCCGGTCGCCGGCAATCCGGCCGCGTGTTCGCCCAGCAGCCGCTCGTAGACGTCCAGGGCCGGCTCGCCATCGATCCCGGTGAGCACGTTCTCGGCGCAGCCGGTGATCCGCCGAACCGGCCCGAACGCCTTCCAGCCGCCGAAGGAACCGTGGGAGAACTCGAGGTCCGCGCCGCGCAGGCCGATCGCGACCACCTCATCGGTCGACACCCCGTTCGAGCCCAAGGTCCAGGTGCGGACGAAGGATCCGCTGTCGCCGGCCAGGCCACCGGAAACCGGCGTCGTCGCGCCCAGGCCCGCGCCCAGGCCGTCGACCAGCGCGCTGCCATTGATCGCCACGCCCGGCGCGAAGGCGATGACCGCCTTGACGCCATGCGGCGCGAGTTGCGCGCCGAGGCGCACACCGGCATCGTAGGAATCGGCCATCGCGGCAAGCCGCGTGGTCGCCTCGAACAGCTGCGTCGAGCGCAGACGCAGCGTGGTGATGACGCAACCGTCGTCGCCGACGCCATCGTCGCCGATCTCGCCGGCGGTCGAACAGCCGAGCAGCGGCGCGGCGCCGAAGGCGCGGCGCAAGGCGGCGAGCAGGCGCGGATGCTCGAAGAAGCGCGGCGCGCCGAACACCAGGACGAGCTGCACCGCTGCGCCCGCGGGTGCCTGCAGCGCGTCCAGCGCATCGGGCGACGCCAGCCTGTACTGTTGCACGTCCACGGTGGCCCCGGCGGCGAAAAGGAAGGATGGGAAATTATCGCCGTGCGCCGGCGCGCCATTGCGCGGAACTGCCGTGCAAAGGGCGCCCATGCCTGGCCGCGCCGCGGCCGGTGCACGGCGACGCGGCAGTTGGGCCGGGAAACCCGGGCAATTCGCGCGACGAGCGCCCGCGCGGCGCCGCGCTGCCGTGCGCGATCAGCGCGCGAACACTTCCTTTAGTAGTGCCGTGGTGCGCGCGACCGGATTCTCGCGGATCTCCCTTTCCTGTTCGCCCATCACGTGGAACAGGCCTTCGAGCGCCTTGCCGATCACGTAGCCGTCGAGGTCGATGCGCTCGGATTTCATGAACGGCAGCGCGTCGATGCGCTGCTGCAGCGACTCAAAGCGCCGCGTCACGCCGACCTCGTTCATGTTCTTGCGCACGATCGGGGCGAAGGCCTCGGTGAGCCTGCCGCTGGTCTTGTCGCGAAAATAGTCGGTGGCGGCGGTCGATCCGCCGCCGAGGATGCGCCGCGCGTCGTCGAAGCCGATGCCGCGCACCGCTTCGACCAGGATCTGCCGCGCCGCCGGGGCCGACTGCTCGGCGGCGCGGTTCATGCTGAGCACGAATTCGTCGGCCTCGCCGCCCAGGCCGGCGACACGCAGGGCCTTGTCGATCGACTGCAGCTTTTCGGGCAGCGGAATGCGGATCGCCGGATTGCCGAAGTAGCCGTCCGGCTTCCCCGTCAGGCCGACCGCCTTCTCCGCGGCAAGCTGCAGCGCCTCCTTCAGGCCCGGCGCGATCTTGGCCTCGGCCGGGCCGCCGCGCGGCCGCTCGGCCTCCTGCACCACGTTCTTGAGGAACTGGTCGACCTGCGCGCGCACGGGCAACGCGGCGGCCATGGCCAGCAGCAGCACCAGGGGCGCGGCGCGCGCGGCACGAGCTGCGGGTTGGAACATCATGGCGGGGCCTTTTCGCGGAGGGACGGGAGCGGCACGGCGCCGGCTCGCGCGGCGCGACCGCCGCGGCGTCGCATCATATGGCCTGGCGGCGACGCCGTCGAGTCGGCGCACCGGCCGGGGCGGCGGCGCGCCGTGCGACCGGTGGCGCGGCGGACGCGGTGATCGGGCCGGCAAGCGCGCCGGCCGGCGGCTAGGCAATCCGGTCGGCAATCCGCCCGGCAATGCGAGCGATTCCCGGGCCTTTGCCCCGCGCTTCGGCGCCGCCGCAAGCATGCGATTCTCGAAATCGATCGGACCGCCTTTTCGGCCGATCGGCGCGCCCGGCGCGCCGATATCTTGTCGCAGGCTGTCCGCGGATGGCGGCACCGCCCTCGCCCCGATCATCCATCCCAAGGAGGCACGATGAAACCCGCTGTGTACAGACAAACCGGACGCATCGCCAGCGCCGTGCTGGGCCTGCTCGTGGCCATCGGCGCGCCGGCCGCGGAGCATGCCACCCGCGACGAGGCCCAGGCCATGGTGAAGAAGGGAGTCGCGTTCTGGAAGGCCAATGGCGACGACAAGACCTTCGCCGAGATCAATGCGAAGAAGTATGTGGACCGCGACCTGTATCTGGTCGCCTACGGACTGGACGGCGTGGTCCGGGCCCATGGCGCCAACGAGAAGATGGTCGGGCGCAACCTGCTCGATTTCAAGGATGTCGACGGCAAGGCCTTCGTCAAGGAGCGCGTCGAGCTGGCGCAGAAGGAGAACTCCTTCTGGCAGGAATACAAGTTCACCGACCCTCTGAGCAAGAAGATCGAGGCCAAATCGAGCTATTGCGAGCGCATCGGCCAGAGCGTGCTGTGCGCCGGCGTCTACAAGCCCTGACGCGCGAATCGAGCCTGCGATGCGCCTCACCGTCCGCGTCCTGATCCCCGCCGGTCTCGGGCTGGCCGCCACGGTCGCCGTCGGCGCCGTCGGGCTGCTGGCCATGAACCGCATGGGCACCATGCTGCAGGAGACCAGTGCCAACGAGCTCGACGCCTACCAGCATGCCCAGCGCCTCGCCGCCAAACTCGGCGAGACGCAGGCCTATGCCTATCGGCAGGTCACGCTGGCCAGCAGCCTGAGCGCCGAGCAGACGCGCCAGGCGCGCGGCGCGATCGCCGAGCGGATCCGCGCCGAGCAGGAGGAGCTGAAGAGCCTGGAGGCGACACTGGGCCGCGACGAGGCGATCGCGCCGGACCTGCACGCCCTCGCGGCCGATCTCACCCGCTACGCCGCCACGGTCGACCAGGCGGTCGACATGGCAAGCGTCGACCCCAATACCGGGATCGCCGCGATGCAGACCGCCGACGAGCTGTTCCGGCACAACGGCGAACGGCTGGACAAGGTCGTGCGGCACAGCGACGAGGCGGTCCAGGCGGCCTTCGCCGCGATCACGCAGACCCGGGCGCGGCTCGCCGCGATCGACGCCGTGCTGACGGTCGGCGCGATCCTGCTGACGCTGGGCCTGACGCTGCTGGCGATCCGCAAGATCACCGCCGACATCCGGCTGTGCTCGCACATCGCGCACAGCGTCGCCGACGGCGAGCTGGCCGGATCGCAGCTGCCCTTCCATACGGACGAGATGGGCGAACTGCTGCGCAACCTGGAACAGATGAAGGCGGCCCTGCGCGCCGTGGTCGGCGAAGTGCAGCACGGCGTCGTGGCCATGACCGGCGCGACCGGCGAGATCGCGCAGGGCAACGACGACCTCAGCCGGCGCACCGAACAGCAGGCCAGCAACCTCGATGCCACCTCGCAATCGATGGCCAAGATGGCCAGCGCGATCGAGCAGAGCGCCGGGCACGCGCGCCAGGCCGAGGCGCTGGTCGGCAATGCGTCGAGCGTGGCGGCGCGCGGCGGCGATGTCGTCGGCGAGGTTGTGCAGCGCATGAGCGAGATCCAGGACTCGAGCCGCAAGATCGCCGAGATCATCGGCGTCATCGACGGCATCGCCTTCCAGACCAACATCCTCGCGCTCAATGCGGCGGTCGAGGCGGCGCGCGCCGGCGAGCAAGGCCGCGGCTTCGCGGTGGTCGCCGGGGAAGTGCGCAACCTGGCGCAGCGCAGCGCCCAGGCGGCGCGCGAGATCAAGGACCTCATCTCGCATTCGGTCGAGAAGGTCGAGTCGGGCAGCCGCCTGGTGCACGACGCCGGCCAGACGATGAACGAGATCGTGCAGCAGGTGCAGCAGGTCAACGCGCTGATCACGCAGATCACCGAGGCGACGCGCATCCAGAGCTCGGACGCGCTGGCGGTCAACGGCGCGGTCGAGAAGCTCGACGCGATGACGCAGCAAAATGCCGCCCTGGCCGAGCAGTCGGCCGCCGCCGCCCAGACCCTGCGTCAGCAGGCCGAACACCTGGCCCAGGCCGTCTCCGTATTCAAGCTCGAAACCGGTGCCGGGGCGGCCATGGCCGCGGCCTGAACGCGGCCGGCGCCGGCGGCGCGGAGTCCCCGACCTTGGCCGCGTCCGACCCGGCTGTCCCGGCCGCCGACCCGCAGCGCGGCGCCGGCCGCGGCGCCGATCCGCCCGCTGCGGTGCATCCGGAACACCGCGACCGGCTGCGCGCGGTCCTGCCGCCGTTGCTGGTGCTGGCCGCCGGCCTGCTGCCGGCCTGCCTGGTCCTGGCTTCCTACAGCGGCGCGCCGATCCCCGGTTACCTGGCGCTGCACACGATCCTCGAGAACTTCACCGTGGTCGTGGCGGTGCTCGTGTTCTCCATCGGCTGGAATGCCTATCGGCGCGGCCTGGCGAGCAACATCCTGCTCATCGCCTGCGGGTTTCTCGGTGTCGCGCTGCTCGACCTGGCGCACATGCTGTCGTTCCGCGGCATGCCCGACTTCGTCACGCCCAGCGGGGAACAGAAGACGATCCTGTTCTGGCTGGCGGCGCGCACGCTGGCCGCGGCAACCCTGCTCGCGGCGGCGGTCCGACCCTGGGTACCGTTGCAGCGACCCGGCGCGCGCCATGTGCTGCTGGCGACGGTGCTGGCCGCGGTCGCCGCGTTGCATGGCCTGTTCCTGTTCGCGCCCGACCTGCTGCCGGCGACCTTCATCGCCGGGCGCGGCCTGACGCCGGTGAAGATCGGCTACGAGTACGCCTTGATCGCGGTGGACCTGGCCGCCGCCGCCGTGTACGCCCGCCGCCTGCGCACGACCCAACCCTTCCATGTGCCGGGGCTGCTGGCCGCGGCCTGCACCATGGCGATGAGCGAATTCTGCTTCACGCGCTACACCGACACGGCGGACGCGTTGAGCCTCATCGGCCACGGCTACAAGGTGGCCTCCTACCTCTTCCTGTACTACGCGATCTTCGTCGAGACCGTCGAGCTGCCCTACGCCCAGCTGCAGGAGTCGCAGAGCCGCCTGCGCGCCACGCTCGACGCCATGCCGGAGATGCTGTTCGAGGTCGACCGCGGCGGCCTGATCTACGACCACCACGCGGCGCCGTCCGGCCGTGCGGTCGACGCCGACGGCGAGCTGGTCGGCCGCTCGATCGACGCCATCCTGCCGCCCGCGGCCACCCAGATCTTCCTGCAGGTGCTGGAGCGTGCGGCGCAGAACGGCCATTCGCAGGGCCGCCAGCTCGACCTGACGACCACCCAGGGCCGGCGCTGGTTCGAGCTCTCGGCGACGCGCAAGGCGGTCGGTCCCGGCCAGGCGCCGCGCTTCATCGTCCTGCTGCACGACATCACCGCGTCCAAGGCCGCCGAGGACGCGATCCAGCACCTGGCCTTCTACGACCAGCTGACCGGATTGTGCAACCGGCGCCTGCTCATCGACCGGCTGCGTCATGCCCTGGCGGCCAGCGCGCGCTCGGGCCGCGAGGGCGCGCTGCTGTTCCTCGACCTGGACAACTTCAAGTCGCTCAACGACACCCTGGGACACGATTTCGGCGACCTGCTGCTGCAGCAGGTGGCGCAGCGCCTGAGCCATTGCGTGCGCGAGGGCGATACCGTGGCGCGCTTCGGCGGCGACGAATTCGTCGTCATGATCCAGAACCTCGGCGGCACGGCGAGCGACGCCGCGGAGCACGCCGAGGGTATCAGCGCCAAGATCCTGGCCGAGCTCAACCGCCCCTACGACCTGGGCGGGCGCGAGTACCACAACAGCCCGAGCATCGGCGTGACCCTGTTCCGGCGGCGCGAGGACGCGGTCGAGGATCTGCTCAAGCAGGCCGACATCGCGATGTACCAGGCAAAGAAGGCCGGCCGCAACACGGTGCGCTTCTTCGATCCGCAGATGCAGGGCGTGGTGATCCATCGCGCGGTCCTCGAGAGCGAGCTGCGCAAGGCGCTCGATAAGCGCCAGCTGCATCTGCACTACCAGGTGCAGGTCGACGAGAACGGTCGGCCGGTCGGCGCCGAGGCGCTGATCCGCTGGGTGCATCCGGAGCGCGGACTGGTGCCGCCGGCGCAGTTCATCCCGCTCGCCGAGGAATCGGGGCTCATCCTGCCGATCGGCAACTGGGTACTGGCGAGCGCCTGCGCCCAGCTCAAGACCTGGTCCGCCGAGCCGGCGACGCGCGGGCTCGACCTGTGCGTCAACATCAGCGCCAAGCAGCTGCGCCAGCCCGACTTCGTCGACCAGGTGCGCCATGCGGTGCAATCGAGCGGCATCGATCCGTGCCGCCTGGGCCTGGAACTCACCGAGAGCATGCTGCTGGAGAACATCGAGGAGACCATCGCCACCATGAACGCGCTCAAGGAGGTGGGCGTGCGCTTCTCGCTGGACGACTTCGGCACCGGCTACTCGTCGCTGCAGTACCTCAAGCGCCTGCCGCTGGACCGGCTGAAGATCGACCAGTCCTTCGTGCGCGATCTGGCCACCGACGAGAGCGACAAGGTGATCGTGCGCACGATCATCGCCATGGCGCAGAGCCTGAATTTCGATGTCATCGCCGAGGGCGTCGAGAACGAGGAGCAGCGCGGCCTGCTGCTCAGCCGGGGCTGCCGGCGCTACCAGGGTTATCTGTTCGGCAAGCCCGAGCCGATCCGCCAGTTCGACCGCACGCTGGCGCGGCTGGTCGCGGGCGAGGCCGCCGCGACACCGCTCTGAGGACGCCGCCCGGCGCGACTCAGGCCGCCGCCATCCCGCGCAAGGGAACCTCGAACTCCATCCGGTTGCGCCCGGCCTCCTTGGCGCGGTAGAGCGCCCGATCGGCGCGCGCCAGCAGGTCGGTCAGGTCGCCGGATTCGCCCGCGGCGATGGCGATGCCGCCGCTGATGGTCATGGGCGCGGCGTCGTCGGCCCAGTCCGGCTGCAGCGAGGCCGCCGCACCGCGCAGCCGCTCGGCGATGACCCCGGCCTCGGCGGCGCTGGCGCCGGGCAGCAGGACGGCAAATTCCTCGCCGCCGTAGCGCCCGATGAGGTCTTCCGGGCGCAGGCACAGCTTGAGCGCCGCCGAAACGGCACGCAGGGCGCGATCGCCGACCGCATGGCCGTAGCGGTCGTTGATCTCCTTGAAGCGGTCGATATCGATCATCAGCATGGCGCAGGGCCGGCGGTCGCGGCGGCAGCGGTTCATCGTGCGCTGGCCCGCTTCGAGAAAGATGCGCCGGTTGAGCACGCCGGTCAGGGCGTCGATCTCGGCCAGCCGCTCGATGCGCCGCAGCAGGCTGCGCTGGCGCCAGAGGGCCAGCAGGGCGCCCAGCACGACGGTGGCACCCAGCACCAGGGCGATGCGCTCGAAGCGCTCGGCGCGCAGCGATTCGTCCAGCGCATGGCCGCTGCTGGCGGCCTCCGAGCGCAGCAGCGCGTTCTCGCGCTGCAGCCGTTCGCTTTCCATGCGGCCGCGCTGCGCCGCGAGCTGGCGGGCGACCAGTTCGCCGGTGCGCTGCCGCTCGACGGCCTGCCCCTGGCGCAGCTCGTCGTAGGCCGCGCCGATGCGGCCGAGCGCCTCGTCGACCTGCGCCGCGACCTCGTGCAGGCGGGCCTGCGCGTGCAGGTCGCTCTGCTTGAGGACCACGGGGCGCGCCAGATCGATCAGCGCCCCGGCCTCGGCGGCCCGCCGCGCGCGCAAGAGCAGCGCGGCCTGATCGACCCGGGCCTGGGCGAGCTGCCACGAATCGTCATTGCGCTCGAGCGACTGCACGGCGACGCCGATCGTCGACAGGGCCTGCTGCATCTCGTTCATCTGCGCATAGACCAGGGCCAGCTGCCAGCTCGCCACGGCCTCGCCGACCTTGTCGTCGACCAGGCGGTAGTTGCGCATGGCTTGCTGCAGCGGCTCGATCGCCTGGTCGGTGTGGCCGAGCTTGCGCTGCGCCGCGCCGATGCCGGCCAGCGCGTCGGCCACCCCGGTACGGTCGCCGACCGCTTCGAAGCGCTGGCGCGCCTCCTCGCTGGCGCGCAAGGCCCGTTCCCAGTCGAAGACATTCTTCGCCAGCAGGGCATCGGCGTAGGCGACTTCGGCCTGTTCCGGCGCGCCGCGGGCGTGGCGCGCGGCGTCGGCGACGGCGGCGGCGGCGGACTGGTAGTCGTCACGGCGCATGAAGTAGCGCACCCGATTGACCAGCGCCAGGGCGACCAGGTTGTCGTCCGCGGCGCGCTCGGCCTGCTGCAGTTCCTCCTGCAGGGCGAGCCACTCGTCGTCGAAGCGGCCGAGCTGGTAGTCGGCCGAGGCGCGCACATGCTCGAGCGGCGCCAGCATGCGCGGCTCGCCGCGGCGGCGCATGCGTTCATGCACGCCATCGACGATGCGCAGGACGTCGGCCGAACGGTACTGGGCGTCGGCAATGAGCGCGCGGATCAGCTCGACCCGCAGCGCTTGTTCCTCATCGAGTGGCGGCGCGGCCTGCAGCAGGGCGTCGAGCTCGCGCTGCGCGACGCCCGGTTCGCGGCCGGCGAGGCGCTCGAGGCGGACCAGCACATCGGCCGGCGCCTCGGCCGGGGCGGCCGGCCCGGCCGCCAGGAGCAGGGCGCCGGCGAGGACGAATGCCGGTCGCACGAAATGGCGCTGAATGCGGCGCTGAATGCGGCGCTGAACGCAGCGCTGAATGCCGTGCCAGGTGCGGTGCGGATAGCGTTGCAGGATGCCTTTCAGGATGCCGCGCGGAATACAGCGCAGGACATGGCTCACATGCCGGCGCAAGACATGGCGCCACCCGCCGCCGGTCGAGGCAAGCGGCCTGGCAGAAGGGGATGGAAGCATGACCGGCAAACCGGGATGCATGCGGTCGCGCGTAGCGCCAAAGCGGCGCAGGTGCGCCAGACCGGACATTTTCCCCCGCCGCTGTCCGGGTCGAAATCATGGAAAGCGCCGCTCGGGTCGTTCAAATCGACCGCACGCAGCGCCGCCGTTGCGGTCATGGCAACGCGATCTAGGTCAAGAATGGCGGGTGCCAGTAACTGGAATTGCCCAGGACAAATGGCAGCGCCGCGAGGAGTAGCGCGCAGAGGATCGCATCGGCCGCCAGCGCCCGGCCCACGCCCAGTTCACCGTGCAGCACCCGACCGACGATCCACAGCGCCGCAGCGAAGCCGCCCACCAGCGGCGCAGCCAGGCCCAGCGACAACTGGTCGGCGAACCAAAGGAAGGCTGCGGCGGCGCCCGCCAGCAGGAGAAACTGGGTCGCGGCAAAAACCAGGGCACCACGACCCAGCTCCGGGTCGAAGACGCGCACCGCCGCCATGTCGAATGGCGGTCGCGGATCACGCTGCGCCACGTCGGCCGGACGCCAGCCGGGCGGCATGAGCCAGACCCGCAGCTTGTCGGACCAGCGCCGGGCCAGGCGCGCGTCATGCAGCAACTTGCGATACACGATCAGGTTGGCGTGGATCGGGTCCCAGCTCTGCAACAGCGGCCGGGTGCCGTACACGCAGGGCTCGGTGCCCTCGGCGACGAAAGTGCCGAAGAGCCGATCCCAGATGATCAGCATGCCGCCGAAATTGCGGTCGATGTAGGCCTCGTTCAGGGCATGGTGCACGCGGTGGTTCGAGGGCGAGGCGAAGACCCGGTCGAACCAGCCCAGGCGACCGACCAGTTCGGTGTGGATCCAGACCTGGTACAGCAGGACCCCGAGCCAGGCCAGGGCGAAGACGGCCGGCGGCATGCCCAGCAATGCCAGCGGCAGGTAGAACAGGAAACCCAGGAGGGGATAGGCGCTCTCCTGTCGCAGCGCAGTGGAGAAATTGAAGGTCTGGCTCTGGTGATGCACGACGTGGGCGGCCCAGAGTATGGCCACCTTGTGCGAGCAGCGGTGGGCCCAGTAGCCGCAGAAGTCGACCAGTACCAGGGCGGCTACCCAGCCGTACCAGGCATCCCAGAACGAGGCGGTGCGCAGCAGCACCACGTGCTCGAACAGCAGCGTATAGACGCCCAGGTGGAACACGTTGGTGAAGACCAGCGTGACCTGGCTCAGGATGCCCTGGCTCAGGTTGGCAATGGCGTCGTTGACCCGATACGTGCAGCGGCCACGGGCCAGGCCGATGCCCGCTTCGGCGAGCATCAGCAGGGCAAAGACCGGAAAGGCGCAGGCGATCGCTTTTTCCATGGGCGTCCCGCCAGAAGCGCGGGCGGCGGCGGAGAAACGCGCTGGAGTATAGGACAGACCGCGGTGACGCAACGCCGCATCGGCCGCTGTTGCGGCGGCGGATCGGGCCGCGGATCGGGCCGACAGGCGGACGCCATCGACGACCGGCGCGTGGTCGCCAGCGTTACGAGCCCGCCCGCGCCGTGGCACAGGGGAACTGCCCGGCCCGCGCTGGCGTTGCGCCACGAGCCGGGCACGAACATCACCCCGCCGGGCTAGAAATTGGTCCCGACCGTGGGCGTCGGCGAGGCGCCGCCGGCATAGGGCGTGGCCACGCCGACCACGGCGATGTTGCTGATCAGGTCGCCGGTGCAGACCGCCGTGCCGTTGTTGCAGAAATTGATGCCTTTGCCCCAGTTCATCAGGACATTGCCCTGTGCGAGGCTGTTGGAGGAGACGGCGGTCCCGTTGCCGCTGCCGAAGTTGATGCCGTGCGCTCCGTTCCCCGCGGCGGAGATTGTCTGGTTGGTGATGATGTTGTTGCGGATGACCGCACCGTACGAGTTCGGCTGTATGCCGATGCCCTGCACGTTCGCCGTCGCAATGCTGCAGGCGTTCACGCAGTCCGTGTCGACCACCGAATTGCCGGCGACCAGTATGCCCGCACCGCCGCCAACGACGATCCCGTTGGCGCCGTTGCCCGCGTTGGGTATGAGCGGACTGGTCAGGCCGGAACCCTGGGTATTGATCACCTTGTTGTTCTGCACCGTCACGTAGGGACCTTCGGCAGCAAGGCCCGCGATGTAGTTGGTGTCGCTCAGCATGTTCTCCACCGTATGTCCCGACGAGGCCGCCGTGGTCAACCCGACTTGCGTGCCATTGAGCAGCGCGACCCCGACATAAAAGCCGCGCAGTGTGCCGTTGCGCACGTGGATGTTCTGCCGGTCGACCGCGTAGATGCCGATGGCCAGCGTGCTGGGCCCGGCGTTGAGGTTGCCGATGGCGAAATCGTTCATGTCGAGCAGCACGTTGTTGGCATTGATGGTGATCGCCGCGCTGCTGCTGGCCGTGAGGTTGGTGGTGATCTTCTGCGTCACGCAGTAGACGCCGGGCGCGGTGATCGTGAAGGGCACGTTGCCGTTGTTGATCTGCCCGGCGCCGGAGCCCGGCGCACCGGCGCCGTCGCACTTGGTGGTCTCGGCCCGTGCCGGCGCACCGGCCAGCAGGCACAGCGAGGCGAGCGCAAGCGCGCGCGCGAGAAAAGTCGTACACATCATGGAGTCTCCTGGGCAATACTGGATTGAATGGAAATGGCCGCGACCGTTCCGGCAGGCCGCGACCTCGCTGCCGGTGCAAGGATTTTCATTGCAATTGGGATTTGAAGTCGCTGCAGCCATCGTTTGCGGCACCGTGCACGCTGTGGTTCGACGGCAACGCGAAGACCCGGTCGAACCCGCCCGGGCGTCCGATCCGTTCGGATCCACGCTAGGCTAGAAATTGGTCCCGACCGTCGGCGTCGGCGAGGTGCCGCCGGCATAGGGCGTGGCCACGCCGACCACGGCGATGTTGCTGATCAGGTCGCCGGTGCAGACCAAGGTGCCATTGTTGCAGAAGCTGACGCCTCGGCTCCAGTTCATCAGGACATTGCCCTGCACCAGGCTGTTGTACGAGGCGCCGTTCGAGTTGTTGCTGTTGAAATGAATGCCATCCGAGGTCCCGGCGCTCGGCGCCTGGTTGGCGATGATGTTGTTTCGGATCACCGCGCCGTACGAAATCGCCCCCACGTTGATACCCTGCACACCCGCCGTCGCAATGGTGCACCCGTTTACGCAGTCCGTGTCGATGACGGCATTGCCGGCGACCAGGATGCCGGCCCCGCCGCCCACGAAGATTCCGTTGACGCTATTGCCCGAGGTGGGGATAAGCGGATCGGTCAGACCGGAGCCCTGGGTATTGATCACCTTGTTGTTCTGCACCGTCACGTAGGGCCCTACGGCCGCAAGGCCCGCGATGTAGTTGGTGTCGCTCAGCATGTTCTCCACGGTGTGTCCCGAGGATGCCGCCGTGGTCAGCCCGACCTGCGTGCCGTTGAGCAGCGCGACCCCGGCGTAGAAGCCGCGCAGCGTGCCATTGCGGATATGGATGTTCTGCCGGTCGACCGCGTAGATGCCGATGGCCAGCGTGCTGGGCCCGGCGTTGAGGTTGCCGATGGCGAAATCGTTCATGTCGAGCAGCACGTTGTTGGCGTTGATGGTGATCGCCGCGCTGCCGCTGGCGGTCAGGTTGGCGGTGATCTTCTGCGTCACGCAGTAGACCCCGGGCGCGGTGATCGTGAAGGGCACGTTGGAATTGTTGATCTGCCCGGCGCCGGAGCCCGGCGCACCGGCGCCGTCGCACTTGGTGGTCTCCGCCCGAGCCGGGGAACCGGCGAGCAGGCACAGCGAGGCGAGCGCAAGCGCGCCCGCAAACGCGGTCGTTCGAATCATGGCGTCTCCTGGATGAAACGAAATGGCATGGTGAAGCGGAATGGCTTGCAATCGACCGCGACGGTAGAAGCGGGTCGCGACCTCGTGGACGGCGAGGCGATTGTCCCCGTCAAGTGCAATGCTTGACAAGGCGTAGTTCTACCCAACTGTGAAAGCGGTCGCCCAGGAGTGGTGCCTTGCAAAACGGGGTCGGAGTGCCCGTAGCCTGGGTTGTGCGTTGCATCAAGACCGCAACCAACCCCGGCGGCCATTGCGCTGCGTCACCACCCGCAGCGGACCGGGTCCGACGTCCTCAGTCTAGCGAAAGGTTACTTCGTCGGAACCAGAGAGATGGCGCCGGCATTGGCAACGCTGTCGGCGCCGTTGTTGCCGAGCGTCGTCAGCACGGTCGATCCGGTTCCAAGGTTGTTGAAGTTGAGACCGCTGCTGGCCGTGATGGTATTGGCGCTGGACGACACCCGGGTCGCGCTGCCGGCCGCGGTGAGCGCGAAATGATTCCTTAGGAAAATCGAATTGCTCACCGCGGCGGTCGCCGTGCCGCTGCTGCTGCCGGAGCCGGGACCGGCGTAGACCCCGTAGTAGTTGCCGACCGCCGTGGAGCCGTCGACGACGAGGCCGGCGCTGCCCGCGGTCGACAGCGCCACATAACCCTGGTAGTCGCCGCCGTTGGCCAAGCAGTCGCTCAGCGCCGCGCGGGTCGCCGTCGCGGCGCTGGTGTTGTCGACCGTGAAGGCCGCGTACACCGTGCCGAATGCCCCGCCCGCGCCCGGCGCGGTGTAGGTGCCGAGCACCTTCGCGTGCTCGATGATCGCGGTCGGGCCGTCCTGCAGATAGACGCCGTAGTAGCTGTCATGCACCACGGTGTCGACGATCTTCACGTCGACCGGCGAGGACACGAAGATGGCGTGGCTGCCCGCCGCAGGAAAATTGGCCACGCGCACGCCGATCAGGGTGAGCGAGGCGCCCTCGGTCATGCCGATGCCGGTCGTGCCGCCCAGGCCGTTGATGGTCAGGCCCTTCAGGGTCACGCTGATGCCGGCTCCGGCGATCGCGATGCCGGTGCCGCTCGCCACGCCGATCCCGGCGTAGACGCCGTCGGGCGCGATGATGCTGACCGACTGGGCGATGCTGAAGCCGCCGTAGCCGCCCGAGTCGAGCACCACCACCTCGCCGCCCGCCGCGGTGACGCCGAGCGCGGCGGCGAAGGTCCGGCAGGGTGCGAGCGGCGCGCAATTGGCGCTGGCGTTCGCATCGCTGGCCAGCGGGCCCGCGGAGACGAAGGTGCGCGGCGCCGAGGCCAGCGCCGCCGGGCTTGCGCACAAGGCCGCCAGGAGGGCGAGCGCCGCCGCACAGCGGCCGGCGGGAAGGCTGCGATTCACGTCGGAACGCTCCGTCGAAGGTGGGCGGCTGGCCATCCGGCGCTCATTGCACGCCGAGCGGCGTGAGCACACCGCCGCCGCTGTCGACCGCATTGCCCGACAGCGTGTTGTTGCCGAAACTCTTGATGGCGCCGCCGGTCGATGCATTGATGGCATACGCCGCCGCGCTGTCGGTGATCGTCACGCCGTCGAGCAAGGCGGTGGCCTGCGCACCGTCGACGCCCAGCGCGCCGGTACGCAGGTGGGTGAAGGTCGAACGGGAGGCGCTGGCGCGGATGGTGGCCCCGGTAGAGTTGGCATCGGTCAGGCCCAGCCCGGCATCGCTGCCGCTGACCAGCGAGCGATCCACCGCAAGGTCCAGCGCCGGTGCGCCGGCATTGTTGCCGTCGAGCGCGGCAAAGCCGATCTGCACGCCCTCGTTGACCACGCAATCGACGATGGCCACCGCCGGACTGGTCACGCCGTCGCTGGACTGGACCCAGACGCCGTAGGCGCCGGTGCGGGGCAGCGTGCCGCCCGATGCCGGTCCGGTGATGGTGCCGAGAAAGCGCGAACCGGTGATCGTCGCGGTCTGGACGTTGGTCAGCACCACGGCCAGCAGGCAGTCGCGAAACGTCGAATCGACGACGCTCAGCGTCTGGACGGCCGCCGCGCGCAGGCCGTAGGACGCCGCGCCGACGAAGTTGGATACGGTCACGTGCTCGATGCTGAGCGCGCTGCCGGCCGCCAGGTCGATGCCGATGCTGCCCGCAGTGCCGCCGGTACCGTTGATGGTCAGCCCGCGCAGGTGGACCGTGACGCCGGCGGTGGCGATCAGGATGCCGGTGCCGGTGGGCACGGCGATCCCGGCGTAGACGCCATCGGGCGCCTCGACTGAGACCGACCGGTCGATGACGAAGGGACCATAGCCGCCGGAGTCGATCGCGATGATCTCGCCACCCGGATTGGTCACGCCCAGGGCGACACCGAAGGTACGGCAAGGCGCCGCCGCCGAGCAACCCAGCGCGCTGTTGAGGTCCACCCCGTGCTGCGCCGAGACGAAGGTGCGATTGGCGCTCGCGCTGGCGGAATTGCAGACGGCCAGGGCCGCCAGGACCAGTGCGTAAGACAGGTTTCGGATCATGATGGCGGACTCCAGGCCATTGCCGCCGGCACTATTGCCGCGCCACCGCAACGATGTTGCCGGTGGTGTTGCCGCCACCGACCACCGTGCCATTGTTGGCGATCGAATTGTTGCCCAGCGTGTAGATCGTGGCGTTGCCCGCGCTGGTGGCGAGCGCGTAGTTCAGCATGTTGGTGATCGAACTGCCGCTGATCGTCACGGTGGTCGTGAACGGCGGATTGCCGTTGGCCGAGATGCCAAAGTTCAAGACGTCGAAGGTCGAATCGGCCACCGTGACGACGATGTTTCCGGCGACATTGGTTTGCGTGAAGAAGCCGTAGCTGCCGCCGAACACGGTCGAGTCCTCGATGGCGATCCGGACCAGCCCCCCGGTCGTGTTGTTCAGCGGCAGGGCGTTGAAGCCGGCGTAGACGCCGGCGTTGAAATAGCAGTGGCGCGCGGTCAGCGAGGTGGTCGAAACGTTGTCCACGGTCTGGACGATGATGCCCGAGTAGGTCGTTCCCGGCGTGCCGAACACGACATTGGTCGTGTAGTCGGCCAGGAAGCGCGTGTTCTGGACGAGGGCATTGACCCCGTTGAACATGATGATGCCGAACAGGCAGTTGTTGAACGTCGAATCGACCACCTTGAGTTCCACCGCGCCGCCGATGTCGATGCCCGATGCGGTCGGGTCGGATGGACTGCCCGGAAAGTTCGACACGGTAAGGCGTTCGACGCTGAGCGACTGCGCCTTGTTGACGACGATGCCAGAGGCGCCGCCCGTGCCGTTGATCGTCAGGCCCTTCAGGGTGACATCGATGCCGGGCGCATTGAGGTTGATGCCGGCGCCGCTGGGCACCGAGATGCCGGCGTAGACGCCCTCGGGCGCGGTGATGGTCACCGACTGCGTGACCGTGAACGGGCCGTAGCCGCCCGAGCTGAGGACCACGACCTCGCCGCCGGGGCTGGTGACACCGAGCGCGGCGCCAAAGGTACGGCAGGGCGCGGTCGGTCCGCAATTGACGCCGGTATTGCCGTCGGCGCCCGTTTGCGCCGAAACGAAGGTCCGGGCGGCGGCGGCGTACGCCGCGCCGCCCTGGCCGGCCAGCATGGCCACCAGCAGGGTGCCGGCGAGCCAGGCGGTTGAGCTGCGATGCATGAGGCGTTCCCTTCTGCGGCCGGGGCGTGGCGGCCTACATCTGCGGCAGGGCGATCAGCGCCAGGCCGTCGGATCCGTTGCCCGAAAACGTGTTGTTGCCGGCGCTCTCGACGTAGCCCTGCAATGCACCGAATCCGGTGCCGGCCACGATGGCCGTGCCATTGTTGACCAGCTGCGCATGGTCCAGCAGGCCGAAGCTGTAGGACGCCAGGTACATCCCGACCGTGTTGGCCGAAACGACCGAATTCTTGATCGTGAAGATGGACGTGGCGGCGTTGCCGTCGGACCAGAACGCGTAGTCGGTGCCTTCGATCACCGAGCGTTCGAAGGTCAGGACCATGTCGGCCAGCCCGCTGTTGGCGGTCAGGACGAAACCCTTGGAGACGCCGCCATTGACGATGCTGTCGACCACGTGGACGCGATAGAACCCGCTGCCCTGGCTGTTGCCGACGACAAGCCCGTTGGCCATCGATTTGGCCGAGCCGGTCTGCGTACCGAGGAATTTCGTGTTGACGATTTCGATCCACCCGGCATCGATCGAATGGATGCCGGTGGCGCAGTCGCGGATGACGGAATCGACCAGCAGCAGGTTCGACGAGGCATTGGCCAGGTAGTTGATGCCCGCGCTGCTGAAGCCGGCGATGGTCACGCCCTGCAGGCTGAGCGTGGTGCCGGCGTCGTATTCGATGCCGACGCTGCCGCCGGTGCCGTTGATCGTCAGCCCGCGCAGGGTCACCGAAACGCCGGCAGTCTGGATGGTGATGCCGGTGCCGCTGGATACGGCGATACCGGCGTAGACGCCTTGCGGCACGGTGATGGACACGGACTGGGTGATGGTGAACGGCCCATAGCCGCCCGAATCGACCACGATCACCTCGCCGCCCGCCGCGGTCACGGCCAGCGCCGCGGCAAAGGTGCGGCAGGGCGAGGCGGGAGCGCAGTTGGCGCTTGCGTTGGCGTCCGAACCGCTGGTGGCGACGAAGGTGCGCGGCGCGCTCGCGCCGACCGGACCGGCGGCGATGAGCGCCAGCAAGACCGCGGCCGATTGCATGCGCCGCTTCATCGTTTGCTCCCGCACGCCGCGCGCCCCGAGCCCGGCATCGGTGGTCCCCTGCGGCGCGAGCACGGCTTTCATGGCGGTCAACAGTCTCATTTGCCTGGTCCCCAGCGCGCCGGATCCGAGTCGTCCGCGTGGGTGCGTGGCGGTGGTTTGCCACGAATTCGCGGTGCTCGTCGCTTCCGAACCGCAGCGGCACGAAAGGCGAGCAAGTGAGCGGAACCGCTCGACTGGGAATCGAGTATGCGTGGCGACCCTCACGTCGTCCTAAATCGGAATCTAAATTTTTCTTAATTCGCGATCGGCGGCGGACGATTGCAGCGGCACGCCGCGCGCTCGGTCGTGCGCCCGCACGCCGGCCCCGGCGCGGGAACCGGCAGACCGTGCGCGCAAACCAACTTGCGCGGTGGTCGATCAGCCAAGAAAGCCGAGATTGGCCGTGGCGAAGTTCGGTAGGTTCGGGAACACCGTCGCCAGGTCGGCCGCGGCGACCCCGAACCAGGCCGCCAGGGTCGCCGCATACTGGTCGCAGGAGGTCGTCGGCATCATGCGGCCCTGGCCGAAATCGTCCGCGCCGCCGATCTCCAGATTGGGCATGGTCCCGTAGTAGCGCCCGCCCCGGACCGCGCCGCCCAGCACGAGATGGTGGTTGCCCCAGCCGTGATCCGTCCCGGCATTGTTCGGGGCCAGCGTGCGGCCGAAATCGGCGATCGTGAACAAGGTGACGTTCGGCTGCTGGTTGATCTCGGCCATCGCGTTCCAGAAGGCACCGACGTAACGGCTGACGTAGGCCAGCAGCGTGGCCTGGGTGCCCAACTGGGCCTCGTGCGTATCGAAGCCGCCCAGCCCGACGAAGAACATCTGGCGGGCATCGCCGATCCGGCTCTGCGCCTTGATGACCCGCGCCACCTCGTGCAGCTGCAGGCCCAGTCGGGAATCATTGGCCGCGCCGCTGGGCAGCGGCGGAAAGGTCGTGGCCAGGTCGCCCGCACTGGCCAGTGCG